>Ga0208548_100252_pt1 | contig 25197 bp, 25 predicted proteins | sample ECH_Chost_MetaG_FD_187133 | JGI IMG/M metagenome (GOLD analysis project Ga0208548, IMG submission 187133) | Hot spring microbial mat communities from Yellowstone National Park, Wyoming, USA - ECH_C host_MetaG (SPAdes) (version 2) | ecosystem: Environmental > Aquatic > Thermal springs > Hot... | reverse complement strand
CTCAGTTATCGACGGTTATGATAGCGAAGAGAACAAAATAAAGAGAATAGAAGATGAAGCTGCCAGGCGGCTGGGAATAGCTCTAAAGGAGTTAAAAGGGCTTCAGGATAGTGAACCTCTTAGAAAGCTTACCTCTTTGCTTACAGATTATTTCTAGAGACCCAGGAATGAGAGTATAGGGTTAAGAACCGGAGCAGGGAATAATCCTGTAATAATTATGAATATGGCAGCAAAAGCCAAAACCAGAAGTACATCTAACTTTTCTTCCTTCTGAACACTCTGCTGCTCAGGCTGCTCAAAATAGACTCTCTTTGCCAGGTATGAATAGTATGCTAATGCTATAGCACTGTTGACCAATGCTATTGCTGCTAGCCAAGTCATGTTAGCCTGCACTGCAGCAACAAAAAGAAAGAGTTTGCTCCAGAAACCGTTCAGAGGGGGCATACCCGCAAGAGCAAACAGAGATATTGTGAAGCCCAGAGCGGTGCCAGGAGACCTCTTGTAAAGCCCGTTCAGCAGTCCTACATCGTCATCCATGTTTGCAATAGATATGAAAGCTGAGCCTTTCATTACGCCATGGAAGAGCACATGAAGAAGCAATCCCACTATGCCCAAAGCTGCCCCAGCAGTTCCCTGCACTGCAAGACCTATCGTTATGTAGCCAGCCTGGGCTATGCTTGAATATGCAAGCATTCTTGACACTTTCTTTTGTGTCAGAGCGGCAAGATTGCCCCAAGTAATTGTTATTGCTGCAACTATTCCTAGAGCAAGCTGCCAAGAAAGTCCAAATGCTATGAATTGTTGTGTTGTCAGTAATGCAACAAATATCCTGAGTGCTGCTGCAAACCCAGCCTTCTTTGAGCCCGCTGCAAGAAGTGCTCCAATCTGTGGAAAGGTTCCCTGAAGTGCGTCAGGCAGCCAGAAATGGAAAGGTGCTATAGCCATTTTAACAGCAAAGCCAGATGCAAGCAAGGAAGCTGTAAGAAGGAATACAGGAAGCTGGGATTGGGATGAATGTTCAAACGCATAGATAAGAGAATAGAATGAAGTAGAATCAGTCAGGCCATAAGCTAGGGAAAGACCAAACAGGATAAGTGCAGCAGATAAAGCTGCGGCAAGAAAATACTTCATGGCAGCTTCACTTGAAAGCCTGTCCCTCTTTTTCAGTGCAACAAGTACAAAGGTTGGGACTGTCATCAATTCCCACGAAACAAGAAGGAATAACAGGTCTGTGGTTGATGAGACAAGTATCATACCTATGACTGTAAAAAGTATGAGTGAATAATAGACAGATGCATTCCTATCAGACTGCATTGTCGTTATCGAGCCTACAGCTGCCATTAAGGAAACTATGATTATAGTTACACTGAAGAAGAAGGATATCAGGTCAAACGATACAAGAGATGTAGGATAGTACCATATACCTTTAGGACCTAAAAAGAGCTCGAAAGGAGCCTCCAGAAGTGCAATAAGAAGGGATGCTATGGCTACGTATGCTGAGAGCCTTTCCTTACCATTCTCTTTTTTAACTGCACCATACAAGGGAAGCAATATAGCGGGAAGAGCTAGAGTCAGAATTATCAGAAGCATTTTATGCACCTCCTGATACCGACCTTACAAATGTCATCACTGGCGATAGAATAAGGCCAGGGGCCACGAGAAGTATCACCAATGGTACCAGGAAAAGAAACATATAGAACGCAAAGCTGCGTGAAACATCAGAATAAGAAAGAGCTGGGTCCCTTTCGCTGAGCACCATCCTCTTCAGCATCCACAGCATATATGCTGCGGTTATACCTGGTACAAGCACCGCAATCCAGAGCCAGCTGCTGTAAAGAATTCCACTATATATAACCATGAATTCGCTGAGAAAGCTGCTGTAAAGAGGTGCTGCCATAGCTGCAAGCGCCCCCAGTATAAGTATTATTGAAGCTCTGGGCATTGCGAACCTCATTCCCTTAATTACAGTCATATCTCTGGTGTTGAAAGTATGCTTGACAACTCCTGTAAGAGTGAACATAAGACCAATTGCAAAGGCATGGTTAAACATCTGGAAGATAGAGCCAGCAATTCCGAACGCTGCTGAACCTGCAACAGCTATACCTGCAAAAGCTCCGAAAAGAACGAATCCCATGTGATTGATGCTTGTAAGCGCAACCATTCTCTTCATATCGCTCTGCCTCAGAGCTACTATAGCTCCGTAGAACATTGTTACAAGCCCCACAGCCATGAAGAACAGAGCATAATGTATGGCTGTATAACTGAAGAGCTGAAGGTTGAACCTGAGTATGCCATAACCTCCAAGCTTGAGAAGTAATCCTGCCAGCAGCACGCTTATCGGTGTAGGTGCTTCAACGTGAGCATCTGGTAGCCAGGTATGAATCGGGAAGACTGGAAGCTTTACACCAAATCCTATAAATGTGAGAAGAGATACAAGAAGCTGGATGGAAGGCTGCACCTGCTGGTTCATCAGTGAAATGAAGTCAAACGATGGACTTGGGACTGAGAAGTAAAGAATTATAAAGCCAAGAAGCATTGCTACGCTTCCTCCATATGTGAAGAGTAAAAATTTTGACGCAGCATACTTTCTGTTTGGACCGCCCCATATTCCTATAAAGAAGAACATTGGAAGAAGGGTTGCATCCCAGAAGAAGTAGAAGAGTATAAGGTTGAGGGAAGTGAAGACCCCCACACTGGCTGCAAGGAACAAGAGAAGAAGGGAGTAATATGAAGCCTTTCTCTCCTGTATTTCAAGCGAGGAACCATAAGCAGCCAAGAATGTAAGCGATGAAGCTATTATCAGAAGAGGTGCTCCTAAACCGTCAAGGCCAAGATGAAAATCGACAAATCCCTTAACCCATGTGTAATCTTCCTGCAGCATAAAACTGTAAATGCCAGAGCTCGCAACTTCTGCGAACGCTATCAGAGTAAGTAATACTTCTGCCAGGGATACTGCAATAGCTGTATACCTTGAGTACTCTTCTTTGACTCTTCCAAGCAGGTATGCTGCTATACCACCAGCAGCAGGGAGAAAAATCAAAAATGAAAGGAGGGGAAAATTCAATCAGACCACTCCCATAAAGTGATAGAGCAGAAGGAGAAGGAATAAAAGGCCAAAGACCACTGCAAATAGGTAGGATTCAGCATTTCCAGTCTGAATTTTTCTGACAGCTCTTGACATGATTGAAAAGAAGAAAGCTACCCCGTTCATGAATCCGTCAACTATTTTTCTGTCGAAGAAATCACTCACAGATGCCAGTGCAACTGAAGCAGAGGATATTGGGAAGTTAACCTGCTGGAAGAACGAATTCTCTATAATTGTAGATAATCTTTCTCCAAGCCATAAAGATGTGTTGACAAAAAGCCTGTAATATATGGCGTTGATGTAAAGCCTTTCCCAGAGGAATTTATAGAGTAAAGACATTACTGAAGATGAAACTGCCTTATTAGCATCCAAGCTTCTTGTTATGTAGAATGGAAATGCTATAGCCAGGCCTATTGCCATTACTGATAATGATGTTGCTAAAGCTATAGGCTGAATCGTGAAAGATGGCGTTGAACCGGTAAGCCCGAAGCCTCTTAATGTATATGCCATAGATGAGTAGAGGAAATTCTCGAAAAATGGAGCCAGTATTCCCAGCAGCACAGTCATCAAGGCAAGAACGGCATATGTGCTGAACCATCTTAATCCAGCATCCTCATGATACTCCTTCTTAGCTTGTCCAAAGAAGGCAAGACCCGTCATCCTCAGGCTGTAGAATGCGGTTGCAATTGCAGTTAGAGATGATATGATGTAGACTGATATTATTGCAAAAGTTTGAGGTGAAGCAAGAGTCGCCGCAAATATTGAGTCTTTGCTGAAGAAACCGCTAAGAGGAGGCACTCCTGCCAAAGCTAGAGCTAATATTAGAAAGACATAGAATGTCCTTCTGGCATAGTCTTTCATTCCACCCATACCATCAAGGGAATACGAGCCGGAGATGTGAATCATAACTCCTGCAGCCATGAAAAGACCTGCTTTGAACATCATGTGGGCAATTAGCTGGAAGAGTGATGCTGAGTAGGCTTCCACGAACGAACGTGTCAAACCAGCAATTCCCAATGCCAGCATCATGTATCCTATCTGCGAGACAGTGCTGTATGCCAATACTTTCTTCAACTCTTTATTCACAATTCCTTGCACAGCAGCAATAGCTGCAGTAACTGCTCCTATGCCTGCAAGGAAAAGAAAGAAGTATCTTACTTCGGGGAAAGGAAGGATAAAGAAGATTGGAGCTATTCTAGCTACAAAGAATACTCCTGCCTTAACCATAGTTGCTGCATGTATTAATGCTGAAACAGGTGTTGGGCCGGTCATTGCGTCAGGAAGCCACTCATGGAAGGGAAACTGTGCTGATTTACCTAGAGCTCCTCCGAGCATGAGAAGCATTGCAGGAAGCAATAGCCCTGAAGAATGAAGAGAGGCTGCCCATGATGTATTCGATGCAAGCTGCCTGTAGTTGAAAGTTCCTGAATAAAAGTATATCATGAAGATTGAAGCTAGAGTTAGCAAATCGGCAAACCTTGTTGTAATAAATGCCTTCATACCTGCATGAGTTGGACTTGTAGCTTGAGGTACTCCCAAAGCCACATCCCCTTCCCTTCCAACCCATCTTTCCTTCTCATCTCCATAGTAATGTCCTATCAAAGCATAGCTGCAGAGCCCTACACCCTCCCAGCCGAAGAAGAGTTGAAGCAGATTGTCAGAATAGACTATCAAAAGCATGCTGCCTATGAAGAAGTTCATGAAGAACCAATACCTAGTCAGGCCTTCCTCTCCGTGCATGTAGTCTATACTGTAGAGCATTATGAGAAAGCTTACCCACGCCACTGCAGCACCAAGTATCACGCTGAGCGGGTCTATCAGTATTCCAGCATTAATGGTGTAGAACCATGGTACCTGAAAATCAAGACTCTTACCTGCAGAAATGGAAGTAAGAAGATAAGTTGCGAGAAGGGCTGAAATCAGAGAGGGAATTATTGCTGCAAAATCTCTTTTTCTTTCCTGCAGTTTCGAATAAAGAGGTGTAAGAACTGCTCCTGCGAGAGGAATTATCCAGACAAGCCAGCCTGCATAAAAGATATATTGAGACAATTTTCAAGCTACCCCCAAAAGAGATGAAAGATAGGTAAGTGAATATGAGAAGAAGACAGGGTAGATACCTGCTATAACCGAAGATACGGCAAGGACTGCTAGAGGAATCAGAATGTTTTGATTTTCACGCAAAATGGCATGCAGGCCTGATGAATCTGCTGATATTTGTGAATGATTTTGCACTTTGCCAAAAAAGACCTTTTTTACAGCCCAAAGTGAATATGCGCTGGTTATTATGCTTCCGAGAAGAGCCAATAATGCCAAACCAAGCAGTGATGCATGTACCAGAGAGGATGAGAAAATGCCCTGGAAGATAAAGAATTCTGCTATAAAACCAAAAGTTGGAGGAACCCCCATCATCGTCAGGAATCCTATCATTGAGAAAGTGGCCAGGTATGGATACTTTCCTGCCAGGCCTCCCATCCTGCTCATCATAGCCTGTCCAGTATTTGTTATAAGCAGACCTGCCATCATGAATAGAATCGCTTTAGCAAACCCGTTTGCTGCATAGAGTGAGACACTTCCAGCTAATCCAAATGCAGTGTTTGAGCCTATACCTATAGCCATGTACCCCATCTGGCTTATGCTGGAATATGCAAGAAGCAGCCTCACATCATCCTGAGAGAGTGCTACAAAACCCCCGTAAAGGAGTGATATGATGCCCCAAATTATAAGATAGGGGGATAATGTTGCGAAGAAGGGAGAGAGGTCTATTGCAAGAATCCTTATCAAAGCGTAGCCAGCAATGCCAGACATCAATGCGGATAGAGCAGCTGCTACAGGTGCAGGAGCTTCTTTGTATGCTGAAGGTAGCCAGATATGAAGGCCAAATCCTCCCAGCTTTACCATGAGACCTATCAGAATCGCTACGCTTGCATAGAGAACTATCTCATTCGAGCTAGCTAGCTGATGTGAATGAGAATATATAGAATTCATATCAAGAGTTCCATATGAAAATGCTACTGCTATCAGACCAGCAAGCATCACAAGAGCCCCTACATGTGTCCACAGAAAATAGGAAAATGAAGCTCTTGACCTGTCAGTATTTCCGAATTCTGCTATCAGAAAGTATGATGGGATGAGCATAAGCTCGAAGAAGATGTAAAACTCAAGAAGGTTGTTCGAAAGAACAGTTCCAAGCATTCCGAATATGAAGGTAAGGTATAGAAAGTAGAATGCTGACCATCTCTCTGGACCTAGAAACTCAAACTGTTTATCCATGAAGTAGTAAGAGTAAACAGATATCATGCTTCCTACAAGGCATATTATGACTGAGAAACTTAGGCTTAATCCATCAAGCTGGAAACCCACATTACCGAGAGGCTGCCATGAATATGTCTCTATATGAGTTGATGACTTTGATGCAATTGCGGTGTAAACTATAAGCAGTAGTGCGAGTATAAGTGATGAAGTTGATAATATTGCTGTGTATTTTTTATCGTTTTTAAACAGTGATATCAGAGCCGCAAGAAAAGGTAAAAATGTAGCTGCAAGAAGATATGGCATATATATCAATCACTCCTTCATTTCGTTCATCTCGTCTACGTTGATTTTTCCTCTTAACCTGAATGCCTGAATTATTATTGCAAGACCTACTGCTGCTTCAGCTGCAGCTATGCCTATAACAAATATTGCGATAGCCTGAGCCTGAGAGAGAGCAAGTGAACCATATCTTGCAAAGGCTGCTATGTTGAGGTTTGCAGCGTTTATCACTATCTCTATAGCAAAGAGTATCCTGATTGCGTTTCTCTTTGCTATTATTCCGTAAACTCCGATTGCCAGGAAGATGACCGAAGCGATGATGTATACTGATAGTTCGTTCAAGCTGTCTCCTCAACCTCCCTTCTGGCTAATGCTACAGCGCCATAAGCTGCTGAGGTAAGAAGTAGAGCGAGTATGAATAATATTAGACCATAATTATCCATAACATACCTGGCTAAAGATACAAGGGTAAATGATGGTTGCATAGATGGGTTCGGAAGTGAAAAGAAGTAACTTATTCCCATAAGAAAGCTGGCTAAAATTATCGCCCCTCCTAGCAATCCCATAGCTAGCAGAGGTACGCTTCTCTTTCTTCTCTGGCCTTCACCTACAACCATAACAGTGAACATGATTAGAACAGCAATCGCTCCCACGTATACTGCAACCTGAAAAATAGCCAGATAGGTTAGTCCTAGATAGAAGAAGAAAAGTGATAAGCCAAGGAAGAATATAGCAAGCGATACAGCTCCATAGACAAGGCTTCTTGATTCAAGAGAAAGAATAGCAGCTATGGATGAGAAGATTATAAGTATAATTGGTACGATGAAGTCCAACCATTTCACCTCAATATGCTAACTATGTATGGTTGAAGAAGTGCTATTATCACAATGTTCAGTATGCATATGGGAATCAGCCTTCCCCAGCCTGCTCTCACAAGCTGGTCAATCCTTATTCTGGGGAAGAAACCTCTTACACTCAAAAGTATGAGCACGACTATCGATACCTTTAGAAGAGACCAGAAAAGAGGAGGCAAAATTGCAGGTCCCTGCCATCCTCCCAAAAATATAGTAACAAAGAAGCCTGAGTATGCAAGCAGCTTCACGTATGCCCCAAACTGAAAAAGACCCCAGGCAATTCCTGAATATTCTGTAGTCCATCCTGATACAAGTTCGCTGTCAGCTTCAGGCATATCGAATGGAATCCTCTCCAATTCAGCCATCATTCCAGCGAAGAAAACAATAGCTGATAGAGGTGCGAAAAGTATGAACCATACTTTTGCTTGAGCTGATGCTATTGCAGTTAAAGAAAAGCTGCCAGCAAGCATAACAGCTGGCAGAGCCGCAAGAAATAGGGGTACTTCGTAAGATGCCTGCTGGTAAAGAGCTCTTAGACCTCCTATAAAGGAATACTTGTTGTTGCTGCTCCATGCAGCAAGCAAAACCACAAGGGGGTAAAATGCAAGAATTGCAAAGTAGAGGAGGAGCCCAAACTGATAGTCCCATATCACATAAGTGGGGCTGTAGGGAATAACTATGATAGGCAAGGCGCCTACTATAAAAGCAAGAACAGGAGATAAGATGAATATGTTCTTGTCAGCATGCTTTGGTATGATTATCTCTTTTGTTATCAACTTGAACAAATCTGCAATCGGCTGTAGGAGCCCTTCCCATCCTCCCACATAAAACGGACCTACCCTTACCTGTATTCTTGCTACAAGCTTTCTCTCAACCCACTCAGCTATCAGTGCAACTATGCTTACATATATTAGGCCTGGAAAGATGAGAAGCTTGAACAGTGTCGTGTTAAGTATTGCAGAAGGGTTTGAGAATAATAATTGCAATAAAGCAAGCAGATAAGGGTAAATCAGATACAGTACTAAAGCCAGCAGAATTATGACCGCTACAATGCTGTATTTGACAAATGAAGATGCATAATCTTTATCGAGTTCTTGCAATTCTCATACCCCCACACTCTTTGCCACCTTCAGAGTGATGTAGATAGGAGGAAGGAGCAATATGAGCAAGACTATTGCATATATGGACTGCGAAGGAGCAAAGCTGTAGTAAGATGCACCCCAGGCATAAAGAAACATCGAGACTACGTCAAAGATCAAGAAGAGAAGCAAAAATGCAAAATATTGCATAACAAGCCTTACTCTTTTACCACCAGGAGGTATCTGACCGCTCTCAAAAGTCTCCTCTTTAATAGCACTCCTTGCCCTTGGTGCAAGTATGAATGCAACAAGGTAGAAGAGCAGGCCTCCCGCGATACCTATAAGGAGAAAGACGGCGAACCAGAACGGTCCCCCATCACCCAAATACAAAGTGCTAACGCCTCTCAGGTATCTAGGTTTTGCCCCGATAAGAATGGTTTTTAAATTTATATGAGTAATTGCAAAAAAATCTGTAATTCTTTGTGCATGGCAATTGTCTAAGTTACGTTTAAAACCCCTTTACCAAAAGGAACAACAGGATTGAAAATAGCTGTTATAGGAGGAGGACCAGCAGGGAGCTACTTGGCAGCGAGAATTAGGGATAATCATGATGTTAGAGTGTTTGAGGGGCAGAAAGAGGATAGATTCACGAGCGTCTGTGCTTGGGCTACAGCTTATACAGGAGCAAGGGATATGCTGAGAAAAGTTGGAATTGACTTTGATAATTACATTCTGCACAAAGGAAAGAAGATGTATGTCAGTGCATATAATAACATATATACAGTTGATGCTCCTGAACTTGTTACGTTTGATAAGCCTGCAATGCTCAAAGACCTTCTGAAGGGAAGCAGGGTAGAGTATGGTACTTTTGTAAGGGGAAACGATGCTGATACATCTGCCTATGATTTTATTGTAGATGCAACTGGACCATACAGAAGAGTGCTAGGTCCAGCTGAAGGTGAAAGGGATATGATATTACCAACATATCAGTGGTTGGTTAAGTATGATGACATGCCTTTTGATGATTTCTACATAGAACCTTTCAGCAGCTTCAGTGGATACCTCTGGTACTTCCCTCTTGGGGACCATAATGCGTTTGTCGGGGCTGGGGATGTAAGGCTTCAGCATAGAAACAGGGTTGAAGACTTCTTGAAAAGATATCCGCCTAAAGAGAGAATCAGAACGATGGGGAAGCCTATCAGAGTAGCTGCACCCAGCTCTGTTAAACCTCATATGAGGAGGAATGTAATTGGGGTAGGGGAAACTGTAGGTACAGTTTATCCAATACTGGGAGAAGGGATATTGCCGAGCATGCATGCAGCTGAGTTGCTTTCAGAAAGCCTTGATGATATGAATTCTTACGAAGCTAAGCTGCTTAAGAAATTCTCTGCATATGACCTTGCATATGAATACATAAGAAGGAAGATAACAAAGACTGATAATTTTGTTAAAAGCTTCTTCACAGCGGTGAGAATATTCATGTGGTTCAAGAGGAATTTCTGGATAACTGGGGTCAATCCCAGCCTGCTGGAGACATTTCAGGTCCTCAGGCCAAGACGAAAGGCTGAATGAATCCTTCTCTAATAAGAAGAAATTGATTGATTTATTTTGCTACTGTGAACCTGAGAGAAAGTGCTATTGTTATATTCACAAGGACTTCTATCAGGGCTACCAGCAGCACACCATGCAGCTGCATCCAATCATATGCTACTCCAGCCAGCAGGTTTCCCGTTGCAAGCCCTATGCTGAGCAGAAGGCTGTAGAGACCCATCACAGAGCCCCTTCTTATTATCAGAGCCCTATCTCCTACAGCTGCAAGTAATGAGGGAACCACTGCAGAAAGCATCAGTATCAGAGGGACTAGCAACGATATACGGGAGATACTCAGAAGATTTTGTGGATTCCTGACTATATCCATGGCTGCAAGAAGGAATAATACCAACCCTACCATTCCTATCCATAGGGTCTTTTCCCTGCCTATATGGTCCGATACCCATCCCCATCCAATAGAGCCAATACCTATTACAGCCACAACACCAAACAAAAGCAGTCCTGAAGATATCTGGCTGACACCAGAGCTGTTGAGGGCCTTTGGAAGAAAGAAGGCAACACCTATAACCGTAGTAAGCGAGAACCAAACAGGTAGAAAAGATAGCGTTTGCTTGTCAACACCAGTAAAGGGATTAAGAATCAGCTTTTCTGCCCTTTGAATACTTACGTCTTTCACAGCAAAGAATGAAATGATTCCTGTTGCGAAAAGCAATAAGCTTACAAGCAGGAAAGAATCCTGCAGTGAAGATGAAAACCTGTGGGCAAAGTATGAACCAAGGAGAAAACCCAATGCGTAGCCGGCAAGGTTCGCAAAATCGAACCCCCCCATCCACCTTCCTCTGTTGCTCTTCAGCGTGTAGTCAGTTATAAGTGCGAGAGTTGACACTGTAACTGCCGCTGCAGATATGCCCATCAGTGCATGAAGCAGAGAAGCTTCATCGATATTTCTGGTTGTTGAAAGTATGAAGTTTAATGCTGCCAATGATAAAAGACCAGAAGTAAACGCGATCTTCCTTCCACCCTTATCTGAATATGAGCCTATGAGAGGTGCTGCTGCAGCTTCGGCAAGAGGATACAGAGATAATGCGATTCCAGTCTGCGTACCTGTTGCAGCTATGTATACAGGGAAGATTATAGCTATTACACCGAAGCTCAGCCTTGTCATCAGCATTACAGTTAGAACAGGCAATATTGATGAAAAGGTGTGCAACTTCCCCTCTTCTTGAGTCAATTGCGCATTCACCCTAGAAAGAATTCATGATTTGATTGACTGGAAGGCAGGGTTGATTTGATCCTGCAGGTTATGGCGAAAAGAGTTTTCTTGCATGATAAAGTTCAATGCTATTTGCAAACTGCAACCAAGGGCTGTCTCACTATATATATGCCTATCTCTCAAAAGAGCCTGAGATTGTATTACGAAAAACGTTAACAGAATGATGAGATTCGTAATGAGGAAGCTTATTGGTTGCAGGATTCTTTCTTTCTCCTTTTCATCATGAAATGCGCTGTTGCACTTTTTGTTCCAGAACTGTTTAGTAATCACCTATGGTTTAAATGAGGCATGAAGTATATCGATATAAAAGTGCCTCCTCCAGGACCGAAAGCAAAAAAAGTTGTTGAGAAGACTGAAGCTCTCCTCTCTCCTTCAATTGCTAGGTTTTATCCTTTGGTTGTTGAAAGTGCACACGACGCTCTGGTTAAGGATGTGGATGGCAATACATACATAGACCTCAATGCTGGGCTAGGAGTACTTTCTGTAGGGTCAACACCTGAGAAGGTAGTTGAAGCTATAAAGAAGCAGGCTGACAAGTTCCTTCACTTCTCATACACTGATTTTTACTACCAGAATATAGTTGATTTAGCTGAAAAGTTGATTGAGATAACTCCTGGCAAGTTTGCTAAAAGAGTATATTATGGTAACAGCGGGGCTGAAGGAATAGAGGCAGCAATAAAGCTTGCTAGGTATCACACGAAGAGACCAAGAATTCTAGCCTTTATAGGCTCTTTTCACGGCAGGACGATGGGGGCTGTAAGCCTCACAGCCAGCAAGCCTAAGCAGGTTAAGGGATTTTCTCCTTTGTTGCCAGGGGTAGAGCATGTACCATATCCCTATTGCTACAGATGTCCTTATGGTAAAACTTTTCCTGACTGTGGTTATTACTGCGTTGATTACATAAAGGAGCAGGTTCTCGAGAAATACGTACCTGCTGACGAAGTGTCATCAATATTCTTTGAACCGATACAGGGAGAAGGTGGATATGTAGTTCCTCCTCCAGACTTCTTCAAGGAGCTTGAGAAGATAGCAAGGGCAAACGGAATGCTGATGGTAGATGACGAAGTTCAATCAGGTATTGGAAGGACTGGCAGGTGGTTTGCTATAGAGCACTTTGGTATCGAGCCTGATATTACAGTTATAGCCAAAGGTATAGCTGCAGGAATGCCTTTGTCAGCTACTGTGGCAAAGGAATCAATAATGACTTGGGGACCTGGCTCCCACGCTTCTACATTTGGTGGTAATCCTGTTTCTACTGCAGCGGCCTTAGCTACTATAGAAACTATAGAAAAGAACAGACTTTTGGATAGTGCCAGCAGACTAGGGGATTACCTTATGAAGTGGCTGAACGAAATGAAGGAAAAGTATGAAGTCATAGGAGATGTTAGGGGCAAAGGGTTGATGATAGGTGTTGAGATAGTCAAGGATAAGAAGAGCAAGGAATATGCACCTGAAAAGGTAGAGGCAATTCTAGATTATAGCTGGAAGCATGGAGCGCTCTTGCTAAGTTGTGGCAAATCAACTATAAGGATCTTTCCCCCATTAAGCATAGAAAAGGATATGCTTGATGAGGCTATGCAGGTGGTTGAGGAAGCCATAAAGAGAAATTCGATTAATTAGGGCCAAGGAGTTTTGTCAAGGCTGTGCCAGAGAATTAGAGCTGCGAGACTTCTGTAAGGCTTCCATCTTTTTGAAAAAGTAAATGCTTCTCTTTCAGATGGTATATCAGATAGATTATAATTTAGCTTGATGGCTTTCCTTATTCCCAGGTCGGAAGCTGGAAAGACATCTAACCTTCCAAGAATGAAGATAAGTAGCATATGAACAGTCCATAAGCCTATCCCCTTTATCGCATCAAGCTCCCTTACTATTTCATCGTCTTTCATCATGTTAAGCTTATCAAGTTCAAGACCATGTGTTGATGCATATGATGCGACTTCTTTGAGATATGTTATTTTCTTTGAGCTTAAACCTGTCTTTCTTAATACTTCAACGTCAGTAGAAAGAAGTCTTTTCGGGTCAGGATACCCTCCATAGAGGCCAAGAAATCTATTTAAGGTTGCCCTTGCAGCCCTGTAGGAAAGTTGCTGGTAGATTATTGACTGAAGTAGAGCTTCATAAGGTGTCATGTTAAGCGGCTTAAATTCGAACCCGTTCTGTTTTATCAGTTTACTAAGAACATCATCTCTTGACTTGAGAAATTCAAGACATCTTTTAATCTGGTCTGGAGACATCATGTCTATTGACTCCATCTGCAAAATTTAAAGTTAACCGCTCAAGTGAAGAAAGAGATAATAGTAAGCAGTATCAAAGTTGTAGACGAGCATGGTACTATACGCCAAAGACATAGTTGACAAGGACTTCATAACTTTAGGAAAAGAAGTTACAGCACTGCAGGCTGCCAAGGTGATGAAGGAAAAAAGACATGGCTTTGTAGTCGTAGCTAGTAATGACCAGAAGCCCCTAGGAATAGTCACTGAATGGGATTACGTTGAGAAGATAGTTGCCGATGAAAGAGACCCTTCAAAGACAACTCTAGGAGAAATAATGACATATGACATTATCACGGTAAATGCAAACGATGGGATAGACAAAGTAGCCGAAATAATGACTCAAAAGAGAATAAGAAGGGTCTTGGTGCTCGACGACGGCAAGGTTATCGGCGTCATTACTTCAAGGACAATAATTGGCTCGATAAAGGATTATGTAGACAGAGTCTCGGCTCAGATTGCAAGGCTTCAGGCCCCGCCCTTCTGATATTTAGGCCAGTCTGGAAAAGAGCTGAAATGCTCATGAACAACTTTCCATCCCTCTTGGGTTTTAAAGAGAACCATAGTAACCCTGGACCTTGAATGAACACTCCTTCCTTCGAAGGAATAATCGTTCACGAATACTCCGCTGTAATCAAGGTAGAATGTTACGATCGCTACGTCATCGATCCTGTCTATCTTCATATCCTCTATTCTGTACTGATAGTCTGAAAGGTTGACGAATGCTGCTTGTTCGTATACAATAGCTTGCTCAAAGTCCTGCCTTGAATAAGGGGGAAATTCGTCAAATTTGCTGAACGATTTATCTTGGAGATGATATGAAGACAGAGATGTCAGGTCTTTATTTTTTCCCGCCTCAAATATAGCATATACAGTTGAAATGATTTCACTCACATCTTTGCTGTTTGATTCCATATATCCGTAAAGCCTGTAGACGACTAAATTAACATTTTTTGTTATTTTATATGCTTTAATAAAGGCTTAAAATCGATGACTGCAACGCCAGCACGGGCCCGTAGCGCAGAAGAGCGTGCTCTGCGTAATATGGATAGCGCGACTGCCTCCTAAGCAGTAGGTCATGGGTTCAAATCCCATCGGGCCCGTAACCATTTGGTACCAAGTCCTGCCACCTTAAAAAGACCTGCATTATTATATTAGCGGAATGATGCGAGCCACCATGACAACTATGATGATAAAGCTTCTTTCAGACCTTAAGTTCGCGGAGAAACACGCGACTGACCTTTATGCCGCAAAAAAGCAAGTTGCTGAATGTATGTGCTTTGCCGCCGCATCATCAGCTTCAAGATTCTGACAATCATTGGGTTCTATATATGGCGAAGTCGTCTGTGATCAGCAAAGATCTCACCTATATTTAGGCTTGCAACCACTTCCATGCTGTGTCCGCCTAGCTCTTTTCATAACATTTGGGACTTCGGTAAAAATCCTACATCACCCGGTTTAGTATTACAGCAAGGAGGAAGAATATGGCTGCTACGTCGTCCCCCATGGCGTCGGGGTCATTTAGCTCTACGAAGAGCCAAGCAAACTTTACTGCATAAGCCACGACAAGCAGCGTTGTGAAAATGTTTGCTTGCTTCCTCATGTCTCCTATGGAAGTCTTGTTTCTGTAAACCAAATAGAGTAATAACACGATTAGTCCTAGCGTTGCTGCTACAATGTCATCCACGACGTAGATATGTATGTCAAGTTCAGCCATGATAGTTCCGAAGAAGGCTAGGCTGACCGCGCCTATGATTCCTGCTGCCCTCCTTCTTCCGGCCCACTTTCGGATTTCATTTGGTTCTTGATCATCACGAACTTGCGTAGCCATGGCTTGCCACCTCCCAAACTACCAAAGATAAGTAGCTAGAAGATTTTATTTGCTGCATTAGTGAAGAGTACAGACGGCGTTATAAATATGTTGGGTTTCCCGAAAAATTGGAAAACAACCACCTCAGTTTAGAGATATAGAGAGAAGGTTCGATTTATCCACGTTGCCCAAAACTGCAAGCGAACTTTCAATACGGACAGCTTTATACAACGTTTCCATAAATGAATGATTGCATAAAGAGCACTAAGAATTTGCGACTTTTACTAGTGTGGCAAGTAAGGAGGCACAAGAGCTCCTCTCTGGAACGATTCCTCAGACAGAGAAAAACAGATCGAGCTTGAAAACATGCAACTGAAGAGATGGTCGCGGACCTGTCACTCGCAAATCAGATCCTAAAAAAGGGACAGATAATGAGTTGAAGAAATTCACGTTCCAAGAACTCCTTCAGACGAGGCGAGGTCGCATGAGTTTAGTTAGAGCGTCAGCCTCTCCCCATCCAGCAGGACGCTTATGCTTCCGAACTTGTATGCCCAGTGGGAGCCTCTCTTTGGTTGTATCCCGACGACACCTTCAGCCTCAGTCAGGATCACCGTAGTACACGATGTCTTGAACATCTATCTCAAGCATGCGTGGCTTTGAGAAGGCACCCATCGACCTCAGCTTCGTGATTGTATCGTCGTTAACTCTGACTAGATCAGCCGGATCCTGATATCTCAGGTGATTTCTTGCTTACTGTCTGACCAGTGCATGCGCCGATAAATTGTGCTGAGCCTTCTACGTAGCTGTTGGAAAGAGAAGCAAGGATAAACGTGCCAAGGACCGCGTCGTGATTCCTTGTTCCGAGATGCATAGCTTGAGAGACTGTCTGCTTTTATGTAGTACCTTGACCTGTCCATCCTTCTTGGAACATTTCAGCGCCCTTAGTTCCATGAGATGCGACTCATACGACTGGGTCGTTGGAACGTTCTCTAAATTTTGATCTACTGTAAAGAGCGTGGGCTTTCTGCACCATTATGGTAAGCTATCAGCAGGACAGCCTAAAGAAGAAAGAGCAAACATTCAGGAAGATATCCAAAGCAGGGTGAGGGAGTTGCTTCTTTGTCAGGTGGAGGTTCTAAGCAACAAGAAACTAAATCAGGTTATATCGAAGACACAACTCTTGATATGTTGAGGATATAAGTTCCTAATTCATCTAAAGACTTGGTCTATTGAGCAAACCATAGAGTCAGATTATCTCTTATCCCTTGCCTGATCCTCTCAATTTCACCGAGGAGTTCCAAAGCTGTCACGCGGTTATTGTCAGATACAGCCATCTCTAGCTTTGTCAGATTCTCCTGAAATGACAGAATGGAGGCTTTAAGAGCCTCTGGGAAGAGTGCAGGATGCGCTATTGCCTTGTAGTTTCTTATAAGCACAATTAATCTATCGTCGAGTACCCCGGAGCTTACTTTCTCTTTGATCAGTAAATAATCTGTGGATTCCAAACAGTGAAAGGAGAATCTGGCCACAACCCTGGTGATCGACTTTTGAATCTGTGTTAATTCATCCATAATGTTGGGGTGCCGACTTCGCGCCTTCTGGATTAGCTCTCTAGTCATGGTCACTTCGGTGACGATTTCATCAGGCTTCAACATATGGTCACTTTCTTCGATGAAAGTATTTATAGATTGTCGTTGCGAGGCTCGATTCCGTTATCCATGTTAGCTGCGTATAACTCTTATTTCATCACCTGACTTCCTAATCCTTTTGCTTACATATAACTAAGATAAGGAATTGAGCTGCTGGTCTATTCTTCTTGAGATGTAAGTTGAACGGCTCTCAGAAGGTACCATACGTTTGTGATAGCTTACGACACGCTTCTGAAAGCCGTCCAGGCTATTCGCATCTTTAAGAGGAATAAAAAGCCTCTGGAGACAAAGATAGATAGTTGCCTGCCTGCTCTACATACGTAGACTCTTACAGAGTGATGACCTACCAGACGGGGCTGATAGGCTAGAGTCATGTAGCTGTATACTACTGGGCCCACTCCATGGAGAGCGTGGCGTCGAAGGTTTGAAGGACTGGGAGGGAGAGAAATGCTGTTACCATGGGCCTGACCAATTTTAATATCTTTTGACCCTAGTAGGACCATAGTTTTTATTTTCCATCGAGTTACAATCGTATTTATGTTGACTATGCATATTCTCCCTTCCGACTTCTGGCTACGTTATTTTCCTACTTTTGTTGTGTTATTTCTATGCCAGTATAGGTTAAAGGAAGCTTCCACGAAAGGGGGTGTTTATATACGTGTAAACAGTTTAAATGATCATGGGCGTTAAATTTTCAAAGAAGGACCCGCCCCCATTTGAGGCCAAATCCCTCGGGCCCGCTGTCATCTTTTGGTATGCCTCTGGCTCTTGCGAGTCAGCTGCATAACCTAGGAACCTTTTGAGCAACATACGTCTGTAACCATCTGGTTTCAGCCCGCTATCATCTTATACTGAGCCCTGTTTCCTTGAACGACCTTCGATGCTTGCCATCTATACCTTGTCAACGAATAAGTTGGACCGGTATAAATGTCCCACTCTAGCTATCGAGGCTATAACACTCACGAGACTGCTCACGAATAATAAGGTTCAACCATCTCACAGTAAGGGGACTGAGACCGGGTTATCATCCAAGCTATTCTAGCTGTCCACCTGGCTGGCGTATCAGCCCTTGCTTCTTCTCCAGCTTGACCACGCAGAACAGGTTCCCGTACGAGTCCTCGAGAACCCTGAGGTCGTACTCCAAGCCGTATCTTTGCCGATGACTTCTATGCTGACGAGCCTCGCCATTTCTGTCTTCCGTGTACAGGTCAATATGAAGTCTGTTCCTGCCCGTGCTTCTCCTCTGCACGCGGTTGAGCGATATGTTCAGTCCCCTTTTCTGTGGGTCGGCCAGGACAACCCATCCGCCCTCTGCCGGCCTGTTGTGCAGCGCCTCCTGCCAGAACACAAGAATGGCATCCAAGTTTTCACAGTCGGTCACTATCTAGCCAACCTTCAATACTTCTTGTCTTGGACTTCATCGTCCCCCTATTAAGCCTTCATCCAGTCTCTGTGGCATGTAGAGCCCGCCCCTGACTTCGGAGCTAGGCCACGACGAAATCTCCTTTAGGCTATGGGACAAAATCAATTGAGACATGGTAGCTCTGGCATTTGATTATATTCAGCATGCATGTTGACCAGAGCCTCTTGACTCATACACAATCCTGATGCATAACTTGATATAATCAGGTTGTATAATTTATGTAGCTTAGCTGTTCCATGATTCTTTCTCCATCGTAGCTGATTATAGAAAGAGATGCATTATCTAACCTTGCTTCCCTGACATGAGTTACGTCATCGTTAATGCCTGATGCTATCACTGCTCTGATAGGTTCAAGGTGTGATACTGCAACGACTTTTTGTATCGTACGTTGCGTACATTATATTTGAAGGAGAGCGTCATCTCCATTGCATGTGAAAACTTCTCTATTTACATGTTTTAGCAGGGAAGAAACATCGCGTCGTATTGTTTCTGGTCTAAACTAATCACCAGATAATTAAACACTTCAAGCTCAGCAAGCTCCTTCAGTCTTTCATCAACCTTGTATTACAACTTTCAGCAACATAATTTGCTGTTTCAACGCCTCTCAGCATGGAGCTGGCGAAAACAAAAATATTTATAAAAAGGATAATCATGGATATACTTGTGGAAAATATCATAGTCAGGTATGAAGACATTAGAAGGTGGGAAAAAACTGCAGACAGAGTCATTGTCTATGGCAGGAGAAAGACCGGGAAAAGCTTCTTTATTAAAAACTTTACAGAGTGGGATGAATACTTTTTTATTAAGAGAGACGGGGGAGCAATTGACCTAAGAAACAAAAGGGAAGTAAGTTATGAGTATCTGAAGGATATGATACTAGAGAGTAACAAAAAGGTTGTGGTCGATGAATTCCAGAGACTGCCAGAGGACTTTCCTGACTTTTTGCACGCTAACGCTGAGAAGGCAAAGCTTGTGCTCATAGCGTCTACACTTTACATTTCAAGAAAAATTCTGAGCTATAGTTCGCCTCTTTTGGGGGCATTTGAGGAGTTCAGACTTGACATAATAGATGAAAGAGATATTCTCAGAAACCTTTCAGGCTCTGAAAGAGGCTCTGAGCTCGTAGAAAAATCCGTTTACCTAAGGGAGCCTTGGATAATAGGCTTAGTTAAAGGGAATATAAGGGAAGAACTCGCCAGGATTTTAAAAGAAGAAAAGAACACTTTCGAAAGCCTTATAGGGGAAATATTTGTTGAAGAAGAAAGAGCCTTAACAAAAGTTTACGTAGGCATCTTAACCGCTGTTGCAAGCGGGAAAGCAAAATCCAGTGAGATCTCATCATTTCTTTTTTCAAAGAAGCTGATAGAAAAGGACGACCCTAGCCTTATACAGAGCTATCTGAAAGTTCTCCAGCAGATAGGACTTATAGAAAAGGTAAACGTTTACAACAAAAGGTTTGACCAGTTCAGGGTTTCTTCACCCCTTCTTGACCTCTACTTTTATTTGGAAGGAAAATACGGTTTCTCCGAGCTTGATGTACCTTTAGAAGAAATACATAGAGTTGTGAATGAGAAAATACCCTATCACGTTGAGCATTTTTGCAGAGGTCTTCTCTCAAAGCTTTATGGGCTTAAGCCGTACAAAATATTGGACAAAAGCTTAGAAATTGATATTGTCCTCGGGTCTTTTAGCGGCATTGATGTTATAGCGGAAGTAAAATGGAAGGATAGAGTTGAAAGAGATGAAATAAGGAGCATTGAAGAAAAACTGAGTGCAATAAAAGCTAACGGAAAGTTTTTGATTGTAAAAAGCATCGAATCGCTTGAGAGCTACCCTGAAGGGGTTAAAGTCCTGGACCCTGAGGCCATTAAGCATCTAGTGGAAGGTAAAGCCTTAAGATGAGGTTGCAACATGCGATATTCTGTTAGTCTCCGCTCTAGTCAGAATGCTTGCAGTAAAAGAAGGATGCAGAAAGATAACTTCAGGTTCCAGCATCAGAATAATCATTCAGAGGAAGCCAGTTGAAACACTTTAGCCTGATTCTTTCTCCATCGTAGCTGATTATAGAAAGAGATGCATTATCTAACCTTGCTTCCCTGACATGAGTTCCGTCATCGTTAATGCCTGATGCTATCACTGCTCTGATAGGTTCAAGGTGTGATACTGCAACGACTTTTTTACAGCCTTCATCATATATATCATCAATAAAAGAGAGCATCCTTTCCATTGCATGTGAAAACTTTTCCAATCCGTATTTACTGTAGGGAAAAAACATTTCTTCATACCATTTAGGGTCCTCTTTGCTTATCTGCAGGTAATTTATCCCTGCCAGCTTACCGAGACCAAGCTCCTTCAGCCTTTCGTCAACCTTGTATTGCAACTTTATGCTTTCAGCAACATACTTTGCTGTGTCAACTGCTCTCAGCATAGGGCTGCTGTATAGTGCATCGATATCTGCATCTTTAAGAAATTGACCTGTCCTTCTTGCCTGCATTATTCCTTTTTCAGTCAATTTTGGAGGAGACATGGAATCATCTGGCAGAATCCTTGCAACGTTTGCAGTTGATTCGGCATGCCTCATCAAGTATACAAGCAAGACTGCAAAAGGTTACCAGTATGGATATTTGACCTTTCTATGTCAGACCGAAATAAAACTGTATATATGCTTCAGAAGGATGAATTCGTCTTCTGTCATGCTGTATGGTTCGCTACCAAAAACAGATACAGAATAGCATGAACCATACCTTTCTATTATAGCATCGACATATCCCTGATAGTCTGTTCTGCCTGATTCTATAAAGGTGATATCTTTATTCATCGCAAATGAAAGTGTTTGCAAGATATCTAAATTCTTAATGTATTCTGTATTATTCCCTTTTTCTCTGCTGATGGGAACAATTACCTTTCCGTGTTTAATAAGTTTCCTAGCTCTTCTGGCAGCTATCATTCCCGCCATCTCCTTCGAAAGGCCTATGCCAAAAGAGTAGAAGCTTCCATCAAGCTTCATCTCTTTCTCCATGGTTACAACGATAAAAAACGGCCTGTAAATGCTGATATGAAAGACGTTGATTAAGAAGGAGGTTGAAAACCTATGGTTTATTAAAATGGGAAACGAGACAAGAAAAATAAAAGCTGTAATGGTTGATACCGCTTCTGCCCTTATTACGCTGAAGGGAATAAGCGAAACAAGCGCAAGGTCGGAGAAAAGTATTGCAAATCTTTTCCTGCCGATTATCTTAATTATTCTTTCATGCATAATGGGTAAAGAGCTGATAATAAGGGTTAAGAGCAACTGAGCTGACCTTGATACAGCGTTTTCATCTCCAAATTTCAGATATATTGATAGCGTTGTTATGTACAAGAAAAGAGACAGAAAAAGAAAAAAGATTATTTTGATTAACCTGCTGATCATTTAAGTCATCTAATGAAATCCTCTTTCGTCAAGCATCAGCAGAGCTGCCAGACCATACTGCTCAATTCTGGGATGTCTGTATGCCCAAAGAATCCTGTTGTGCTTCTTCATTGTCTCTCTGTTGCATATAGGGTAATCATCAAGCTTTGATGCAGAAGGCTCCTTTTCAAGAAGAAAGACATACTTAAAATCATAGCCTACTATTAGACCTCCATAAGGATGGGTCCATGATGGGTTATGCGGATGAACGCTTATGTGATTGACTGCAATTATAGGTATTGAAAACTTACTTGAGAGTTTCTGGGCCTGACCAAGGAGAAAGGCAAAGGATGAAGACCTGGCAGGAAGGTCTTGAGTCCCTATGAAAGTAGATTTTGCTGGAGCAGATATGCTGTCGTAAACAATCATGCCTATCTCCTTATCCCTGATAAAATCACCTATTGGGGAGTATTCAGCATTTTTCACCCCTCCTGTTCTTAGCCTGAACTCTACTCTACCACCTTCAGATACATACATTTCGCCATCGATACCATGAAGCTGCATCAGCTCAACAAGGCCTGGCTCTTCAAGAAGGTAGATGCAGTTTGCATTTTTCTGAGCTGCAAGCTTAAAGGAAGGAGCTGCAATGCCTACTATCTGACTCAGCTGACTTTCTGTAGCTTCTATATGGTAGCTTGATAAAAGATTCCTTATAGCTTCCTTCAACACAGCTTCGTTTGCCCTTCTCTTTTTGCTATCATCAAACCTCTTTTCAACTTCGACCTTTAGCACTGAGACCTTTTCGCTGAATCTTTCTGCAAGCGGCTTTGACCAGTAAGGAAGCAAACTTCTTTCATACCCAAGCTCGGTATCTATTACCAATACATTTTTTGTTGATGCAACAGAATATGCAATCTGAAAGCAGAGGATGCTTTTTCCTACAGCCTTCTCTCCAAATATTTCAACCAGCCCCCCTGAAGGCAGACCCCCATCTAGAAGTTCATCAAACCCTTCAGCACCAGTATGGAGAGACATAATGCATCACTTCATCTCTAGAAATTCTCTCCCCTTATCACTCAGCTCGAGAACCCTTACACCTGTTTGACTATCATATGCAAATTTTATCAGACCTCTCAGCAATGCGTTTTGAATTACAACCTTGAGTTGGTCTTCATCTATTTCTCCTGAAAGATAATGCATAAGACCAGCTAGGGTTGAACCTTTGTAGTTTTGTATCGTAGTTAGAACCCTTACAAATGCATCTTCATTTGCTTCCAGCCTTGATGATTCGTCTTTCTGCTCAGTTATGCTGAATATCAGCTCAGGAGCTGCAAACAAAATCTCCGACCTTCCTCTTATCAGGAAAAGGGGTCCTGATTCGACTATCTCTGCTCCAAATAGCGTTGAATTTTCTCCGTAAGTCTGGAGTACTATAAGCTTTGAAAGACCTGTAATCTCGGAGAGCAGATGCTGCAGCCTTCTTTTTTGGCTCTTTTCAAGGTGAGATATGAACTCCCAGCCAAGTATGAAGATGAAGCCGCCTGAATAGACAGAAAACTTCGATGCAAGTGAAAGAGAAACGGCTATCCTCGCATCTGGAGAAGGTATCTTCCATAGATTTGCTGTGCATGAATAATCTAAATGCTTGCCTGTAGACGGGTAAAGGTCGGTAAGCTGTTGCATCTTTCTCTTTACAAGCTCTATCCCCTTGGTTTGATAAGCATCGAGCATGCTCAGGATAGCATATACTCCGCCTGCCCCTTCGGCATCTGCCAGAGCTTTAATTGCATCTTTAAGAACGTATTCATACTCGTCTCCAAGCTGCATGCCCAGGCATATGGATGAAGCAAGCAGACCGTGGTAAGATTCTTTGTCGGCATCATACCTGAAGATGTAACCAAGTATTGTTTGCATATCTGCTTCCGGCAATATTTTGTTTACGTGATGAGAGAAATTCCTTGCCAGGGATATGACGATAACCCTATTGCCTTGCTTCTGAAGCTGATATGCTATATTCCTTACTAATCTGATGCATCTCTCTCCTCTCAGTATGAGCCCTCTTTGGAGAATGTTATCGTTTATGAAAAAGTGCTCTCCGCTTTTTCTGTATCCAATAAATATGGGATTGGGCATAACATACTGTATGCTCTTACGGTTTTATACATGCAAGGATTCGAATATTGCAAGAGGCTTTAGCTAATGCTGAAAAATGCAGTTATGAATCAACGTTTATCTATTATTGCTTGCTATACAATTCTCTTATTCGCATTAGCTAATAATTGTTAAGCTAGATAAATCCTAAGGCTATGTATGTAGTTTAATGCGCTCTAGCGTAAGTCGCTTATACAAGGCGAGATGGTTTAAGCAGCCACTGCTTCTTGGACTTTGTAAAGGAAGACGTTCTCGGGCAGCGCACCTTCAAATTCAACAGAGTCGTTTATCACTACCTTCGGAACCGCCATCACAAAGTACTTCTCAGCAAGCTCAGGGAATTCCATAGACTCTATCATTTCAGCATCTATCATCTTAGGGTTTGCAATTGCCATCTGGTGTGCAGTTCTAACTGCTCTTGGGCAGTATGGACATGACGGGGTAACAAACACCTGTATGTGAACTGGCTTATCTATTGACTTTATCTTCTGCAAGGTACTCTGGCTTAGATTTGATGGATTGCCTGAAGATGCATCTGTGATATCATCAAGCAACGCTGCAAATTCATAGCCTGCTGGCAGTCCATAGAACTTCAATGCGAAGTCCATCTTTTCGTTTGTAACTATGGTTACCGGCAATCTTTTAACTTTAAACCTCTCCTGATACTCCTCTGAATCTTCGTGAAGGTTCAAAGCCTTGACTTTGCCAGATGATAATTCAGCTAATTTGTTGGCAAGGTACTCTATCTCTTCACAGTAAGGGCACGTTTCTGGGGTTCTTGTCGAAGGAGTTATGGTGATAATTATTGGAGGGTCCCTTGCATCTTTCAGCCTCTCCTGCAATATAGCTTTTATTTCTTCAGCGTCTTCATCGGAAATAAGCTGCTGCATGTTAATCACCTCAGACCCTGCTCAAGCCATAGAGAGCTGTATATTCAGATATGGAATGCTTTGTAGGGGGATTAATGCTTTTGATGAAATGCTCTATGGTATCCTTCTTCTCTGCCTCCCATACGCATATAGCTCTTGGCTCTTTGGCTGATACCATAACCCCAAGAAGAGAAAGGCCCTCTGGAAGTTTATCTTCTCTGCTCTTGGCAATTATGCTCTGAACTGTTGAATTTACCTTAT
>Ga0208548_100235_pt1 | contig 25948 bp, 25 predicted proteins | sample ECH_Chost_MetaG_FD_187133 | JGI IMG/M metagenome (GOLD analysis project Ga0208548, IMG submission 187133) | Hot spring microbial mat communities from Yellowstone National Park, Wyoming, USA - ECH_C host_MetaG (SPAdes) (version 2) | ecosystem: Environmental > Aquatic > Thermal springs > Hot... | reverse complement strand
CGTGTTGCTGCATCAGCCTGATAATGTATTCTTTATCTATATTAAAACCGCGCCTTATATAAACTTCAACATCATGCTTAAGCTTAGCATCAAGTGCAGGTAATATATTTACAGAGTAGTAGAGTTGAGTTAATTTCCTAAGCACGCTGTCCTTTGGTTTGAGCATATCTAGAAGGATAAGCTTTCCGCCAGGCTTTAGCACCCTGTGCATCTCGCCAATCGCGTTATCTAAGTTGTCAAAAATACTAAGTGAAAAAGCTGTGACAACAGCATCAAACGAATTATTTCCAAAATCTAAAAGCTCAACGTTGCAAAGCACATAACTCAAGTTTGCAAGTCCTTTGCTCTTTTTAATCGCTTCGTTCAGCATATCGTTGTTTATATCTATCCCAACCACATTGTAGTTGCTGTGAGACCTTGCAATTGCATACGCTATGCGCCCTGTGCCTGTAGCAACGTCAAGAATGCTTTTCTTTCCTTTGCCCAATTCCGTTTCTTTTACAGCCTCTTTTATTATCTCTTTATCTAAGCCCATACTGAGCATTTCAATTAGCTTGTCATACTTTGGCGCTATCTTTGAGAAAAATTTATTTAAATCCATATAATCCTGCAGAGATATATTATCAATTACTTTTTTATTTATGTATCGTTTGCCCTTCAATCTTTTGGAGTGTATAAAACATAGATGGCTATAAATATTATTTTGTGTAAAATCTTATTGTGGTTTGGTGATAGAGATATCACTTCATGGTAGGGGCGGCCAGGGTGTAGTTGCTGCAGTAGAACTATTGGCATGCTGGCGATGCAAGAGCGGCTGTAGACGAGCTAAGAAGCAAGGATATTAGCATAGGTCTTGCAAAGCTCGGGGTTGTAAGGCCTTTCCCCGAAGGAAAAGCTTATGTAGCTCAAAGATAGGAAGGCGCTTATTGTGCTTAATAGAGCGTACTCTTATGGGCTTGGTGGCGTATTAGCTACAGAGGTAAAAGCTTCCTTGTATAATGCTAATGTGCCTATCTATAGTGTTATGGGGGCATAGGCGATAAGGGGTCTGTAAAAAATGAGATTATAAATGTTGTTGAAAAGCTCCTAAGTGGTAAGCTTGAGGGCGAGGTGTGGGTTTTATGAACTTTCTTAAATGAAATGCAGCATGTCCTGGTTGTCCGATACCAAAAGAGCTAGACGCAATACTTGATGTTTATGGTAAGAAGACGGTTGTTATAGTGCCCGCCTCATGCTCAACAGTAATAATGGGCGATACTGTTCTGGGCATGCATTCTTCAGTTAATGTTGTTCACAGCCCTTTTGCGGCTGCATCCTCTATCGCATCTGGCTTATCCGCTGCGATGAAGTTTAGAAAAGATGATGCAAACATATTGTTTTGGGCTGGTGATGATTCACAAGCGATATTGGCTTTGCAGCGGTAAGCGGAGCAGCAGAAAGGAATGAAGAGATAACATATGTTTGCTATGATAATGAAGCGTATATGAATACTAGTATACAGAGATCTAGTCTAACATCATATGGTGCTTGGACTACAACTACTCCTTCGCATAAGCATGAGTTCAAGAAACCTTTGCCATTCATAATTGCTATGCATAATCTGCCTTATGTCGCAACAGCATCAATATCTTATCTTGCAGATTTCAAGGCAAAATTCTCGAAGGCTAAGAGTATAAAGGGCTTTAGGTATATACACCTTCTCTCTCCATGTCCTCTGGGTGGAAGTTTGATGCAAGCTTAACAATGAATATAGGTAAGCTTGCTGTCGAAACAGGTATGTGGCCGTTATATGAGATAGAAAACGGTGTATTCAAGCTCTCTAGCATAAGAAAGCCTTATATTGACAAGACAAAGCGCAAGCCTTTGGAGGAATACCTAAAGCTTCAGGAGTGGTTTGGCAGGCTAAGCAGTGAAGAACTTGCAAATATGCGAGCTTATATTGATGAGATATTTATATTGATGAGATATGGAATTATATAGCAAAGGTTAATAACACAAAACTCACTCCTTGACAAAGCCTGCATAGCCTTCTTTTTCTATTTTTTCAGCTAGTTCTTTGCCACCACTCCCAACAATCTTTCCTTTGCTTAGTATGTGCACAGCCCCATTCTTAAATTCAAGAGAGCTAAGTATCCTTGTATAATGTGTTATGACTATACAACCTATACCATTACTTACGCTTTTGCTGATAGCTTTGCCTATAATCTTTACAGCATCTACATCTAATCCAGAGTCTGGCTCATCAAGAATAGCAATATTTGGCTTAAGTACAAGCATCTGCAGAATTTCACTTTTTTTCTTTTCGCCTCCAGAGAAGCCCAGATTTACGGGTCTTTTTATTACCTCTTCGCTCATCGCTAGTTCTTTTATACCTTCTTTTACACTTTGCATAAGCTCCTTTATGTCGCTTCCACCTAGTGCGGATTTTGCATTATTGAGGAATGAAATAAACGAAACGCCTTCTATTTCTACAGGGCTTTGATACTGCAAAAAGAGGCCTAGCCTCGCACGCTCATCTGTTCTTAGCCCAAGTATGCTTTTATCATCAACAAGTATATCGCCTTTTGTTATCTTTACACCCGATAGCCCCATTATCGCTTTTGCAAGAGTGGTCTTGCCGCTTCCATTTGGACCCATTATTACATGAAGCTCTCCGCTCTTCACACTTAGGTTTATTCCATTCAGAATCTCCTTTCCTTCTATCTCTGCATGAAGGTCTTTTATCTCAAGCAACATCTAAACACCCAAAAGCTCATTAAGCATCAAATCTATTCTGTTTTTTAAATATTCATTTGATGAAAACCCCATAATATGTTTATCGAGCATGCCCATTAGAATAAGCTTCTTTGAATCCTTTTCGCTAATGCCTCTGCTCATAAGATATTCTATTGATTCTTTGTTGATGGGCGAGACAGCAGCTGCATGCGAAGCTTTTACATCATTTTCTTCTGTACCCATTGAAGGTATAGCCTCTATTTTTGAATCATCTAAGCTAATACCTCTTGCCGATATTAACGACTCGCTGCGATATGCTCCTTTTTCTATGCTGGAATTCTCTTTTATCGATATCGTAGAGCTATGTGAGCCTATCGCATTAGCATCGAAAAAGCTTTTTGCTTCAGGTCCTTTAATACTTACTAAATCCGCAATATCTATAGTGCTATTTTTCCCAATAATAACATTATTTATCATCACCTTGCTGCCCGCATAGCCTATCACTTTGTTCCTCGACTTTGCTTCTTTGTTTGATATAAAGTTGTTTACATTAAGCTCTGAGCCTTCGTTAAGCATAGCGTTGTAGAAGTTAAGTGATCTTTTGCTGCTTAGCTGTATAATATCAAGCCCCACCTTTGAGTTTTTTTCAGCACCAATCTCATTTATAATGCTGTTGTCGCTATATAAGAATTCTTCTAAGCTAAGTTCAGCATGTTCATATGCCTTAGCGATGACCAGCAGCCCTTCACCACCCATAAGAAGCCTTAAGCGTGCCTTATTTTTTCTTTCCACGCTTAAGAGTAGAAGTTTTTCCACATTACTCATTGTAAAACCAATGTATCTGCTTTCTGCCTTTGTTTTAAATTCATAGGTCAATTCATCTTCTATGCTATGAACCTCTATATTGGCATTGCTTACTCCATTCACTATAAATTCGGAACCGTTTGTAATAATATCAAATGCCAATCTATTTTCTTTTGCAAAGTTCTGCATTTCATCTATGCTGGGCCTAGCACTTTTTCTAAGCTCTATTCTTATGCTGTTCCTTACATAGAGCGGATTTGGCTCTTCAGGAAGTTCTTTTTCAAGCCTTTTTACTATATCTAAATATCCCATTTTTATCCTCTTTCAACTCTTTTATTAGCAATATTTTTGCTGCAGCTTATGCTAGTTTATATATAAAATATGTTTAGAAAAATATAAATATAACTCGGTTATTGAAAATGAATGAAAAAAGCGAGAGACGAAAGTAACAAAAATAGTGTGTGCCATTTTTTTGTGGCACACCTTTGCATGCAGACAGTCATATACAAAGGAGCACTGATATCTTCAAATGGCAACGCTCGGAACGGGAGCGACCATTAACCTTCAAACCGATTAGGCATCAAGCCGAAAGGAACCCCACTAATTTATTCGTTGAATGATGTCAATTTTTAAGTGCTTCTAGAAATTCTATTGTCTCAAGTTCGAGCAGCATTTTCTTAATTACTGCTCCTTCTGGGCCATCCTCTTCTTTTATATATCTCTCCATTGCCTCTATTACCGCCGGCCTTATCTCCTCTTTTTGTGCTGCTTCCTCTGCTATTATGGGTGCATATCCTTTGCTTTGCTTGAGTTTCTGTAGTATCTGATCTGCATCCGCGCTACCTAACTCTAACTTCTCTTTTTTTATATCCATATATCTTCCCCACCCCCATTCGATTAATATTGATAATCAAAGTCATATTTAAATTTAACCCCTTCTTTTATTCCACTATTCGCGCATTTATCAAATGTCAAGCTTTTTCTGGCTCTCGCTTTTCTGTGCTGCAAGTCTTGCCTTTATACTATTTATTATAGAAAGCATCTTCTTTTCTCTATGCCTTGAAACAAAGAAATATACTTCATCTTTTGTATCCTTTGTAACAAATATATAAATCTCTCCTGATCTAAACCTGCCCGTCCTGCCCCTCCTCTGTATACTTCTTATCTCATTTGGTATTGGCTCATAGAACACTACAACATCTACGCTTGGTATGTCTAATCCTTCTTCGCCTATTGAGCTTGCAACAAGTATATTGAATTTACCGCTTCTAAAATCTTCTATTATCTGCTTCTGCTGCATCTGCGTTATTCCTTCTTTTTTACCTACAAAAGGCCTTGCATTATAGCCATGCTTGTTCAGTTGGTCTACGAGCATCTTTATGGTAGACCTATATTGTGCAAATACAATAGTGCTTTTATCCTTGTATCCTGCCAATATACCAAGTAGAGCCTCGACTTTCGGATGCTCATAGCCTAGTCTTATGCCTTCATCGCATATCTGTTTTGCTATTACAATATTCTTGTTGTTAAGAAGGCTTAGTATAGCTCTGCTCTTCTTCTCCCTTTTTGCGAGGCTCTCGATATAGCTTGAGAATGCATATAGCCCTTCTGTCTCTACAAGATCATACATATGAAGCAGGTTTAAGAGCTTTATATAGCTATACATCGCCCCGAATCTATAGTTTGTTGCGGTTATCTTGCTTATTTCATTTCCTAGCTCTATGAGCTTGCCTTTTGGTATACGCTCAAACTTTTTGAATCCTATAAGCTCCATCTTGTTTAACGATTCAAGGCTCTCTTCTATTAGCGGCCTTAAGTAGCTCGTTATGAGCTTTATTCTATCGGATTTCTCAACATATATTACATGAAGATATTTCGGCATTACATATTTTGCAACATCTTCATCTGTTGATATTCTTACTTCTATATTTTCTATCTTTAACGTATCGATAAGCTTCTTTATCTTCTCTGGCTTGCCACCAGGCGATGCTGTCAAGCCAACAACCTGTACGCCTTTCTGCTCTGCTTCGTTTGCTATATAAGTATAGGCGTATTTGCCCACAGCCTTGTGGCATTCATCAAAAACGATAACACCGAAATCATTTAAGCTAAGAAGTGCGTGCTTTAAATCATTTGATATTGTTTGTGGTGTTGCAACAATAACTTTTGCTTCATTCTCAAGCGTCATTCTCTTCTTCTTGCCAACCGCGCCTGTGAGTAAAAGTATTTCATTTGGCTCCAATCTGAGAAGCCCGAGAAGCGTATTGTAATGCTGCTCGCATAGAGGCTTTGTTGGTGCTAGGAACATTGCTTTCTTCCCTTTGTATAACGCATCTGCTATCGCAAATATTCCTATGAGTGTTTTTCCAAGCCCTGTTGGCAATACAACAAGCGTGTTTTTGCCCTGGAGTATGCTCTTTGTTATATTGAACTGATATTCTCTAAATGCTAAGCCTTCTAGCTTTACAAGGCTTGTTGCAGGGCCGAGCTCATACCATCTTTTGTCAGCACCTATTTCGCTATCCATCTATCAATAAATAGATTTTGCATTATTATAAATCTTTATAATGAAGCAGTGATCATATGAACAAAAAGAATGATCCGTTCTGCGATAAAAAAAGCATTGAGACACAGATTTACTATGAAACAAAGTATATGAACGTACTTTATAATTTGTATCCGGTGGTAAGGGGCCACACACTAATAGTGCCGAAGAGGCATGTAAAGAGTTTAAACGAACTTAGCGAAAAGGAAGCTGTGGATTTGATAAAGACAATAAGGTATGTTACGCCAAAGCTTCTAAAGGTATATAATGCTGACAGCTCATATAATCTTGTGGCACAGGTGGGCCCTTATTCAGGCAGATCTATAGAACATTTGCATATTCATATAATACCGAGAAACAAGTATGATATGTACAGCGACTATACTGACAGGCTGTATGCCGATTTAAGGAAGTTTGAACTTGAGAAGCTTGCAAAGCACAAGGTGGAGCCTGAAATAGAGAAGCTAAGAAAAGTCTTTAATTATAAGCTAATGCAAAGTAAAAACAAGCCATAAAAGAGATATATTTAAAAGTTTAATGAGATAATGTATTTAAAAATTAATGAGATCTTATCTTGTTTTTTAACGAGGGTGTTTTTCTGATTATAGTAACAAATGATGATGGTATATATAGCAAAGGTATAAAAACGCTTTATAGCGCCGCAGTAGAAGTTTTTGGAGAGAAAAACGTTACCGTTGTTGCACCGTCTGGTCCAAGAAGCGCAAGCGGTATGAGCCTGACCTTCCATAAGCCTCTTAGAATAGAAAAGGTAATGATGCCGGGTATAAAAGGTTTTTCTGTATCAGGCACACCCGCCGATTGTGTTTTTGCTTCAATATATCACATTTTAAAAAACAAGAAGATCGATCTTGTGCTTTCAGGTGTTAATAATGGTTCAAACGCAAGCGTGCAAGCAGTAGAATCTAGTGGCACTGTATCTGCTGTTAAGTTCGGTGCAATATACGGCATAAAAGGTATTGCATTCTCTCTTGCTACAGAAATGGGCTTACAAAAAAAGACTTTTAGCAATGTTAAAACGCAAATTGTAAAGATACTAAATTCTATAAAGAAAAACGGTTTTCCAAGCGATATAGACATGCTAAACATAAATCTTCCAACAGCTTTAAATAGTTCTACAAAGGTGAAAATCTGCGATCTCGAAGACACCTTGTTCGATAATTTCGTAAATGAGAGGATAGACCCATCAAACAAGCTATACTATTGGCTAGGGGGCACATTGAAGAAGAGGTTTAAGAAGGGTACTGATTGCTATGAGCTCTTTATTAAAAAGTCAATAACGGTTAGCCCTATGGAACTCGCAAGCATAAATCCTAATTTAAAGAAGGAAATTGCACAAGTACTAGATGCAAGCATAGCTTAGAAAAATATTCAATTTGCTAACTTAATTTTTAAAAATAAATGCCGCAGGTCGGATTTGAACCGACGACATTCCGGTTTCTATATTTGACTTCAGCCGGACGCTCTCCCGGACTGAGCTACTGCGGCGCAGCTGAAACACTAAAATTTACTAATTAACATTTATATTATTTACCTCTCCTCTATTTCTCTCCTTTATTTTTCCTTTTGCAAAAATATAATAATCTTAAATTTGAAGCTTCTTTTGAGTTTTATGTACATCTTCTACGATAAAGTTATGCCATATGATACGGACTATCAAGGTATTGCGCACTACGCCTCTTACTATCGTTTTGTCACTGATGCGCTCTCATCATTTGCTGAGGAAAAGCTTAGCAAGGTTATGACAAAATACAGAAATCTCTGGTTTGTTACTGTCGAATCCCATGCAACATATAAAAAGCCTTTATATCTGGGAAACAAAATAAAAATTGTGATAGAACCTGAGATAAAAGAAAAGAAAATAATCACAAACTTTAAAATATTCAAAGGGAAGGAACTCACAACAACAGGGTATTTAGCGCAGAAAATTATAGACAAAAACAAATGGCACTCTATAGAAATACCAGAGGAGATTAAAAATGTAATTGTCAGTAGATAATACTATGAAGAAATTTATATTTGTCTTAATTTTCGTTATTTTACTTTTACTCTCTTTAGCTTATCTTTTGCTTGCTCCAACCTCAAAGCAGAGTGGTGCATACTTTAATGGTCATACCTATTTGTTGCTAAATGCCTCTTTTCCAGGCAACTTTACCTTTTTTTGCGTGGGTATATTATAAAAGCTTTAACGGCACGGGTGTTATTGCTTCGCAGGGAATAAGTGAAGGTACTCACTCAACATGGTATGCGGGCGCTGGAGGCGAGGTATCAAACGTGACAGCATGTGGTGTATTCAGTGATGAAATAGTGGAAGGCAACTATACGGCAGGCTGGAGGTTTGCTACAGCACCATTTATAGGCACCGGCTCATGGCATATGATCGCTTGTACATAAAACAAATCTTACATAAGTATCTATATTGATGGAAAGCTTGTAAATAAAACAGCTACGCCTTACAGGGTGTTTGGAGCTAAAATTATAGAAATAGGAAAGAGAACATCAACATTTTACATAAACGGTAAAATACCTAACTTTGCATACTTCGATGGCTATCTTAATGATGTGCAATTCTACAATACCTAATTAAATAGTAGCGAGATATACACTCTTTATATGCGCGGTTTGGGCGGTTCACCATTAAGCAATATCGCAATTTATCTGCCATTCAGAAACAATAACTTTACAAACGGCTGCATAGAATATGGTAAACCATGCAATTTAAGCGTGATATCTACTTAAACCGATCCCGCACCTATAAACACCCAAAAGAAAAGTTATTTAAATATTTGTGTGCGATATAAAACATAAGGTGGGTTTTATGAAATCTCAAAAAAATATTCTTACGCCAGACGAGGTAATTGTAGACCTTTTGAATGGAGAAAATAAATATAATATTATGAAACCAAAACAGCTGAGATGTTGCCAAGGCACACGCCATCATCATTCATTCTAGCCTCTTCTCAACAATTGATTAAGGAGATTTAGAATGTATGAGTACTACGTATCATTGCTGAGAGAGCCACCATATTACAAAAGGATATTAGATAAATTATGTATAGATGCAGAAAATGTCTTTCCTTGGATATATTCTAAAGCTACTAAAAATAGGATAGCAGGATGGAAACTACATATCTCTGCTACCCCTCAAAATTTTGTAGAATTATTAAAGCAAGTTTTACCTCTTCTTAAAAACTATAATGTTCCGTTTAAAATAATTTCTGGTCCGAAAAAACTTGCAGCGCTAAATACGGGGTTCTTTGGTGCTACTCAGATTGGCAAATGCATCACAATATACCCAAATTCTACTAATGAAGCTATCATGCTTGCAAAAAAGCTATTAGAGATTACAAAACCCTTTTCTGGACCTGAAATACTCACCGATATAAAATTAGGTAATATTCTATTTGCAAGATATGGGGCAATAAAACCATATATCGTCAGAGATTATAATGGTAATGAGGTTCAATTGATAAAACCCATTACAGGTAAAGGTAAAGTTCCAGATGAATATCATATTCCTTATTTAGTTGAAGATAGATTAAATCCATTTAGGTCTTTTTTACAGAGCAACATTAAGAATTCTGATTTTTCATCTCATTATATAATAGAAAAGGTGCTTAAAGCAGACATTGGGGGATCTACTTTTAAAGTAATCGAAATAAAATCTCATAAAAGATATGTCATAAGAGAGTATAGATGTTGTATTGATGCAGATAAGCAAGATAAGTTTGGATTCAGAAAACTAGAAAACCAATTCTATATATATAATATATTAAAAGCGAACCACATAAATGTAACGCCCAAGCTATACCATATTTTTGATGTAAATGGAAACAAATATCTAGTAAGAGAGTGGATCGATGGAAAAAGTATTGCTTCGCAAATTGGAATGCCTTGGAACAGATTAACTATTAAACAAAAAATTAAAAAAATAGACACAGCCTTAAAAATTCTAAAAGCGGTGTCCACTTTACATTCTCTAAATATTGTTCATCGTGATCTCACCCCCAACAACATACTAATATCTAAAGAAGGAAAAGTTTTTATAATAGACCTTGAGCTTGCTTTTTATACCAAAAGTAAGAAATCGCCAACTATTGGTGGTACAGTATTTTTTTTACCACCAGAAGATGGCCGAGCTATCTCAAAGAAAAGCGATATATATACTCTAGGTTGCACATTAATTAGTTATATGGGTGGTTTGAATATACGTCATCTTGTATATTTAAAATCTAATATTGAAAGAAGAAATTTGCTTAAATTTGTGTTTGGGGGGTCTACGAACCTGGTGAATACGCTACTAAGTTGCCTTGATCGTTCACCTTATAAACGCCCCAGTATTTCTAAACTTTCGTATGCTCTTTTGAAAGCGAGGTGCATGCTAAAGCATGGAATTAGATCCTCCCCCAAAAACTTATCTACATCAGACTATAAAATTAAGGCACTCAAATTAATTAAGGACTTTATGGATATAAGGAAAGTAGTAGATGCATTACTAAATTATGAATTTTTAGATAAATTTAAAAGATACGATATAAGCAAATTACCAGAAGACCTAGATATTTACAATAGTTATACAGGTATTTCGGGGCTTATATACTTGGCATCGCAAATCTACAGAATATTTCCAAAAAGCAACATAGATAAAGATTATATTACGAATCTAATAGATATTATATTATCTAAAAAAGAGTTTCTAACAAGATATAAGGGCCTATATGGTGGAAGCGGGGGTATTTCGTTAGTGTTAGCTGAAGCGCTTGCTTCAGGCCTCTATAAACCTAATAAGGATGTCGAAGATTTTATTAATGGGTCTTTTTTAATAGATGATAATCTATATTCACCAGACATATTTTTTGGGGCCGCGGGGCAGGGACTTGCTGCACTAAAATGTGGAAAAATATTGCATAATAGTAAAATTCTAAATTATTCAAAAAAATATGTTAAATATTTGATAGAGACTCAGGCTAAGGACGGATCTTGGGCAACGCCACAAAGTCTATTTGAGAATAAAAAAATTATTTATTATGGATTTGCTCATGGCATCGCTGGTATAACCTATTTTCTTCTAGAATACTACAAGGCATTTCCAGAAGAAAATAACGCTAAACTTGCTGCAGAGCGTGCTATAGCTTTCTTGCTAGAGAATAAGCTTGAGACAAAAGGTCATTCGATATGGAATTGGGGTTTCAGTTCCGAAGACAAAACGATATTTAAATGGTGGTGCCACGGAGCACCCGGCATATCACTTATATTTCTGAAGGAATTTGAAATCAGTAGAGATAAAAAATACCTATATTATTTTAATAGAACCCTGCAGAACTATAGTAACACGGGCTTTTCAAACATTAATATATGTCACGGTATGTCTGGATTGGGTGAAATTTATTTAGCTGGGTACAGATTGACTAAAAAAGAATATTTATATAAAAGAGCAGGTAAAATATTCAAGACTTTTATTGCGATGGCAAATACAGATAAGAATGCACCTACGCCTTGGTTATCTTCAGATTTGGACGCACCATCTTCCTCGCTCATGCTTGGTAGTAGTGGAATTATATATTTTATATTAGATTATTTAACAGGTGGAAAATTAGGTTTCCCGCTGTTATAATATGGTGTTGAAAATGATACGGATAATTAATGGTCGCCGCTCAAAAATTGATAAAAATTCTTTAGGTGGCAAAGGTTACTATCTTAAAAAAATGGAAGAAAAGAAGCTTCCTGTAGTGCCAGGGATTATACTTGCAAGCTCGGTTGTGAAACAAATAATCGACTTTGTTCATCTAAATAAAAAATATAACCATGGCAGAAAATTTCCTAATGATTTAAAGAAAAAAATCTTAGAGAGCTTATCACAGCTCAAGCTTACTAATTCGCCTCTTATAGTAAGAAGCTCTTTTACGCAAGAGGATAGCGCCAAGAGAAGTTATGCTGGTCTATTCCTCACGTTACCAAACGTTTCTCTTCGTAAGCTCTGGGATTCTATAGTGATGGTTGTTTCGAGCTACTTTTCGGGCAGTACTGAAATATATCAGAATGAAAAAGAGGTAAAGAATTCCCCGGGTGCTGTAATAATCCAAAAGTTTCTGAAGACAGATTATGCAGGAACGTTGTTTACTATCAATCCCAACACAGGTGAGGATAAATTTTTGATTGAATATACCAAGGGGTTAGGGGAAAGAGTCGTCTCAGGTAAAATAAATCCAAAGAGAATTGAAGTATCAAAAAAGATAGATTCAAAAGAGTTTGCAGCAACTTCTGGTATTTCTACCTTATTACCAAGATTGCTTAAATATGCAAAGGTAATAGAGAGGAAGGTTATCCATGGACCTGCAGACATAGAGTGGGGTGCTAAAGACGGCAAGATCTATATCTTCCAAGCACGCCCCATAACAGGATTTACAAAATCATATGTTGCCAATATAGATTTAGATACTAATTACATTGAAGGGATTGGTGCATCCGAAGGCATTGCAACAGGTACTGCTGTGATACTTAAAAAATATAAAAATAAAACACTGTCAAAAAGCAACATAGTTATATCAAAATACCTATCTTATAACAAGGATTTTGCTAATGTCGGTGGAATAGTAACCGAATTCGGTGGCTTAACTTCACACGCGGCAGTACTTGCAAGAGAGATAAGGGTACCTTGTGTGGTTGGAGTAAGAAACGCGACAAAGATAATCAAGGACGGAGAAATCATAAAAATAGATGGAACACTCGGCCGTGTTTATATAAAAGGTAGAGTTTTAAATAAACTAAAATATCCGGAAGAGGCGACAGATTTAACCCTTGATATATATCCTGCAAAAGTATACAAAGGCAAATATCTTATAAGGGTAGGATATAGGACGTTCTTTAAAAATCCAAGCAAATATATACTTGTTAAAAACTTAAACAAATTCAAAGTTGTTTACGCCCCTTCAAAAAAAATTTTAGAGAAAAATGCGCCTGAAATTCTAAAGCAAAAGAATATTATAGTTGATTATAAAAATTTTGATATCCTGCCATGGTCATTATATAGGATACAGAAATTAAAAGACAAGAATATTACAGTACAAAATATTCGAAAAAGCATCACGGATTTAGCAAAATTAAAACACTTAGTATTGTATATAGAAAAACTTCGAAGGAGATTCTTAGTTAGAAGTATGAAGATTCTAGAAGAGAGAGAAACAAGGCGTTATAGGGAGGCATTCGAGTGTATACAGAATTATTTCTTTTTAAGCGAACTTAAATACTCTATAATTCCGAAGGGATATGCTTTAGAATATTTACGCAAAAGCTTTAACAGTATAAATAAAAATGGTGATCTTTCTTTTGAAAAATTCTTGAGTATGGTGGATTCCAATAAAATTAAGACGATAGACATAAAAAACTCACGGCGCAAACTTGTATTGAAGCACTTAATTGAAATTTATAAGTATATCAAAAAGATAACAAAAGAGCATTTAAGAGACAAAGAAGATACAAAGGCACAAGCTGTATGGAGAAAATTGTGTGAAGAGTTCAAACAAAAAGGCATAGATTTAGAGGCTCTTTTACGCAAAAAGTTTGGAATTGTATATGTGAATGATCTAGATGTATAAAATTATTATAACTAAAAATAGTCTTAATCTAAAAAAGGCAAGTCTATTGTATTGGTTCCCAAAAACAAGACATCTATCTGTACCACAACCCAAAACGTACATATGTAGAATAAGCAAAAAAGATATTGAGCATGTATTGGCCACAGAAAATAGTGCGTTTGTAAATAGATTAAAAAAATGTGCAAATCTGCTAGGCTATCCCCTTTTTATGAAAACAGATTACACCTCGAATAAATATGATTGGTTAAATTGCCCATATGTAACAAACGAAGTAACCCTAATTAGGAACTTAAGGAATATAATAAAGTATAGTAAACGTTTTATAGAATATCCAATAAATGCAATAATACTCAGAGAAATATTAAAACCAAAGGTAATTTTTTATGCTTTTAGGAATATGCCTATAACCATTGAACGTAGGTATTTCGTTAGAAATGGTAAGGTAGAATGCCATCATCCATATTGGGAGGAATCTGAGATTAGAAACCCCAGTCGTAAAGATTGGAGATATCTGCTTAGGAGAGCTAATATAGAAACACACGATGAAATACAACTTTTATCGGGCTACGCAGAAAAGATTTCAAGAAGATTAAAAGGTTACTGGTCTCTAGATTTCTATAAAGATATTAATAATAAATGGTATTTTATAGATGCTGCACCAGGAAGTGTGAGTTGGCACCCCTATAAAAGTTTGCATAATAAACGCCGATATCAATGAAAATAGATTTAGTTTCATTTAGTAATAGTGACAAAAAAAGAGCGTCAGTTTTACTTGTAGGAGTCCCAGACCAAACAGGATGTAGCTATTCAAAGAGAAAAGGAACAGTGTTTGGCCCAAAAGCATTCCGTTCTGCAAGTTTTATGATAGACCTATCAGACCCTACTGCACCAATTAGGGATTTAAAAGTTTGTGACTGTGGGGATATCGAAAAGACTAAAGTTAAAGATTTTGTTTATGCTACTTTAAAGTCTAAAAAATTTCCAATAGTCGTTGGCGGAGATCATTCGATAACATATAATATTATGGAGGGTGTAGATAAGTATACCAGAAATTATTCGATAATATACTTAGATGCACATTATGACACAGTTAAATCTATTAGTAATTACCATGGTTCTGTACTTTATGATATTTCTAAACTCAAAAATGTAAATTTAAGTGCAAGTATGATAATTGGGGGGAGGGCACTTACAGAGGAGGAGGTGTCTGTAGCTAAGAAGTTAAAAATTAAAACATTTGATATGGATTTTATTATTGAAAACGGGCTTAGAAACCTATTATCTGAGGTTAAAAATATTATTACTGATAAAGTCTATTTATCTATAGATTTGGATGTTTTAGATCCTGCATTTGCTCCTGGCGTTACGACCCCAGTGCCTGGTGGTTTAACTTCCGCTGAATACATATATCTTATCAAGCATCTAGCAAAGCTAGTAAATGTTGGCTTTGACATTATGGAATTGAATCCATTATTTGATGATAAGAATAGGATTACCTCACTATTAGCTGTAAAATCAGTATATTATGCTTTAAACAGAATTAACATATAAATAGATTGGAAAAGGTAACTAGAGCATGTTGAAATTTTAAAAGCATTCGTTTCGAATATAAATAGGATCCTGACAAATTAAAAATCTTTTCTTTGATGATAAATTTAATCCCTACAGTAGGAGTTATTTTCTTTCTCTTCGATGACAAAATCCCTGCATTAAATAGGGACAAGATGACAAATATTGAGGTGACCAATAAAAATAAAATAGTTGGGGTCCTTGCGTATGCAAGGGAAGTTTCGATTAGCAAGAGCATACAAAGAGATACGCCAACCTTTATATACATAATTGTTTGCAAGCATACTTCTATATTAAAGGCGTTCGTTAAAGAAATTTTTGAGGCTATAATATGAAGCAATCCTTTTCAAGGGTATCCATAGAAAAAAGTAACATTTGTGCTTTTATATATAACCTCCTTGCTAAAACGGGGAGTCCGTGATTTGAACACGGGTCGCCAGGTCCCAAACCTGGAAGCCTACCAAGCTAGCCTAACTCCCCAAAAAAAGAAAAAGTCAAGCCTTTGGCTTTCTGCCAAGCGGCTTGGGTATCTTTAACTGTGGGTAAACCTTTGCAAGCATCTCCTGGTTTACATCAAAGTCAAAGCCAAGGTTTTGCACAACCCTCCTTAGAAGGTATGCGTTCGCTACCTCTTGCAGCTCTTCCTTTCCATTGCAGGCCTTTGCAACAACATCTCTAGCTTCTTGGCCGCCAAGGCTTGCTATAGCTTCTGCAAGTGCTTTATAGCTCTTCCTAGCACCACTGGTTATCTTGTTTGCAAGCTCATCCAGCTGTTTGGTATCGATGCCAAGCACTTCAAAGGCTTTCTTGTCTATTGTCTGTCTTATTGAAGCTAGATGAAAAGCTATCTCCTCTGGCTTTGTATCAGCGTCTATGCTCATCTTCTTTATAGCTATCCATTCCTTGTACTTTGCTAGGAAGTCTATAGAGTCTCTTTCCTCACTACTCCCCATATTAAAAACCTTATACCGATATCTGCTGCGTAAGATAATAGCCTGCAGCCTTTTCTCTAGCTACTCTTTTTACTATATTCTTCTGCGTCAATTGCACTAGCGTATTTGTAACAAGGCTCTTAGGCCTGTTGCACTTCTTTGCTATGTCGTCAGCTGTCTTAAGTGAATCTTCCTTTGTTGCTCCAAGCTCCTGCATCGCCTTTATAACGAGTTTTTCATTTGGTGTTAGGTCTACCATATTATCAACCACTTAAAAAGCATAATTTACTTCTTCACTCTAACTTCTCTTCTCTTTGGTCTAAGCGCTTTATAGCCACATTTTCTGCATTTTGTTGCTCCCGCTGGATTTCTTGCCTTGCATCTTTTACAGATCCATATCTTTGCTAGTTTTTCGTCAGCTATGGGTATTCTTCCCATCTTAAGCACCAACAAATAGTTAGTATTATTCCAAACTAAACATATATAAATTTTTAGAGTTTGCTATGCTGAGCTTTTTGCTATGCAAGCTTTTTATACATTGAATATAAATAATAAATAGTTTTCTTACAATAAACTTTAAAGTGAATTTTGTGATTAGTTTTGAAGAGATAGAAAGCAAGTGGAATAAAGCTTGGGAAGACGCAAAGATATTCGAAGCAGAGCCAAATGATAAAGAGCCGTACATGGTAACGGTTGCCTTTCCATATGTTAATAGCCCATTGCATATAGGGCACCTTAAGACATATGGCGATGGTGACATATTAGCAAGATATAAGCGCATGCGTGGCTACAACGTGCTCTTTCCTATGGGCTTCCACGCGACTGGAACACCGGTTCTTGCTTTCGCAAAGAGGATAAAGAACAACGACCCAGAGATTATAAAAGAGCTTAAGAATGTCGGGGTTCCTGATGAGGAAATAAAGAAGATGGTTGATCCACTATATATTGCAAACTACTTTATAAAGTCAATAGAGAATGATATGCGTACATCTGGCTTGAGCATAGATTGGCGCAGAAAGTTTGTAAGCATAGATCCTATATTCAGCAAGTTCATAGAGTGGCAGTTTGGTATTTTAAATGCAAACCATCTGCTTGTTCAAGGCAAACATCCTGTTGGGTGGTGCCCTAATGAAGGTAATCCTGTCGGCATGCATGATACAAAAGGGGGCGTTGAACCAGAGATAGAAAAAGAAGTTGCAATAAAGTTCAAGGTTGTTGGTGAAGAAGCTTATATGCTCTGTGCTACATATAGGCCAGAAACAATATTTGGTGTTACAAACATATTTGTTAATGAAAATGCTTTTTATGTTAGATGCAAGATGGGCAACGAAATATACTATATAGCAAAAGAAGCGGCAGAGAATCTTTCTTATCAATTAAAGATCGATATTATAGAGGTTGTAAACGGCAGTTCGCTGCTAAGTAAGAAGTGCATAAATCCAATTAATAATGAAGAACTTCCAGTGCTTCCTGGATTTTTTGTAAAGTCTGATGTTGGCACAGGCATTGTTATGAGTGTGCCTTCTCATGCTCCTTTTGATTATGCTGCTATAGAAAGGCTTCGGGCAAGTGGCTATCCTATGCCAGAGATTAAGCCAAAGAAGCTCATAGATGTAGAGATAGGCAGATCACTTGTTGATGTTGGTGTTGGTGAAGTGAAGCCCATACACATAGATATGCCTGCGCTTGCATACCTCGAAATACTTCATACAAACGTAAATGCAATAGACGATATGCTTGAGTTTGCTACAAAGCTGGAGTATAGAGAGGAATCGCATTGGGGTAAGATGCTTGTTCCTGGCTATGAAGGTATGAGCGAGCCTGAAGCGAGGGAAAAGGTGAAGAATGAGTTCATTGCAAAAGGCAATGCGTTTGAATTATATATTCTTGCAAACGCTCCTGTCTACTGCAGATGCGGTGCAAAGATTGTTGTTAAAGTTGTTGAAGACCAGTGGTTCCTCGATTATGGCGATGAGCATTGGAAGGCACTTGCAAAAGAGGCTTTCTCAAAAACGAATATTGTTCCTGATAAGGCTAGAACCGCTTTTGAATCTGCTATTGACTGGATCAATCTAAGGGCTGTTGCAAGAGCACAAGGGCTTGGTACAAGGCTGCCATTAGATAACAGGTTCATAATAGAATCATTATCTGATTCAACAATATACCCCGCATTCTATACAATATCACACATAATAAAGGAAAAGGGGATAAAGCCAGAGCAGCTAAAGCCCGAATTCTTCGACTATGTCTATCGTGGTATTGGCTCATTAGAAGAAATTTCGAAGAGTACAGGCATAGATTCAGAAGTAATAAAGAAGTGCAGAGATTCGTTTACATATTGGTATAAGTTTACATCTAGACATTCTGGCTCTGATCTCATATTCAATCACTTAACAATGTACATCTTCAATCACGCTATGATATTTGACAAAGCATACTGGCCAAAGCAGATTGTTGTAAACGGCATGGTCCTTTATGAAGGAGAAAAGATGAGCAAGAGCCTGGGCAACACAATATCCGTTATTTCTGGTGCAAAAAATTATGGAATAGATACAATAAGAATAGTTGTAAACGGTGGCTCTGATTTGCTAAGCGATTCAAACTTTACAGACAAAGATGCCAAAGGAATAATGGAAAGATTAGAATACCTATTCAATACAGTTCAGTCTCTTGATAAATATGAAGGAAGCGAGCTAAAGAAGATAGATTATTGGCTATATTCAAAGCTCAACAGGAAGATAAAAAATGCAACAGAACATATGGAAAAGCTTGAACTTAGAGACGCTATAACCTCAATATTCTATGATTCAATAAAAGAGCTTAAGCGCTACTTTGAGCGTGGCGGAAAAAATGCAATTGTATTAAGAGAATACCTTCAGAGTGTTGTATTGATGTTGCAGCCTATAGCACCGCATATGGCAGAGGAGATGTGGCATATGCTCGGCAACAACACTTTTGCAGCACTTGAGAAATGGCCTGGCTACGATGAATCAATGATAAATGAAAATATAGAATTGCTCGAAGAAGCGATTGACTCGCTAATAGATGATGCGAGAAATGCTAAGATGCTCGTTGAGAGAAAGGGCAAGCAGGCAAGCAAGATGAAGCTTATAATAGCGAGCGAGCAGAAGAGGGCTATACACAACATGCTTGTTGATACAAAAGACCCAAACAAAGTTATAAGCGAATCTAGCAATAAGGAGCTTGCTAGCAAGTATGTTGCAAAGGTGGTTAAGCAGTTAAATACACTTCAGCGCATAAATATAAACGAAGAGGATGAGTTCGAGGCCTTCAGCGAGGCAAGCGAATATATAAAGGACAAGATAGGCATAGATGTTGAGGTTGTTAAGGAAGAACAGTCAAACTCAGCTAGAGCAGACAAGGCAATGCCGCTCAAGCCAAGCATAGATCTGAGCTGAGCATCGATAGAGAAGGTTTATAAAAATATAATCTTCATTTTAAAGTATGTACCATACATACCTCACCATACTTATACCTTCGATTATATCACTAATCATAACATACTTTGCAACAAAATTTGTAATAAGCTACTTTTATGAAGCAGGCATTATAGCCGAGGACCACAACAAGGAAAAGCCCGTTCTCTTGCCTAGCAGCGGTGGTATAGCCGTTGCATTTGGCTTGATTGCTGGTATACTAACATATACTTTCGGCGGGAGCTTCATCTATGCACCTATTCTTGACATAGACAAGCTTCTAGCAACAGCATTGTCAATAGCTCTTATAGTCTTTGTTGGCTTTTTAGATGACATAAACGTAAAGGCAAAGCGTGTTAAGGCTACGGGCATGCAGGATATTAAAAAAGGTCTTAAGCAGTGGCAGAAGCCATTGCTTACCATACTGGGTGCTTTTCCACTCATGGCCATAAATGCTGGTGTATCTGCGATACACGTTCCTTTCCTTGGTTTAGTTAACTTTGGCATTATCTACCCGCTTATAATAATACCTCTAGCGGTTATTTTTGTATCAAACGCATTCAACCTTCTAGGTGGCTTTGATGGCTTGCAGACAGGCATGGGTGTTGTTGCAAGCCTGGCTCTTCTCATATATTCGTTGTTCTATGGCACAAACATAGGCATTTTGCTATCAGCTCTTCTTTTCTCATCGCTTATAATATTCTATCCGTTTAACATGTACAAGGCGAAGATTATACCTGGCGATAGCTTTACCTACGGCGTTGGCGCTGCGCTTGTAGCAATAATGATAATGGGCAATGCAGAGTCTTTTGGCATCATAATCTTTATTCCATGGATTATAGAATTCTTCCTCCACCTTAGGGGCAGATTCGATACAACAGATGTTGGTATAAGGCAGAAGGACGGAACATTTAAGGCACCGTATGGAAAGAAGATCTATAGCTTAACTCATTTCGTTATGAATATAAGGCCGATGAAAGAATATGAGGTATCTACATACCTTATTCTTATAGAGGTTATTTTTGTGATCCTTGCCTTCGGCTTAAAGTTCCTTCACCTACTATAGTGGTTTTATGGCTAAGGAAAATTTCTTAGTAACACCTTGGGAGATAAAAGGGAAGGTTGATTATGATAAGCTAATAGAGCGATTTGGCACATCTAAAATTGGCAACGAAATTTTGGAGAGGCTTAAGAAGATCACCAAAGACCTTGATGTATTCTTTAGGCGCGGAATCGCTTTTTCACACAGGGATTTGGATAAGGTATTAGACGAGTATGAGAAAGGCAATAAGTTCTTTTTATATACTGGCCGTGGTCCTTCAGGAAAGATGCATATAGGCCATCTTATGCCATTCCTCTTTACAAAATGGCTCCAGGACAAATTTGATGCAAATCTATACATACAGATAACAGACGATGAAAAATTCTATATAAAGGAAAAAAGGTTTGATGAGATAGAAGAGATAGCGCATGACAACATGCTTGATATCGCCGCAATAGGTTTCAATCCTGAAAAAACATTTATCTTCAAGGACAGCGAGTATATAAGAAACATGTATGGTATAGTTATGCAGATTGCAAAGAAGGTAAACTTATCAACAGTAAAAGCAGTTTTCGGCTTTGACAATACAACAAATATAGGTATGATTCATTTTCCAGCACTAGAAGCCGCACCAACAATGTTCGAGAAGGCCCCATGCCTTATACCTGCATCAATAGACCAAGATCCATATTGGAGGATGCAGCGCGATATAGCAGAGCAGCTTGGCTACTTTAAGGCCGCAGCTATTCACCTTAAGCTTCTCCCGCCGCTAACAGGTGTTAGTGGTAAGATGAGCTCTTCCGAGCCAGATACAGCTATACTCTTAGACGACGATGAGTATACAATAAAGAAGAAGATAATGAAGTATGCATTCTCGGGTGGTCAGGCAACAACAGAGCTTCATAGAAAGCTTGGTGGCAATCCTGATATTGATGTTTCATTCCAGTGGCTATACTACTTTTTGGAAGAAGACGACAATAAAATAGAGGAGATAAAGCAAGCCTATAGCTCTGGAAAGCTTCTCACCGGTGAGCTCAAGCAGATTGCGATAGAGAAGGTGAGCAAGTTTATTAAGGCACACCGTGAAAAAAAGGAAAGAGCAGAGCCAGACTTGAAGAAGATGATGTATACAGGAAAACTTGCAAAGGAGATGTGGAATAGAATATATTAAGCTACTTGTTGCTTATCAATGAGCGCATGATGAGCGATACATGCCCCCTTTCACGCATGCGCCTATAAGCATAATCTATCCACTTGGGGCCAAATGGTATATATATTGCTATTCTTTCACCACGCTCTGCAAGAGATTTAGCATAGTCATTTCTTATGCCGTTAAGCATAGCATAGGTAACCTCCTTCTTATACTTTTTATTAAGCCTTAAGCCATTCTCTATCATATTGCTGTCATGCGTAGCTAGTGTAAAAGCCCTTGCATTCTTGAACAGATATAGCATAAGCCTCTCGTAGTTTCTATCTATTTCTTCTTTTCTTTGAAAAGCGATTTCTCTTTTTTCGCTATAAGCTCCTTTAACGAGCCTTACAACGCCATTTCTCTTTACAAGTTCTTTAATATCATTTGCACTTCTTCTTAGATAAGCCTGTATTGCTATGCCCACATCTCCTTTATCTACTTGCATCTCGTAAGCTTTTATTGTTTCGTCTACAGTATCGCTCGATTCCATATCAAGCCATAAAAATACCTTGTTTTTGCGTGCATATCCTGCTAGCTTATCATAGTTTTTATATGCCAGATCTTTTCCTATCCTTAAGCCAAGCTGTGTTATCTTAACAGAAATAGAAGAGTTTAAGCCATTACTCTTTATCTCATTTATAAGCGATAAATATTTTTCAACAGCATCATCTACATCTTTTTCTGAAGTTAACTCTTCGCCAAGATAATTTATTATTGCATGCATGCCAAGTTTGTTGAAATGCTCTGCTCTTTTCAAAGCATCGTTTATGCTTGGCCCAGCGATCCATTTGCCGGCTATCATCTTTTCAAGTAAGCTAGACAACATGATAGGAATAATGCAAAATAAGTATATAAAATAATCATTGTTGGAAAAGTTTTTGCATAAATATTTTATGATAAACCTATTTTTTCATATGCGTTTTCATTAGAAAAAGAAAGAACAAAATAAAAAATAATTTAGGTATGTTGCAAAAAATACCCAGAGTACGCTATACTTAAAGACAGTGGTTGTTTAGGCTCTATTTCCTTGTTATCTGCATTGAGTATTATAAATGGCTTGTATCACTTAATTTCATTGCTTATTATCTTTAGTTGTGTAGCTGTTGCAAAGTAAAGCTAAAGCAAGTCTTTCCAATGCTGGTAGCTTGCGCTTTCAAATATTATGTTGTGCACCCCAACCTTTATCAATTGCCCTAATGCTGCAGATGCCCCTGAAATGGTCTTCGCAGTTATTTCTACTTTACCATTTTTACCTAGCGAAAGCTCAGCAATCTCTTTATACATCTCTTTACCATCACCGCTAATAATTAGTGTACTCAAACCCAGCTCTTCAGCTTCGAGCTCCTTTTTAAGCATATTACCTACCTTTCCTCTATCTAAATAGTCTGCAAGTTGTTCTACTAACTCTGGGTCTGCCGGTTTAACTAAGTCAATTACGCTCTTCCCTTTGGCCTCATTAGTCATAATAAAATGACCTGATGCGAGAAGACCACCAGTAATTATGCCCACCTCTTTTGGTGCAACTTCAAGTTTAAACTCTGTTAATACTGCCTCTTCGCCTTTTTCACTTTGCAATGGGCCGTATTTGTTTATCAAATTAGCAAGTTCGCTTTTAAGTAGTGAATCGTTGTTGACGAGATTATCAAGCCATTCTTTTTCGTTTGCGAAGCCACCAAGCATTTCAAATGCATTCATTGCTTCATCTGTTTTCTCAAGAAACCCTCTAGAGAGTCCAAAGGCGAAGGCACCGAAGAGATATTTCTTAAGTTCGTCTACATTAGAATCAATGCAAATCGGCATGTTCTGGCTTTCTTCAAAATCTTTGATGATTTTGTGCATCATTTTGCTTTTCATCTTTTCATAATATAGAATCTCTATGCCATTTCCAATCATTGAAATGCTACCAAAAAGCGCAAGATATTCATCTTCAGATTCTGTGCGCTTAGCAAGTAAAAAAGACCCAAAACCGCTTACTCTAAACACTAGCGGATCAGGTGCCTTGCATATATATATTTCACCGGCCATGATATGCTTCCGTACTTAAAAATTATATTTCTTTCCATGCTCACATTTTTGACTTGCCTATCATTTATGCCTCAGACAAGAGAAGTGCCATATGCAAAATGTCTGGTAGTTTACCTGCTTTGTCCTTTTCTATAAAAAGTTTAAAGTGAATGTTGCGACCTTCTTTCGCTGTAATTTTGAAGAAGTTAGAAAGCTTATTTGGATATATTGGTACTGGAAAATCTAGCAGGTCTTGATAGTCTTCATGTTCGTTACCTATATATGCAACATCTGTAAAAATGTTTCCTTTTAATTATCATTTTTGATAATTATCAACAAATTGCTTGCTCTATCAAGGTGCTTGCGGGAAATGCTAAGCCCACACGCTTTAGCCGTGGCGGATGTTGAATGTATTATCAGCAAATGCTATGCTTTCAATCTAAACAAACGCTTGCAGTACAATTTTTGAGGCTTCTTCATAGCTTGGAAGCATCTTTGTTAAAGGCTTTAAATCTGCTTCCCATCTTGGCTTTATCTCTTTTATTCTTGCCTTTAGCCTTTCTACTGAGAATATAGCATGGTCAAACTGCATCTTTTTATTTACCAAATCAGTGTCTATGGTAAAGTTGTTGCTCAATAAGAACCACAAGTCATACAAATCTCTGGGCTTTGCATCTCTTCTTGTGAGGAGCGCCCTAACCTTCTCAGCAGTTATTTCCTTTATGTTCATTACAATGAGCGAGTAGGCATGCAGATCAGGATCCTTGTAAATCATTCCTGGATTTATCGTCTTGAATTCAGGCTTTAGCAAAGGCTTCTCCTCTTTATTGATTATAATGGGCAATATGTGCCTTATTCCTGTAGCTTCGAACGAAGGCCCTTCTATCTGCAGCTTATAGCCGATTCCATGCTTCACTTTCTGCTTTGTGGCTATTCTGCATGTGTAGTAATCGCTTATCCTTTTTACAACTTTTGAAAGCTTAGCTTCTTCATTGCCTTCTATAAGGTTGAAATCTAAATCTCTCGATAGTCTATTAAGACCGTATAACTTCTGCAGTGCAGTACCTCCTTTAAACACAAGTTCGTTTGAGAATTCACTATACATACATGTCAACGCAATGTGCTGCAAATAGTCGTTTTCTATCATAAACGGGTCTATGCCTTGCGTTCTTGCATAAGCCAAAATATCTTCTCTGCTCATCATATTTTCACCAGAGACTTTGCCCTCTTATAAACTGTGCTTTTACCAGTCCTCTTGGCATAATCAAGGAACTTGCTTTTATCAAAAGAATTGCTAGAAATTGCGTTGCCTATTACTTCATTAAGGTATTGCGTGTCTTCTAAAAGGTAAAGCGAGTCTACAACAGCTTTTTCTATCTCTGCAATAGCTATGCTGTGCTCTCTCCTATAGCCATAAAGCATGCGCCTCTTTACACTTTTAAACTCTATAAGCGTGCCCATTACCTCCAGTGGTTTATGCCTCTTGCTTGTAACTACCTTTATTACTATAGGCACCTGGTCTATAAGCTTGTAATAGCTGAAGGCGGAGATGAGGCTTATATAGGAAGGTGTTGCAATAGAAGAAGCTACTGCAAGCGGATCTGTGCCATTCAAACAGTAAAGTCCTTTTTCTATCCTTATAAACCTCTTGCTTTTATGCAGCAATAGGTAGATGTAGTTGAGGGGCTTTAATGTAAGTCTTGCAACATCTTTCGGGGTAAATACACTGAGCCCGTTAAGCCTTAGCTCCTCCTCAAGCTCGTAGCTCTTCATAAATCTATATTATATGTATAGATTATAATACTTTTCTATAAGATTCTATACTTAAAATAAGCTTCGTAAAATCTTGTAATTTTCTCAAATATCCAATTTATAGCGTGGGTTGGTGCTTAAACCCCAATGGTAATCTATCACTATTCTGGCTTCTAACACAATGGCTTTTCAAAGAATTTATAATTATTAATTCCTATAAGACTTTAGCACTTAAGTGGTAGTTTGATACCTGTATTCGACTTCGATAGATTCCTTATGGGGTTTTCTTTAGGGGTTCATATAATACTTGCAGTTATAGGAATAGCCCTGCCAGTGATAATAG
>Ga0208548_100214_pt1 | contig 27247 bp, 22 predicted proteins | sample ECH_Chost_MetaG_FD_187133 | JGI IMG/M metagenome (GOLD analysis project Ga0208548, IMG submission 187133) | Hot spring microbial mat communities from Yellowstone National Park, Wyoming, USA - ECH_C host_MetaG (SPAdes) (version 2) | ecosystem: Environmental > Aquatic > Thermal springs > Hot... | reverse complement strand
AGGAAAGATGATTTTATAGTTAACGACGAATAGGTGCATAGACCTAGGCTGTAAGAGCTGGGCCTCGGGACTGGGGTTCAGGCCTGTGGAGACCCTCCGTAACCCCACGCGGGGTTCGCGGAACGGTCGGGTGGGACCTCCGCTGTGGGGGGATCGAGGTCGCTCCGAGGAGCGGGAGATCGCGAGGTGGGCCGTCCGTGAGGGCGGGGTAGTTCACGCCCTGATTAAAACATCCCTATGTGCCACTGTGGAGTCCTTGAGCGGTGTGGAGTGGAGGAAGTCGCTCAATGAAACTCCCACGTCGCGGCTTAGGGTCTGACTCCCAATCTAGGCGTGAGGAGGAGTGATGGGGCTAAGTGGTTAACAGTATGAAAATTTAGTCACTATAAAAGTCGAACTCTAAAAGAGATCAAGGGACTATGACCTGTCTACCTGCCTCAACCCTGCCCTCCCTTAAGTCCGCCATGGCCTGGTTTATCTCCTCTAAGTTCCTCTTGACTACCATTGATTTGACCTTCCCCTGCTGGATTAATTTGATGACATCGGCCATATCGTTCATGGTGCCGTAATTCGAGCCTATGATCTTCTTATTCCAGACCACTAAGTCGAAGGTGGGCGCGGAGATGGTCCTCCCCTCAATGCCCACCAGGATCACGGCTCCGTCCACCGCCAAGACCTTGGACAGCCTCATCGTCGTCTCCTCCGTGCCCACTAGGTCTATGGCGACGGGAATTCCCTCCCCTCCCGTGCTCCTCTTCACTGCCTCTTCCAATTCGTTGGGATCCACTGCCTCCTCGGCGCCGAGGTTCAGCGCCAGTTCTCTCCTCTTCCTGTTCCTCGAGACAGCGATGACTGGGGACTCCCTGAAAAGCAGGCGTGCCAGTTGGATCGCGTAGACGGCCAGTCCGCCCACTCCATAAATTACCATGGGTTTCCCCACCTCAACGTAAGGGGAAGCCAGCCTCAACGCGCCCATGGACGTCGTTCCCGCGTCAGCCAAGGGGGCTGCCTCCACCGGGTCCAGGTCGCCGATCCTCTCGACCCACCTGTAACTCTCCACTAGCATGTACTCCGAGTAACCGCCGTTGGTGTTTTGCCCAGGTATGATCTGGTTTGGGCATAAGCTATAGAGCCCCCTCCTGCAGTATCTGCAGGTCAGGTCTCCCCAGGTCGAGTAGACTAATACCCTATCCCCTGGCTTAAGCCCCCTCACGTTCTCCCCTACTTCCACCACCCTCCCTGCGTTCTCGTGACCCAGTATTATAGGGAGCTTGAAGCCGGGCTTAGCTTCGACACCGCTGATTATCCTCAAGTCCGTCCTGCAAACACCTGCTCCCTCGACCCGGATGAGCACCTCCTCCCCCTTGGGGGAGGGGATCTCAACGGTCTCCAGTCTCAGCCCTTTGCCGAACTCCCTCAACAGGGCAGCTCTGGACTTCATATGGACCCATGGCTCCGTTCAGTATATAACAGTTACTCCTTCCCCTGTTCGGTTATCCCGCTTCTTTCCCTCGGTTTGGGCCTTGAGCTCACTGAAACAGGGAGGAGTTGAACCACTGCTAATTGTCTCTTCATTTTCGATGGGGATTGCGTCCATGTGGATCGGGTAGTTCATGAAGGGAATGCAACCCGTTTGTCCCTACACTTTCATTACCCTCATTTCATTCCACCCTGATCAGGTGTAGGGACTCAGCCCCCAGCACGGTTCAAGGGCGGGTCGCGGACCCTGCCCAACGGCACGGGACCCACACCCCCTTTCACTCCCCCCGGGCGGAGCCCACACCCAGTGGGAAATCATCCCCTCATGGAGGAACTCATAACACGGAAAACATAAAACATCTCTATCAACATGAAAAAAGGATTCAGTCCAGCACAGGGAGGAAGTCTGTCCAAGTAGTGACTAAAGGTTCCTCGTCCCCTGGTTAGGTCACCAGGTCTCCGAACCTCACTAAGTTCTCGGGGTCGTATGCAGGAATTATCCTATTGCACAAATCCTTTAGCTCCCTGTAGGCGTTCAAGCACTCATAGATGTCCTCAGCGATCCCTATGGGGATCTCCTCCTCTAAGTTCCTATACGTGAAGGCGGCGTCGGTTACGCACGTTTTTCCCTTGCCTGTGTCTGCAATAATGGCCATGGAGCTCCTGTGGTGGCAACCGGTCCACTTAACCCTAAGTCCCTCCATCACCTCCTGATCCTCTACCAGTCTTATCCTATTCCAGGCCTCCTCGAATATGTAGCTCCTGATCTCCTTGGGCAGGTATATGTCCCTGTTGAGGAAGGGGGAAGGTAAGGGGTTGACTACGTCCTCGAACCAGCCTCTCTTGGAGAAGAAGATCTCCGCTCTCCTGAAGGTCTTCAGGCCTCCTATGGTGTAGTCCTGAACTGGGGAGATGATGACTGCCCTTACCTCATTCGGTCCAACGCCTGCTCTCTCCAGGGCCCTCTCTATCTTCTCCTCCTCCCTGACTGTGAACTTGCATCTATCGCTTCCTGCCCACTTCCGCAGGAAGTCGTTCCTCAAAGTTAAGTCACCGGGGAGTCCGGTGTTGAGGAGAGCAAGCCCACTCTCCGTCTCGAAGAGGAAGGAGTAGAAGCTCAGCCTATGCCACTTATCGAAGTCCCTCATCCAGTAAACCTCAGGCCCGGGAACCTCTCCGTGATCCCCTACCTTGAACATCTTGATTGACTTGATCACACGATCCGGTTTCAGTGGTGGGCTATAAAGCACTTTCCATACAATTAAGGAGTGTATTGATAGTGTCATCATTAACCTACAAAATCTTCTTCTACAAGACGGGAATGGTTTACGAAGGGGAATAACGCTACACTCTCAAGGGGAACGTCCTAATCCTATAATTTGTAGCTTAAGGAATGATACTATCAGTGTATTCAACAGTTTTTCTCACTTCTGAAAGCCTAATCGTGTATGATGAAGGACGCCGAGGCACTCCTTAGATCCCCATAAGGACAGAAAACCTAACTCTGTAGGAAGAAGTGGAAACGTGAAAGTCTCTCCAGTGATTCCCCTTTACCGAAGTCAGGAGTTAAGGGCGTAAAGGCCCGCCAAGGGGACGGACAGCCCCTCACTCGATCAGTTTTCCGGACTGTTAGTGAAGCTAACGACTCCCCTCCCCAGCTCGGTTCAGGAAACGGGACTGCGGGAGGTGCAACCAGCACCTCCCACTCCCCGTCTCGGGATCCGAATTCGATCCCCTTTCGGGTGGTCCTCTGATCCACTGCCCACCAGGTGTAACCCCTCGCGGTGGGAACCGTGAACCGCCCCGGAACCTTCCAGGGCGGCGTAGAGGGCACAACTTCCAAGATCTGGTCATTGTCGTTGAACATGGAAGGACTTTGAAAGGGACGACCTAGAAAGGCAGTTAAAAGTCATGAAGGAGTTCATTAAGGAAAAATTCGGTGAAGCCAGTATAGTTGAACTGACTTCCTCCCCCTCAGGGAATAGGCCTCAACTCATTAAATTTTTTAATATAAATTAAAGCTAGTGGATTACTAATATTCCTTAGTTTGAAGAAACTTTATAACCTATGTGGAATCTGTGTAATGTAATGCACGAATTTAATTCTTTCACGAAGTACCTCGTGTCAACCGTCCTGACCACCATGTTTTTCCTCTCCACTATACCCCTTTTCTCTGGACTCCTTGTGGCTGACTCCCAACCGACCCTCAACAACCAGCCCAACTTCCCATATGCCTCCTCTTATCCTACATTCGGTGTCACTACAGGTAGCGGGCCTATTTCACCTAACTGGAACATATTCGGAACGGGGGAGGCCAGTGATGATATTCCATATCAGTGGATCTTCGAGCCCCTAGCCATAGCGGACTTCATGACCGGCCAGCTCTACCCTTGGTTGGCTACTAACTGGACCTTCGCCAACGGCAACAGGGACTTCTACGTCTACCTGAGGCACGGGGTTTACTTCTTCTACAACGGCACTTGGACCAACGGCTCCCAGGTGACCATACTCTGGCCCTTCACTGCAAGGGACGTAGTGGCGACCTTCGTCGATTACTTCAAGTCAAGGGGGAATCCTTTCAACGTTACAGTAACGGCAGTCAACCCCTATGAGGTGGACTTCCACTTCACAGTTCCCAACGTGCAGTACGCTTACTACACGCTCCTCCCTCAGTTCATAGCCCCGTGGGAGCAATATGAGAACTTGACTAACCCCACCACTACTGCCATAGCAGTTCCAGTGGGCACTGGGCCTTACTACATGTCCTCCTACAGCTCCACCCAGGCTACCTTACTCAGGAACCCCTACTACTGGATTCCAGGGAGGCCCTACATACCCAAATTGATCTACTACGTCGCGGTTTCCAACGCCATAGCCTACGGTCTACTCGCTAAGGGCCAGGCCCAGTGGGGAGGAACAGGGAGCACAGGTTCCACCGGCTTCGACAAGCTCTTCGCCTACGCCAACCCACAGTACTACCACGGCATGGCCAGCATAGGTAACGGCTCCGGGGGACAGGCCTCCTTCCTCTGGTTCAACTGGGTCAGGCTGGACTACTGGCCCTGGAACGAGACCTGGTTCAGGTACGCCCTCTCCTTAGCGTTGAACAGGACTGAGATAAGCGTGGGATCCCAGTTCGGCATAACCACCGGCGCTCCCCCAACCCCGGCGGACTTCCTCCCCTCCCCCATGGAGGAGATCTGGCTGAACTCCTCCGTAATCCAGGAGGCCCACGCGGTCGACGTCTACAACCTCTCCGGGGCAATGCAGATCCTGGAGTCCCACGGCCTGAAGCTGATCAACGGCAAGCTCTCCTTCCCCAACGGCACTCCCCTACCCTCATACACCATGATAAACTACCAGGGCTTCTCCGACACCTTCGCCACCAGCGAACTCATAGCTCAGGACTTAGCCAAGGTAGGGCTCCAGGTGAACGTGGTCTCTGAGACCCCTTCGAACATGTTCACCAGTGAGAACGAAGGCGAATACGACCTCATATACTGGCTGGAGGGAGGTTACTCACCCTACGCAGTCTGGGGAGCAGCCTTCATACCGCCCTTAATCCCAGGCACTGATCAGCCCAATGTAACTCTAATAAAGGACATAGGCGTTCAGATCTATACAGACCCAGGGCGATGGATTCCGCCCAAGCAGTTCATAGACCTTTGGATACAAGCTGGGAACACCACTGACGTGACGCAGCTCAAGCACATCTACAACGAGATGGCAGCCATCTTGATCAAGGACCTCCCGGCCATCCCCGTGGTCTTCGACGCTTACCCGAGGTATGAGTATGAGGACCAGTATTACATAGGCTTCTCCACTCCACAGTACTTCTACACCTGGAACGTGGAGCCTTGGATAGGAGGGAACTTAATGATGTTACTGAACATAGCACCAAGGCCCTCCGGAATGACCCAGCAGCAGGAGGTAGCCTTCACCAACGCCTCTTATCACGACTTGCTGGCCTTCCTCTACGGTCAAGCTACCACTGCCTCTCCACCGTCTCTCCTGTCAATGCTGAGTGCTTCTACTACCTCTTCCACCACCTCAACCACCTCAACAACCACCAGCACTACCTCTTCCACCACCTCAACCACCTCAACAACCACCAGCACTACCTCTTCCACCACCTCAACCACCTCAACAACCACCAGCACTACGACCACCTCTCCCAGCAGCAACGCAGTCCTATATGTGGTCATAGCAATAATTGTCATTGTGGTGATAGTGGCAGCGGTGATGTTGCTCAGGAGAAGATAAAAGTATATTTATACTTTTTAAGGGATTTTTATTTCTCTTTTCCCCTACCTTGATCTGCAGTGTGCTGAATTGACAAAAAGAACAGCAAGCCTCTCCCTTCTAGAGGCGGGGTAAAGTTTTTAAATTTTTGAATACTTTAAAGTATTGTAGAATACAGATCGACAAGACACGGATGATTCAGGGATCCATTGCAGATTCACTTTATTTGACGCTATCTAGATTAATTAATTGTAAATTGAGGACGGAAGTTGGGCACATCGAGTGAAATTTATATTAGATCAAAACACAAAATTGCTATTCGCAATGGAGCCCTGAATGGCCCCAAGACACGTAAAGGTGCTAAAAACAATCGCAGAATAGTTGGGTTATGAAATAATAGCATTAGAGGTTAATGCCAGACCACATACACTTGTTTGTTAATTGCCCACCAAGATACTCCCCATCATACTTAGCAAATTATTTCAAAGGAAAATCCGCTAGGCTGATATTGAAGAAATTCCCAGAACTGAGAAAGAATACTAACGGGAAACTATGGACTAGAAGCTACTTCGTCTCGACAGCTGGAAACGTTTCAAGCGAGACAATAAAGAAATACGAGGAACAATGGGTGAAGGAGGGTGAAGAGGACTAACGTAGTTAGACTCATAGTAGATAAGGATACTCACGAGATATTGAAGAAGTTAGCCGTAACGACGGCAAAATGCTGGAATGAAGTAAACTGGTTAAGAATGCAACAATTCAAGAAAGGAGAAAGGGTGAACTTCAACGAGACCGAGAGGAAGGTATATCAGAAATACAAGGGCGTGTTAAAGGTTAATGCACAACAAGTCGCTAGGAAGAACGCTGAGGACTGGAGGAGTTTCTTCTCCTCAATTGAGGAGAAGGAGGGGAGGTTGCCAAAGTGGTTCAAACCAAGACCTCCAGGCTACTGGAAGGATAGGAGGGAGAATTATAGACTAATGTCAGTCATTAGGAACGATAGGTACAAAGTAGACGAGGAGAGGCAAGAGATTCACTTAAAGGACTTCAAGCTAACTTTAAAGTTCGAAGGGAAATTGAAGTGGCATGGTAAGCAAGCCCGCCTCGAGATGATAAAACAGACGACAAGCCTCGCTCTTTAGGGCGGGGTAAAAAATTTAAATTCTAAAACGTTTTAAAGTATAATAAAACGTGTCCCCGCAGGGATGCCCGATGAGGGCTCTACATATCCCCAAGTCCCTAGGATCTGGGAGTGGAGGGCAACTCCCAGTGAGGGATAGGGGTAATGGGCTGAAGACCCAGCCCGCGGTCTACCGCTGGACGAACGGAGCGGGGTGGGTAAACCCCACCAGCTATGAGGTGATGAGGATGAAGGCGGTAAACCACAAACCTATGATCCGCCCTGAGGGAACCCTAGCCCTTCAGGGCGGGGAGGAGGTCAGTCACAGCGCGATCAGCTTATTAGTGTCCATTCGATTTATCATCGACCCAACATGAAGCTCATGAGGGTAGTGGACAGGGGAAACATCATAAACCTGGCCCTGATCAAGGGAGAGGTATACAGGCTAAAGGAGGACGCCGTTAATGCACTGATTAGGTACAGCAGAACGGGAGCAGTCAACGGCGAGAGGACCCAACTCGATGTGGAGGGTTTGCTCAAGAAATTCGAGGTGGGGGGAGTGAAGATCACTAAACCCCTAGATCCCCCAGAGGTGTGGGGATCGGGCATATCCTATGAGATCTCCAGGGCTAGATACTCAGAGGAGGACGTGGCTAAGATAATGGGTAAGACCATATACGAGAGGGTTTATGAAGCGGAGAGGCCGGAGATCTTCTTCAAGGCAACTGCAAACAGGTGCGTAGGTCACGGAGAGCCGATAGTGGTGAGGAGGGACTCCCAGTGGACCCTGCCGGAGCCGGAGTTAGGGGTAGTCCTCGACTCCAAGGGGAAGGTCCTAGGCTACACTGTGGTAGACGACGTCTCAGCTAGGGACATAGAGTCCGAGAACCCGCTTTATCTACCGCAGTCCAAGATATATGCAGGCTGCTGCGCCATAGGACCCGTAGTGGTTACAGTTGATGAGATACCCAACCCTTACTCCCTGGGCATAAGCCTGAGGATACTGAGGAGCGGAAAGGTCCTATATGAGGGTAGCACCTCCACCTCTAGGCTCAGGAGGAGGATAGAGGAACAAGTGGATTACCTGATACGAGACAATCCAATCCCTGACGGTACTGTGCTCACCACGGGCACGGGTATAGTACCTGGTAGAGAGTACGGACTCAAACACGGCGATATGGTGGAGATTTCCATAGAGGGGATAGGCACGCTGATTACCCCTGTGGTAAAAAGTGGATACCTGTGATCGTATTACCCTCTTTCTACCCACCGTGAAGTCAATAGCGTGGGTGACAACCCTCCAGGGCGGGAGAAAGTAAGTTCCGACTCCTTCATCGTTAACACCAGAGACCCCGTCCGTGAGGGCGGGGAGTTAAATATAAATACAAGTTTAAGATTAAAAAAAGGGATGTTCCCTGAAAGCAGAAGTTAAAGTAGCAGTACAAGGGAAGATTCTGAACCCTAACAAAGAGAAGAGACACAAACTAAACGTCGTTTTAGAGAAGTATCTAAAAGCTGTGAAATTCTTCGCTTCCTTTAAGATCAAGGATAAGAATCTTCTCCAACGGAAAGCATATAAAGAGGCGAGAAGGAGGTTCGGTCTGTCTTCTACGCTCACGCAGACTGCTAGAGATAAGGCAGTAGAACTGGTTAAGGCTAATGAGGGAAGAGAATTCAACATACGTAAAGTATCAATACGAGTGAACTACCGTGCTTTCAAACTTGTGAGGAGGGACACTAAGTTAACACCTTATTGGTTGTACCTCCAATTAGATGGAGAAGGCGTGTGGTGCCCAGTACAGTTCGGAGAAAGACAGATGATAGACGATGCCCTATCCGAGGAATGGTCTTTACAACAAGTTGAACTCGTAAAGAGAGACGGAGAGTGGTACGCCTACTTCACCCTTGAAAAACCCTTCAAGCATTATGAACCGCAAACACCCATAGGAATAGACCTGGGTGAAAGGAACTTAGCTACAGTAGTCGCACTAGTTAACGGTAAACCGACGAAGGGCACCTTCTTCAAAGGGTCGAAGATTAAGGAAGTTAGGCACAGGTACTTCGATATCAGGAAGAAACTACAGGAGAAGAAAAGGTTGGACGTGATTGAGAGGCTGAGAGGTAAAGAGAGAAGGATCGTAAACCACGAGCTTCACAAGATGGCTAAAGAGATTGTGGAATACGCTAAACAGTTCCCTTCTCCTGTGATAATGATGGAGAAGCTCACAGGTATTAGAGAGAACTTCAAGAAGGGTAAGGAACTCAATAGGAGGTTTCACTCCTTACCCTTCAGGGAACTGCAGAAGATGATAGAATACAAAGCGAAGTTACAGGGCGTCAAGGTCGTTTACGTGAATCCTAAGAATACGTCAAAAACATGCCACAGGTGTGGGTATGTTACCCACGTTGAAGGAAGGGAGTATCACTGTCCTAAGTGCGGTACGGTATACAATCGTGACTTGAACGCGTCAGTGAACATAGCCCGTGCCTCAATGAGAGGTACGGGTCGGGGGTACGTAAACACCCCGAAGGGGAGATGAAGGTGCGCCGTGAAGGCCACTGGAAACCCCAAAGCCCCGTCCGTGAGGGCGGGGTAGTTTACTCCCTGTTCCGTTCTCTGGATCTGCGATCTTCGGAAAAGAGTGGAATGTATAGTGTCTAGGGATGCTCTGGTCCTTTCTTGTGCTCCACAACGTGAATCCCGCAGAGCAGCTCAGTCCTCGAGACCTCTGGGAACTCCGCCCCTGGAGATTCGAGATGTGCAGAAAGAAATTTAAGAGAAGAGCCTGGGTAAGTGTCTTATGATAAGGCAGCTCAGGCAAGTTCTCTTGATCTCTTTCTCTGCCTTCTTCGCCGATCTGGGTTACCAGGCTGCCGTCTCCATATTCTCCATATACTTAGTTTACATACTCCATGCTCCGGTTTATCTCTACGGCCTGGCGGAGGGCCTCAATTACGGCCTCGGATCGGTTTTTGGTTACGTAGGGGGAAAGATGGCCGATCATTACGGCGCCAAGCTCATGTCCATTGTGGGTAACGCCTTAATACCCTTGATGTCCTTCTTCTTCTTCACCACCAATCCAGTTTTGGTCGTAGTCCTCTTCTCATTGGGCTGGTGGATGAGGAACTTCAGGTCTCCCCCTAGGAGGGCCCTCCTCTCCTCTGTTACCACTCCAGAGGAGAGGCAGGAGGCTTACGGTCTTCTCCACGCACTGGACATAGCGGGTGCTTCCATAGCGGTAGGGTACATAACAGTGTCGCTCCTCCTCAAGTTAGACCTGAAGCTCATTATGTTAACCACCGTAGCTTATCTGGCCATAAGCACTGCGCTTTTGGGCGCGGTGAGAGGGAATCTAGCGAGGGTGGAAGGACGCAAAGAGCCCCTACAGGGGAGGAATAGGAGGCTGATCAGCGGAATACTAATAGCCACTTCCCTCTTCGGTTTCAGTTATTTCTCCTTCGGTTACCCCATACTCACGGTCACAGAGAAGTTCAATGCACCCTATCTGGGCACATTGACCTATTTGATCTTCCTCCTGGTCTCCTCTACTTCTGGCTACGTCTTCGGGAGGGTCAAGAGGAGTGAAGTCCTCCTCCTCACCTCTGGTTATGTGGTAGCTGCCCTAGCCAGCCTGGGCTTCCAGCTCTCCTCCGATCTCCCTTCCTTCCTCCTCTCATCCTCCCTCATGGGAATAGCGGTGGGAATGGTGGAGACCTTCGAACCCTCCATTGTCTCCAAGGTCTATCCAAGGGAGGGGGAGGGGATGGGGCTGCTGGCTGCCTTCAGGAGCCTCGGCCTCTTCACAGGTAATTTGGCAATGGGTATCCTGTTCAGTCAGGGCTTGGCTTACTGGTATGCCTTTCTCGTTTCCTTAGCGTCCGTCGTGGTCATGGTAGTAGCCGGGAGGTCGAAGTAATTGGACTTCCCTTGGTATCTATTCATAGTCCTCTTCTCGATCTCCATCCTCTTGGGCAGGGGGCTCAAAGTTAGGGTGCCAGGGCAATGGATCACAGCCCTAGTAGTGGTCCTGGTTTTCACCATAAGCTTCTGGGGGGGCGCCTCCCTTTCCCTTTCAGGGGCATACAGGCTCGTTTGGCTCTCCCTCGCCTATTCGCTCACCTCGATCCTACTCACCTATGCGGTGGGTTTAAGTATGGGAGGGAAGAGATCTGGGAGTGGGGGAGCCATCAGGGGTTCCCCTCCTCTCCCCGTCATCGCGTCTGCAGTAGTAGGCCTGGGACTTGGGAGGGTTTTAAGCGAAGTAGCCTCCAATACCTCTCTGGTGGTGGAGGTGGAGCTGATCTTACTGGCAGTAATGGTGGGGCTCTCCATAGGGCCGCAGGTCAGTCAGAGAACCCTAGTCCAAGGTGCCAGGTTAGGCGTCATGACCTCCCTGGCCTCCATCCTGGGCAGCGCAGCCTCGGGTCTCCTCTGCTCTATCCTATTGGGAGTTAAGGTCAACCTATCTCTGGGCATAGCCATGGGTATGGGGTGGTACACACTCGATGGACCCCTAATCGCTTCAGCCTCGACGCCAAGCCTGGGTTTAGTGGCCTTTCTCTCAAACTTCCTCAGGGAACAGCTCACCTTCCTCTTGGTCCCAGTCCTCAGGGGATCTCCAATTTCCCTTATAGCCATGGGTGGTGCCACGACCATGGACGATACACTCCCCCTTTACGTTGGGTCCCTGGGGGAGAGTTATGGTATACCCTCAGTGGTCAACGGCGTCATACTGACCATCCTGGTACCTATAGTGGTTCCTATAGTGCTACTTTGAGCAGGCTAAACCCTATCAGGACCAGATCCCCTTACAGAGTTCCCTGGGTTAAGACCGACCAGCTCAGAGAAACTCTTATATTGAGAGAGAAAGGTTACTTAAGGATCGTCTTTGGGTGTTTTTAGATGGAGTATAAGTGGATCGCTCTTTCCAATACCACCCTGGGAACCCTCATGTCCTCCCTGGACGGGAACATCGTGATCATCGCCGTTCCCACCATAGCCAGGGACCTCAGGGCCACTCCCTTCGAAATGCTCTGGGTCCTCTTGGGCTATCAATTGGTGACAGCGGTCAGTTTAGTCAACCTGGGCAGGCTGGCTGACATACTCGGTAGGGTTAAACTATACAACCTGGGCTTTGCAATCTTCACCGCTGGTTCGGCGCTTTGCAGCCTCTCTATCACCGGCACCGAGTTGGTGGCGTTCAGGATGATCCAGGGAGTGGGGGGAGCACTCCTATTCTCCAACAGCGCTGCCATACTCACTGACGCCTTTCCCCCTAACGAGAGGGGGATGGCCCTGGGAACGAACCAGGTGGCCATTGTAGCTGGGTCGGTGACTGGACTGATCCTGGGGGGAGTCCTGACATCATTACTGGGCTGGAGGTCCATATTCTGGGTCAATATACCCATAGGTGTCTTCGCTACCCTGTGGTCCCACTTCAAGCTAAGGGAACTGGGCAGGATAAAGAAGGGGGAGAGGATAGATGTCTGGGGTAATATGCTCTTCGCTGCAGGTCTCTCCTCGATCCTGACCGCGATTACGATCAACGCGGTGTCAGGACTCTCCTTGCCCATTTATGCTTCCCTCCTCTCCCTGGGGTTCGTCGCCCTAGTGGGCTTCGGGATCGTGGAGACCAGGGTTGAGGATCCCATGTTCGACTTCTCCCTATTCAGGATAAGGACTTTCTTGGCTGGAAATGTGGCGATCTTCATGAACTCCTTAGCGAGGGGGGCTTTCAGCCTCATCATGACCCTCTACCTGCAGGGTCCAACCGTGGGCCTCTCCCCCCTTGAGGCCGGCCTCTACCTCACACCAGTCTCCATCTCCCTCTCCATACTTGGCCCGGTGAGCGGCAGGATCTCTGACAGATACGGCTCTAGGTATCTGGCCAGCTTGGGGTTAGGCGTTTCTGCGGTGGGATTCCTCATGCTTTCGAACATAGGCTATAGGACGTCCTTCCTCAACCTCCTGTTGCCCATGGTTCTGGCTGGGGCCGGGATGGGGATATTCGCTTCCCCGAACAGGGCCTCCATAATGAACTCCCTTCCACCTGAGAGGAGGGGGACTGGGTCGGGTATAAGTAGCACCCTAGTCAACACGGGAGGCATACTGAGTCTGAGCACATCCTTCGACATAATGGGGAGGAAGGTCCCAAAGGCTGATCTAGCCTCCATATTCTCAGGGAACGTGGTGTCCAATGCGCCTTGGACAGCGGACTTCATATCCTCGATACACGAAATCTTCTACCTCTCCACAGCCCTGCTCCTGATCGCGGTCGTCCCCTCCCTCATGAGGGGGAGTAAGGAGGTGGAGCTTAGGGACAGGGAGTCCTCGGTGATCACGGTCAAACAACGCAGGATATGAGTAGTGCGTGTCCGATCGTCGCACTCATGCTTTCTCATATAGATGATTATATTAAGTTTTTTATTATAAATAAATTTCACTCAGACATACTGGCCTCTTACGTCCAACTAGCGTCGAGTCAATTCCCTTAAGGTCCCCTTCTATGGCGGACTCCTCCGTAAGGGCTTCGGGATCAGGTTATCACGACTTCCTGAAGTACAATAGGGCGGCTGATTTGGGCCTCAACCTCAGGATTGCTGGGTTACCCCCCTCCACCACCACTCTGTCCATGTCCTCCACCTCTAAACCAGCTGGGTACCAGAGCTTACTCACCCTTTCCTCGTAGGCGTGGTTTATGACCGCAGCCAGTAATCCTTCCTTCCCCTGTAAATACTGAACTTCCACTCCCTCAGCATCGACCCTGAACTCCCTGCTTACTCCAGCTAGATCCGCCAGGCCGCTGTAAAACTTAACCAGTTCCGCTGAATGGCCAACCTGTTGCCACGCGAGGAACGCCTCCATTGGGACCGTGGAGAGGATCGCTAATCCACTCCCCCTTTTAACAGCGAAAATCCTGGGCTTTCCCTGCTGATCCACTGCCACAGGCCTCGCGTCCTTCTGACTCACGGAGTAGGCTAGCGTGTTGGGCCTAGCCTTCAGCTCCACTCTTTCTCCTACTCTAAACCCAGCGAAGTCCTGCACGAAGGTCAACAGGATCTCTCGAGGTAATACCTCTCCTGGAAGGCCGGCGTTGAGGTCCGGCTCAACCCCGAAAAGTTCATCCCAGAGGTGGGTCGCAGTCATGTGGAAGTCAGTCCTCAGCGCTGAGTAGTAAGCTACTCCTCCCCTTTTCACGAACTCCAGGACCTTCGAGGAGGTAGTGGTGAAGAGTCTGGTGGTCGAGGGTAGAAAGAGGAGCTTATAATCCAGAGGAAGGTCTTCCCTAGCGAAAGTCACCTGCAAACTGGCAGACCTGGCCAGTGTGAATGACTGCACTAGAACTCTGCTGTGATCCCACCTGGCGCTGGGTTCGGACATGAATGGGTAGTCCCTGTGGAACCAAGGGGGCACCAATATTGCTGCGTCCCTTTTCGGCACTGAGAAGTCTGAGAGGTTGATCCTCCTCAGCTTCTCTGCGAACCTCCTGATCAAGGAGGTGGCCCTCTTCTCAGTCCCGTCGCGCCTCAGTATTCCAAAGGAGAGTTCGTGTGGTTCCCAGAGGTAGGGTTCGTCCTCCTCCCTTTCGAAGTCTGTGAAGCACCACACGAATGCCCCCTTGGCGCCGTATACCAGTGAACCGTGAAGGACCACGTCTATGAACTGGGCCTGGCTCTCCTCAGAGTAGAGGTAGGTGGGGAAGCCGAACTCCTCGAGCACCACTGGGATCCCTGAGCTCCTACAGTACTCTAGGGTGCAGAGGTAGGACATGGTGTGTCTCACGGGGTCATGATCGTAGAGGTAGATGTGTGGAGAGGCGTAATCCGCTATCCCCTTCACGTTCTCCGGCTTCAGGAAGACTGGGGAGTAGGGGGCCACGGAGTCCCCCACCGAGATAGGCCTCCCAGAATCCAGTCCCTTGATCTCCCAGTAGAGTTCAGAAAGCCAAACGCGGAAGTCCTCCGCCCTCTCAGGTCTCCTGACTAGAGTGACCTCGTTGGTGAGTATCCATCCCCCTATGGCTGGGTGCCCCTTGAACCTCCACACTACCTCCCTCGCGAACCTCTTGAACCCCTCAACGCTCCTCTGATCATATATCCTTGACTCAGGATCCCAGGGAATTGGCCAGTTTTTACCGCTCATGTGTCCCACCAGGAGGGTTGGGAAGACTTTCACGCCGTTGGCTAGGGCTGCCTCCAAGAACTCCCCGAACCTCTCTGCACACTCCTGCTTAAGTCCACCCGAGAAGTTAGCGCAGTCCTCCGCCAGTAGGAAGACCCTAGCCCCATTGATTCCCAGTTCCCTCATCTTCGCGAGTTCCGCCTTGATCTCTGTGGGATCCCACTTGCTCCAAATCCTTATGTTGGCTTTCCTGGGCCAATAGTTGACTCCCAGGACGAAGCCGCTCCAGGGCTCCTCCCTTGAGGACATAACGCTATGAAACGTGCCGAGAGTAAAAACTTTAGTGATCTCCACTGGAGGGGACTTTTCACTGGCTGACTCCCTCTCCGGCTTGAAGGCTTCCAGGGGGTTCACGGTTCCCGCCATGAGTGGTTACATTTGGTGGGAAGTCAGGAGGATCATCTACACTTGAAGGATCGAATGGGGGAACCTACATTCATAGCCCCTGGTTCCATGATCGAGAGTAAATGCGACGTTGGTCGTCCCTCCCGCAGTCCCGTTTCCTGAACCGAGCTGGGGAGGGGAGTGTTAGCTTCACTAACAGATCTCCTGAAAAAGGGTATTAAATCGCCATTCACGCCCCTAGAAGGGTGGAGCTTCATTCTTTTGTAACTCCGATCAGGTCCCCTTTCTCGTTGAATAGGAAGAACCTCCTCACCCTGAACCTCAATTCCTTCGCTGGAGGTTCTTGAGTCAACTTCAAGTTCACTTCCTCTCCTCCAATCAACACGTGCACTATATACTCGTCTCCCAGGGGTTCGGTGAAGATCGTCTCCCCCTTCACACAGTCCTCGTGACACTCCAGAACTACGCCCTTTACCCCCACATGACGGTGTTCGATAACATAGCGTTCCCACTCAAGATGAGGAAGGTGGGAAGGGGGGAAATAGAGAGGAGGGTGAAGGAGGTCGCTGATACGCTACAGATCAGCGAGCTCCTCACCAGGAGGCCCTATCAGCTCTCAGGGGGACAGCAACAGAGAGTGGCCTTGGCCAGGGCCTTAGTGAGGGACCCCAAGGTCTTCCTCTTCGATGAGCCCCTATCCAATCTCGACGCTAAACTCAGGGTGCAAATGAGGGAGGAATTGAAAAAATTCCATTTTAGATTTAAAATAACTACAATTTATGTGACGCACGATCAAGTGGAGGCCATGTCCTTAGGGAACAGGGTAGCGGTCATGGATAGGGGAAGGATAGTGCAAGTGGGGACTCCCTCGAGTATTTACAACTCCCCAGTGAACAGCTACGTGGCCACATTCATAGGAATGCCGCCCATGAACCTGATGAAGGGGAGGATCTGCGAGAGTCCTGAGGGTAGGTTGACCATCTGCGTGGGGGACGTGAGGTTCCCAATAAAGGTGGGAGAATTGGACGAGGTGAAAGGGGAGATCACAGTGGGCTTCAGGCCCTCCGAGGTCTCTCTGGAAGACCATGGCCACGTTCCTGTCGTAGGGCTCCACGTCCGTTACGTCCTTATTATCTATCATCACGCGCCCCGCGTCGGGTTTAGTCAGGCCAGCTATAATCCTCAACAGGGTGGTTTTGCCGCACCCCGAGGGGCCTAGGACCACCATGAATTCGCCGTCTTCCACTTTCATGGAAACTTTGTCCAGGACCTGCTGCTGGCCGAACTTCTTCTCTATTTCCACGACTTCGACCTCACCCAAACACTTCACCTCTTGACGCCGGTGAAGGCTATCCCCCTTGTGAAGTACCTCTGGAAAACGGCGTATATAACTATGGTGGGTATTATGCTCAGGGTGGTCCCAGCCATGAGGTAGTTCCACTCTATTGCCTGCCCATTGGCGGTCTTGAAGAAGTTCAAACCCACGGGCACGGTGAACATGTCGGAGGTCTGAGCCACTATCAAGGGCCAGAGGAAGTTGTTCCAGGCGCTCACGAAGGTGTAAATCGCCACAGCGCTCAAGGCGGGCCTAGCCAGTGGGATCATGATCCTAAAGAATATGTCCCAGGGCGTTGCCCCGTCCAACACTGCAGCCTCCTCCACCTCATAGGGGATCGTCTTGAAGAACTCCCTCATTAGGAAAACCCCGACCACGTAAGCCAACGTTGGGACTATTATGCCTTGATAGGTGTTGACCCAGCCGAGCTTCAGGATCAGGATGAAGTTAGGCACGATGGTGATCGGGAAGGGGATCATCAAGGTGCCCAGCAGTAGTAGGAACAGTTTGTCCCTCATTGGGAAGTCCAACCTGGCGAAGGCGTAGCCTGAGATTGCGCTTATGGTGACTGAGATCAGGGTGGTTAAGATCGAGATCACAAGGCTGTTGAAGTACCACCTGAGGAAGCCCTGTGTGTTCAATACAACAACGTAGTTCTCCACCGTCTGCACCACAGGGGCCAGTAGTGGTTCCTGGGCAGTTGCAGCGTCCCTGAAGGAGGCTAGTACCATCCAGTAAAAGGGGATCAAGTATGGGAGGGCTATGAGTGCGCCCAGCATTAGGATAGCAAGGGTACTTAGCTTGACCTCCATTAGGACCACCTCCTCACCTCCAGGTACCTCCTCATTACCAGCGTGAGTATGAATATTATGGCGAAGAGTATGAAGGAGGCAGCGCTGGCGTAACCCATTCTATTATAGGAGAAGGCATAGTTGTAGATGTAGAGTAAAGCTGTATACGTGGAGTACCCAGGACCGCCATTGGTCATAACGTAGGATAGGTCGAATATCTGAAGGGCGCCTATGAGCCCCAGAACTATCACCACGTATAGGCTAGGCTTCAGTAAGGGGAGGGTCACGTACCTGAACCTCTTCCAAGCGCTCTTGGCGCCATCGATCGCAGCTGCCTCATAAAGGGTCCCCGGAATGGAGTTGAGACCAGCAATGAAGACCACCATGAAGTAGGCCGAGGTCCCCCAAATCGCTACCGACATGATCGCGGGAAGGGCCGCGTAGGGGTTCAGGAGCCAGTTCTGGGGTTTGACTCCGAAGAGGGAGAGCACGGAATTCACTAGACCGTATGGGGAGAAGATCCACGTGAATATCAGGGAAACTATTACTGAAGACGTTATGGTGGGGATGAAGACTAGACCCCTCAGCACTTTGATCACCCTGTTCTCAGAGCCGTAGAGCAAGGCCAACCCAAGGGCGATGAGCGTCTGTGTGGGCACGACCCCCGCCGTGTATTCCGCGGTGTTCATCAGGGACCTCAGGAAAATGGGGTCGTGGAAGAGGGACACGTAGTTGCTAAGACCGACGAAGTGGTAGGTGGGAACAAGGACGTTGTAATCGGTGAAGCTCAAGTAGAGCGAGTAGAACGCTGGGAAGTAAACGAAAGTGACTAGAATTACCAGAGCGGGGAGGACGAAGGCGTAACCGAAGAAAGACCTTTTCCTTAGGGTCCCAGCCACGCGGGCTCTACCCCTTGAGGTCGTTATACTCGGTCTGGGTTAATTGTATCACAGTCTGATTGAAGGTGGTGGAGCCTATGAATAGGTTCTGTATGATCGCATTGGCATCGTTGTACATCTTGTCGAAATTGGCTGTGGCGAAGGACCAGGGGTGAGCATAGGGGAACTCCCTCATTAAGCTCAGCGAATCCTGATGAGAGCTGTAGTATGGGAGGCTGAACAGTGAGATCCTGGTGGGCAACGCTAACCCCTGTGTCACCCAGTCGGTCATGCCAGTCTTGGAGGTGAAGAACTGTATGAACTCCCAGGCCTGTTGAGGGTGCTTATCGTTGTGGGGTATGGCCAAGCCCACCGTGAAAAGCAGCGTCGCATTCCCTGCGGGACCAGCGGGAAGTGGAGCGACAGCGTAGGTTACGTTAGGGTAGGTCTGCTGCATGTAGGGGATCATCCAGTTCCCCTCAATGGTCATGGCCACTTTCCCCAGTCCGAACGCCTGTCCGTCCCAGCCAGCACCTATGGCCTGAGGCACCACCGCGTAACCGTTCTTGATCATCTGGTAAACGAAGTAGAGGGCCTGTTGGAACTGGGAGGAATCGGTCCCCACGGAAGTCCCGTCACTCGAGATCCAGTAGCCTCCCGCTTGATACACGAAGGCCAGAATCCTGGCCATGTCTGGCGGTATGGCCAATCCGTATCTCAGCGTGCTGCCGTTGGGCGCCTTCACTGTGAGCTTAACTGCGTCCTGGTAGAGTTACTGCCAAGTCCTGGGTGGAGAGGGGATTCCTGCCTGTTTGAAGTAGGTTGGATTGTAGAAGAGGCCCAGTGGGCTCCAGTCCTTAGGGATCGCGTAGATGTTCCCATTGTACTCAAAGGCCTGAATGGTCTCTGGGATGAAATCGGAGATGTTGTATGTGGAATTGGAGGAGACGAAACTATTGAGGGGTAGGAGGAGACCGTTCTTGATGTAGGTGTAAGCTTCCGAGCTGTCCAGGTAGAAGACGTCAGGAGCGTCTCCCGCAGCGATCTCTGTCTTTAATTTGGTGTTGTAGTCTGAAGTTATGGGCTCGAAAACAACCTGCACGTCCTTGTGTTGGGAATTGAATAGGTTCACCATGTTCTGATCGAATTGGTATTCTGCACCTGAGGACACCCAACCGGCGAAGACTATCTTCACTGGAGCGGAGGGAGTTATTCTACCCATTGTGACGTAGACTCCTATTGCAGCTGCTGCCACTACTACTACTGCAATTACTGCGTATATCCGTGTGGAGAGACCCTTCCTATAGGAACTATGCCTAGACATTGTGATCGAGTTTAACGATACGTAATATATAAACTTTTCCTATTCATTACTAATATCCTCTAGTAAAGATTACTGACACTTACAGGACGTGGATGCCAGAAATCCCCGCTTGTGGGAGGGGAGTTTGAAGGTGTGGACTAGGCTGAAGAGATCCTGAAGAGGAATTATACAGTTGGGGGTTTGGGGCAAAGAACTTCGCTGGCGGAGACAGATGGCCCCCCAATTTAAACATTCGTTCTGGGAGAGCATGCATTAATGACAGTCACGGACGGGGTAAGCGCCACCGAGGGTACCCCGGTAAAGCCACTGAGGCTAACCTCTGCCACATCAACGACCTATACAGGCCGATCATGCCCGCATCAGGGTGGGAGTGCCCGTAGTGCCTGTGGAGCTCCGCCCGCTAGCCAAGGAGGCGAGGTAGAACAGGAAGCAGGACCTCCTTCAGGAGTGGGTAACTCGCCTATCTACGGACCAGTTTACTAATCCTTTTGTCCCGCTGGAGCATTGAGCAGAACTTCCGAGGGGTTCGGTCGAGAACTCATCCTTTTCTAACTGTCGCCGGAGAGTTCTATGATCACCCTTTCCGCCTCCACGTCCTCTAAGACCGAGTTCTCCCCTCCCACGAGGAAAGTGTTCCCGTTGGACTCTAGCTCGAAGTTGACCACGTCTCCTTCAGCCCTGACCTTCCCAGGCCTCCCAGAGATGGTCAGCCTGTCCCCACCCTTCACTAGCCTTCCTTGCACCGTCACCTTGATCTTGAGCCCATTCTCCTTGGCCCTCATTATCTCCCATACAGCGAACCTGTGGGACCTGAAGATGAGTGGGAAGTCGTTAACCCTTAACTCCCTCCTGAACTTGGTCTCAGACCTCCTCCACCCCTCGAAGTAGTAGTGGAGGAAGAAGAGAGACATGAACTCGTCTCTGAACACATAGCCGTAGGCATTACTTCCCTGTTCCAGGCTCATCATTCTGGGCATGAAGACGCTGTGCTGCGCATCTGGAACCATTAAGTAGAACTGTCCCAGTGGATGCACCTTGACCTCAAGGGCTCCAGCTTCCCTGAGTTGCGTCGAGGTGACCTCATCAATTGAGGGGTAAACCAAGACGTAGGCCTTGACCCCCCTCGAGGTGCTCGAGGCTATGTGCTTCAACAGTCTCTGGATCATGGAGACGTGGGCCTCTATGTAGAGCTCACTTGAAGCCTCCTGGATCAGCGAGATCGAGTTATTCAGGACGTTGTCGATCCCCCTGGTGACCCACATTACGTTCCTCCTCAGGTTCTCGCTGACGTACCCCTTGGTAATGGCGTTCAAGATCGAGGCCTTCTTCCTGCTGAACTCCCTCTCTAGTTTCTCCAGGACTATGGAGGGCCTCTCGGCCACGTAGACCTTAGGTTTGCTCTCCTGGACGAATATGAACCCCTTTCTGATCAGTGAGGACATGATGTTGTATAGCTGGGGTTGATGAATGGAGAGATCGGTTATAATGTCCTTAGCCGTGGCGCTCCCCCTCATCATGAGGTACCCTAGCACCAGGGCCTCCTTCCTGGACAGCCCTAGGGACGTTAAGGAATCTATGAAGTCCTCGTCCATTTCCATCATACTAGAGAAAGGATCACTGACTCTCTTATAAAACCTTTAATACACTCCCTTAGTAACTAGCTAGTGTGGCGTGTAACGAGGAGGTCTGCGTTGAAGCGCAGAGGCTGGATGTCCCCTATTTGAATGCGGGCCTTAAGGCTTTCCTCATATCACAGGTAAATGGACCCTCGAGGATCGGTTTCCACATCGAAGGGGAAATGGGCGGGTTCTGGGTCCCACCCCTGAAGTTCCTGTATGGATATCGCCTGGGTAGCTCAAGGGGGGAGGTGAAGCCTCTGTCCATAGAGGTGTGGAAGTGGAAGGTGGTCAAACACTTCTCTATGGGCAGCGGAGTTCTATCCCTGAGCGAGGTCGTGCCCGTGGATCGCGGTTGCGTCGCTCTGAAACTCGAGGGTGCCGAGTCTGGCACTTACCTCGAGTTCGAGGTTAAGGTCTTGCCCGTTTGGTTCTCCACCGGGGGGAGGATGAGGTCTCAATGGAGGTGGTAGGGGACTCGGTTCACATTAAGGAGAGGAATTACCCAGGGGCTTCAGTGATCAGGTCCTTTCCCAGCAGTGAGCCCGAAGTCAAGGGGAATAGGGTGAGGTACGCTGTAAAAGGGGAAGGCCTAGAGGTCCTCGTCTGTGGATCAGCGAGGGGTTTAGGGGATGCACTGTCCCAGGCTCAAGGTCTGGAGTTCAGTGAAGTGGAAGGGCAGAAGGCGCAGTATGTGAGGGATCTGACCCAGTGGCTTAGGGTCCAGGGTACTCCTTTCGATGTGGAGCTGGAGTGGGCGAAAACCAACTTAGCTCTTTCCCTCCACGATCAGGAGGGGATAGGCCTGGGCTTCGTGGCTGGCTTCCCCGACTACCCTTGGTACTTCGGCGTTGACACCTCCCTATCCATGAGGGGAATACTTTGGTCTGGGATGTTCGATGAAGCCAAGAGTTCCTTCCAATTACTCTACGAGGCGTCGAAGAGGAATGGGTGGAGAGTCCCACACGAGATAGTGACCAACGGGAGGATCTACAACTACGGGGACCTGGAGGAGACTCCATTGTTGGTTTCCAACCTATGGGACATCTACGAGTTCACAGGGGACAGGGAGTTCGTTGAATCCCACCTGGATGGTGTCACTAACATGATGTTCCACTACTTCTCTAGGGACTCGTTACTACCTGAGGGACCAGATGTCATGGAGGACGAGGGTAGGAATTCTGGGGTGAAGGTCGACGTCGCTTCCTTCGCCTACCTAGCTTACCTAAGGCTGGGCAGGCTCCACGAGATCTTCGGTGATCAGCGGTTGGCAGAGGAGTCCAGGAGGAGGGCTGTGGAGATCGCTAAGTTCGTCGAGGAGTCCCTCTGGGAGGGATCCCTAGGCCTCTACGCTGATAGGATCGTCAACGGTAAGAAGGAGGTGAATTGGTTCTGGACCTCATTCACTCCACTCCTCGTCAAGTTGGCCCCCTTGAACAGGGCGAGGGACACGATCTCCAACTTCATGAGCAAGATGTGGGATAACGGGGTGAAAGTGGAGGGGAGAAAGGGTGTCGTCATGCCCGTAGTCACTTCGCTCTTCTCCTTGGCATGTTTCAACTATGAACTCAACGACCTGGGCTGGGAGGTCCTCAAGTCCAACTTCTCCCTTTTCTCAACCCAATCCCCAGCTTCCTACCCCGAGATCAAAGGGGGAGGGTGCTTCATGCAGCTTTGGTCAGCAGCCACCCTGATTGAGGCTTTCCTCCACGGCTTAACGGGCCTTGAGGTGGATCAAGAGGAGAAGGAAGTAAGACTGAGACCACGCCTCCCTAAGGGGGTTGAGGCAGTGAGGGTGAAGGGGTTGAGGGTGGGAGGTGACGTTCTGGACTTAGAGGTGGGTAAGGAGGTTAGGGTGGAGTCCAAAAGGGGACTTTTCAAGGTTGGGGGGTAAGTTTCCAAGGGTATCCAAGTCCACAGCGTGACTAACACCGAGAGCTAGCTATAACGTGGACTTCAGTGAAATACCACGCCCTGAACGGTTAGACCCAAAATCACTCTTCTAAAAATGGAGTTGATGGTATCGGCATTAGCTACAAATCATGGGGTTGGGGCGTTCCCCTTGAGAGTGTAACGTTATTCACCCCTTGTAACGTTCTCGCTGGGGGAAACTTCGCAGCCTAGTGCCCACACTATCGACACACTCTACCCGGCCATACGGGAGGACGGATCTAAACTGTTTTGCTTCAATCCTGACCTATTTTCGAGGAGGTGATTTTGGGTCTACCGTTTATGGCGGGGAGGAAAGTCGGGTTAGGATCCCCACCCGCCTTGAGGACGTCCATCACTGGAAGTCCTTAGCCTAGAACCTTAAGAGGAAGTACTCCAAGAGGTGGAGGTCGAACAGTCACATAAAGGCTAGGATTAGACAATTCCACACTAAGTCTAAACGTATGATGGAGGACTTTGCTAAGAAGGTCGGTGAGTTGGCTATTGATTAAGTCAAAAGGATGAATGTTAATGTTATTAAGTTAGAGGGGTTGAAGAACATGATTAAACACGTGTATAAACTACCCACAGAGTTAGGGATGAACTCTACCTAGTGCAGTACCGTCGTATTCAGTACTTGGTTGAGTAGCAGGCCAAGAAGCACGGTCTTCCAATGGAATACGTTAACCCTAAGTACTCTTCTCTATGTCCTGCCCAAAATGCGGTCAAAAAGGTTGAGTCCTCTCACCGTTGGTTCAAGTGTTCCTGCGGTTACGAGAACGACCGCGACGTTATCGCCGTGGTGAACCTCAATGGGAGGGTGTCCCTGACCCCTCCACTGTCCCTCAGGGATGTAAACCCGGATCCATGAGGGGAAACCTCGCCCTGGAAGAGTGAGGAGGAAGTCAGTTAAGGGACGAGCACTTGCCTCGCCGTAACCTTGGCCTGTCTCAGATTCTCTAACGCCTCATTGGCCTCCTCTAACCTCATGACCTTCGTGATCAAGGGTCTGATCCTCCCTGACTCAGCGAGCTTCATTACGCCTATGAAGTCGTCCAGGTTCCCCACGACGCTCCCAATGATCTGGATCTCTCTCTGAGTTATGTAGGGGGCATGGTAACTGAGATCACCGCCGTAAAGTCCCAGGATCACATACCTCCCAAGTTTGTCCAAGGCATCGATGAACTGCAGGGTCGACTTGGAACCCACCGTGTCCACCACTACGTTTGCACCCCTACTCTCAGTTAGTCGCTTGATCTCTTGAACCGCGTCCTCCCTCCTCCCGTCGACCACGTGGTCGGCCCCTGCCCTCTCCGCCTCCCTCAGGGCTTCTTCCCTGACATCGACCCCTATGACCGTAGCACCGGCTGCCTTAGCTATTTGAACTGCCATGGTCCCGAGGCCTCCTCCCGCGCCTAGGATCACCACGCTCTCCGAGGGTTTCACCTGGGCCCTCTTCACTATTGCCCTATAGGGAGTTAAGCCAGCGCAGGGGAGGGGAGAGGCCTCAACGGGATCCAGCCTATTGAGCTTGAAGAGGTACCTGTAGTTGGGCACCAGGACGAACTCGGCGAATCCTCCGTCCACACTCTCCCCCAATTTCACGGGGTTCTCGCAAAGGTGCTCCTCCCCCATTCTGCAGTAGTAACAGGTTAGGTCCCCTTCCCAGGGATCCACTGCAACCCTGTCCCCTTTCTTAAACCCCCTTACCTGTTCCCCTACCTCAACGACCTCTCCGCTTATCTCGTGCCCTGGGGTTACGGGGATCCGGAGCCCCAGGTCCTTCACCACTATCCTCCCGAACCTTCCCTCCACGAAGTGCAACACGCTATGACAGACCCCAGCCCCCCTGACTTTAACCAACACTTGAGGTCCGGAGGGCTCGGGTACATCTAGGTCGCGGAGTTCCAAGGGTTTCCCGAACTCCACCAATCTCATTGACTTCATGGTCAGAGTTAAGGAGGAGGATTTATAAGGTTGGGGGTTTGGGGCAAAGAACTTCGCTGGCGGAGACAGATGGCCCCCCAATTTAAGGTAAGCCTCTCTTGACGTACTCCCTGAGGGTGACGTATGGAATCCCCAACCCTTGGTGCACTTCCTTAGGTTTTAGCATTTATAATAATTTATAATGAAATAATATAAACCTTACGCTTTATCGGAAACAATTGACTACGGCCTCATCTACCTTTGATCGTCGTCTTGGCGTCCCTTCATGAGGAGTGTAGTTCTACCCCTTTCGGATCCAGACAATTTAGGTGGGAGTTGACCTCTGATCCGCTGCCCGCTAAATGAGATGCGAACAAATCGGCAGTGGGAGCCATGAGCCCCCTAACCCTTCCAGGGTGAGAAGGGAGTTAGACCTCATTTAACCCCACGGGCCTGCCTGTCTCAATTGACTTATAGGCAGCCGCGATCACCCTGATCACCCTCTCGGCGTCCTCCACGGTCTGGATCTGCTTGGCCTTTCCCTCCAATACATCAGCGAAGTGTCTCATCTCATTGATGAAGGAGTCCGCGTAGGGGTCCCTTATTACGGGCCACTCCCTCTTTGCCTCGCTCATTCCTGGCACCTTGAAGTGGAGTGACGACAGGCCGCCGTAGAGTTGCCCTCTCTCACCTATTAAGGTGTAAGTGTGACCCTGTGAGGGGATCTCGTGGGCCCAGGAAGTGTGGATGTTCCCTATCCCGCCGTCCTCGAGCTTCAGGGCGAGGAAGGCCGTGTCCTCTCCTTCCATCTCCCTGTTGAGGAACTTCCCGCTTAAGGCGTAGACGGTCGAGATCCTCCCGCCCGAGAGGTAGTTCATGAGATAAGTGGGGTGGTAACCAGTGTCTATGAGCTCCCCTCCCCCCATTTCCGACTTCCTCAGCCTCCACCCCTTGATCCTGGTTGGGAAGCAGTCCTGAGTCCTTATGAAGAAAACCCTGCCCAGGTAACCCTCATCGGCCATCCTCTTGGCCTCCTGGACTCCTGGGGTGAAGACCTGGTTGTGGCCTGGGAAGAGCTTGAGGTTGGTCCCCTTAAGCGCCTCGGCCACCTCCTCTACTTCACTCGGCGTTATGCACAGAGGTTTCTCCACTATTACGTGTTTGCCAGCATTGAGCGAGTCCAGGATCGCTACCTTGTGCAGGTTGTGCGGTAACATGATGTCCACGGCGTCTATGTCCTCCCTCTTCAGAAGTTCCCTATAGTCGTTGTAGATCTGGGCCTCCAGGCCGAACCTAGCCTTGAGGGACTCGGCGGCCTCCTTACTCACGTCAGCTAAGGCCTGTATCCTGAACCTATCCTTGTTGTGGAGGTATGCATTCACATGTGCGTTGGCTATACCCCCACAGCCGATGAGACCTATGCGTATCATAGGAGCTCTGAGGGAGGAGTAGGTTTTAAGGTTAGCGTGAGCGAATTAGGGTTTTGAAATGAACTCGCCTGGATGAGGGTGGGGAGGGGTTTCCGTGCCAATTTTGCATCCGCCCCTCGGTTTATATGTCGAGACTACTAGATCTCCACATGTCCGCGGATTTAGTGGAGGAGGAGATCAGGAGGCTTGAGGACTTCGCCCTGAGGAGGGTTAAGGGGATCCCCAACAACAGGAGGGGTTCGGGCTTCATTGAATTTTCATGAATTTGTATCCAATTCTCAGCCCTTGGGCTTCACCAGAGTCACGGGGAAACCCGTTACCCCTCCGCCCCCTTAGCGGGGTAACCCCAACCCACACCCGCGGAATATCACGGATGTGGGGGAACCCACACATCTTGAGGTAGATATTCAATGACGCGTTCAGTTGCCTATCCAGGGTGAAACCACACCTCTCGCAACGAAAAGTCCCGCCGACCTTTCGGGAAACCCGTCCACACCTGGGGCAGGACTTGGAAGTGAGGCGAGGGTTAACCTCCTTTACGAAAGAACCGTAAATGGGAGCCTTATATTTTAGAACGCGGTGAATACTCCTCCATACAGTCCTCGAAATCTTCTTAGAAAGTGAATCATTAGCATTTTCAAACATCTCC
>Ga0208548_100212_pt1 | contig 27270 bp, 21 predicted proteins | sample ECH_Chost_MetaG_FD_187133 | JGI IMG/M metagenome (GOLD analysis project Ga0208548, IMG submission 187133) | Hot spring microbial mat communities from Yellowstone National Park, Wyoming, USA - ECH_C host_MetaG (SPAdes) (version 2) | ecosystem: Environmental > Aquatic > Thermal springs > Hot... | reverse complement strand
AGGTTAGTGATCAAGGGTGGGAGGGCTTTCTTAAAGGTTGTTTTTGAGAAGGGGGAAGAGAGTGTTGAGCCTAGGTCAAGTATTGCTGTGGATATTAACATGAACGAGGTCGTTGTAGGGAAGGACGATGAGAACTACGTTAGGATCCCAACCCGCCTTGGGGAGGTTCAGCATTGGAAGTCGTTAGTTGAAAGCCTACAAAAGAAGTACCCTAGGAGGTGGAGGGGGAATAAGAGGATCCTTCACAGGATTCACTCCTTCCTTTTAAAGGCTAAGAGAATTGCAGAGGATTTCGCTAGGAAGGTTGGTAAGTGGGTTGTTGGTGTAGCGAGGATTACGGGTGCTAACGCCATTAAGTTGGAGAGTCTTAAGAACCTCATCAAGAACGTAGATAAACTACCTAAGGAGTTTAGGGATAAGTTGTATCTGATGCAGTACCGTCGTTTGCAGTATTGGATTGAGTGGCAAGCTAAGAAGCATGGCGTGGTCGTTAAGTATGTTAATGCTAGTTATTCTTCAGTCTCATGTCCGAAATGCGGTAGAAAGATGAAGGAGAAAGGATATCGTTGGTTTAGATGCAATTGCGGTTATGAGAATGATCGTGACGTTATTGCTGTAGTTAAACGGGAGGGGGTCTCTGACCCCCTCGACTGCCCCTCAAATGAGAGATGTAAGAGCGAATCGATGAGGGGAACCCTTCAGGGCGGGGAGGAAGTCAGCTAGGATCGAGCTTACATTTTTTAATAACCCTGCTACCGTTCCTCAGCGGAAGGATGAGGCCTCTCTTTGGCTTAGTAGCGGATAAGTTGGGTATAGGCAAAACGATCATAGCCCTAGACCTCGTCCTCACCTTGGGTGGAGTTTCCTTGTTCATGGGCCTGATCTCCCTTTCAACCCTCCTCATAGGTCTTTCAGGTGGATCAATCATAACCCTTTACTTCAACGTAGCTGGCGAGATCTTTGGGACCAAGTTCTCAACCGTGAACAGCGGGATCCTATACACTGGCAAAGCCATTGGAGGAGTTTTAGGGAGCCTGGTCTATAACTACCTTTACTTCGGAAACCCACTGATTTCAAGCCTATACGTGACCTTGGCTGGAGTCGCGAGTGGTCTGCTCACGCTCTCAGTTTACCTGAAGGAGATCGTTAAGCCTAGGATATAGTCATATCTTCTAATTCGACAGCTAACCGGTTAATCATAGGTTACCCTGGAACATCCCGTTTGTCCCTACTCTTTCATTCCCTCATTTCGTTCAACTGTGATCAGGTGCAGGGACTCAGTCCCCTGCCCGGCTTAAGGACAGGTCGCGGACCCTGCCCAACGGCATGGGGGCTCGCACCTCTTTTCACCCCCACCCCCTTGGGCGGAGCCCACACCCAGTGGGAAATCACCCCCTCATGGAGGAACTCCTAACACGGACGAACATAAAACGTCTATTAACTTGAAAAAGGATTCAGCCCGAACTCCATGGAGAAGGAGAAGCTGGCAGTAGAACCTGGCTCCAACACGGTGAGGCCAAGGCTGTTGTGAAAAGCATCGGGGGCTCCACTCATGGGTTCAACGGCCACTGCGCCTTTTATTCCGGTGTAAACTTGAAGGAAAGGCATCCCCTGCCTTCTAATCAGGACCGAGGAATGGGATGAGGTTAAGATGACGTCGTTCGGGACCAAGAAGCAATCATCGTAGGAGCCGTCCTCACCGAAATGATAATCCACTAGCTCCCCTGTGGGTATTAGGTTGGCTGCTACACACTTCTTTGCTCCTCGGGCTTCAATCCTCCAATTCCCTGACACCAGGAAGTAGGGATGGGCACCCACGGTCAACGGTGCCCTCCTGTCACCTATGTTACTTACCCTTATGTCTACCTTAAGTGAGTTGGAGGAGACCTGGTATGAGACCTGAGATCTTATAAGGGTTGGATAGCCGGGGTGGCTGAGGAGGTGAGAGAGTGTAACCCTCCCCGTACTCTCCTCCTCTACTTCCCAAACTTCCCCCATGACTAGGCCATGAATGGCATTGCCTTCCCTGTTTTTAGGTAATTCGTATTCTACGCCGTCAAAAGAGTACTTACCCCCTTTGACCCTATTAGCGTAGGGTATGAGTATGGCCATTCCCCCCCTGGTCTGAGCTTTCAGATCGCCTCTGAGGATTAGCTCCTTCCCCATCCCGCTCAGTGAAAGCAAGTATGCCCCGATGGTAGAGATCTCCGCTTTCAAATGATTCGCCTCGATCGCGATCAATCTCGAGGACATAGCCTCCTCCTTTCATGAGGACCTATAAACCTGTCGTGTCTTGTTTCCCTCATGCAATAAGGCCTTAATACAGACTCTAAAGCATTGGATCTGCCTCGACTTGAGGGAATCGCGGAACAACGCTTAACTCAGCCAGCTCGAAGAGGGTCAGATCCTTATCTCACGTCAACAGTACCTATTGGTTTCCCCATCTCCGGAGGGAAGACCATGATGTTCTGTGCAACGATTAGTTCTGTTAATCACTTCTAAATGTCCTCGGCGTGAGTTACGTTTGTATAGCATCACCAGGGATTTCCCGCTGATGACCTCCAAACCGATGAAGGGTTCTGCCCAGGAGATCTCAGGAGTGAAGGAAGGTGGATGGGGGGGGGTAATGCATTCCCCCCGGCCCCAAGGAGTTTGGGGTGGGGGTGCGTGATCCCTCAGGAGGGGTGCCGCGGCGGAATAATTAGGAGTGAGGATAAGTTACACCGTGGGTAAACACGCCCCATGTGAGCCCTGCTTAAAGGACGATTAGGGGATCAGGGACGCGAACCTCGTCCCATGACCTACCGCGGGTGGTCCAAGGTGATCCCCAAGCCTGATCGCCATTGAGACGGCTGGAATGAAAGTGTAGGGACAAACAGTAAGAAAATCTGAAGCCTGATCTATAGTTATGGGGAATTGACCCACAACCTCAAGTGATTAAAACGAAAAGGGAAATTATAAAGGGAGGACGGTCAACAGATGATTCCCATGGGGACTGAGGGTATCCGTAAGGAACGAGTCCTCAGAACTGGGAAAACTCTGCCTGACGGACTTACGGACCACGAAAGGTGAGAGATGATGTCTAAACTGGCACTCTATGTGACTGCCCATACAGTGAGAGAAATGTTGCAAAAGAGGGAGCTAGCCCAAAAGCTCACGGAGAAGTGTAAGGCCTTTGGAATCGAGAAGCTTTACATAGAGAACTACAGGGACGGATTAACCTTGACCTCCGAAGAGGTCTCGAAGGTGGCTAAGCTCTTCAATAGCATGGAAGTTGCTGGAGGGACAGCCATAGGGACATGGGGGGAAGGCTGGGGGAGGTCCACCAGCTTCGGCTTCAGAGTGACCTGCCTAACTGATCAACTGAACAGGAACCTCATATCGAAGGCTATGTCAGAGTTAGCCAGGGCCTTCAACGAGATCATAATTGACGACTTTTGGGCCAACTGGTGCTACTGTGATCAGTGTATCCAGGAGTTCAACTCCAGATACGGTTTCTCCTTAACCAGGGAGAGAATTATGGCCTCAAGATATGAGGATAAGACCGTGAGAGCCTATTGGACCCAGTTCGCTGCAGACCTCCTAAAGGAGGTGTCCAAGGACTACGTTGTTGGTCCCGCTAGGAGGGAAAACCCCAAGGTTAAAATTACGCTCAAGGTAGCTGAGTGGAGGGAGGACTTCAGGTGGAGGGGCCTCTACCTGGATAACCTCAAGGACTTGTTCGACAACTTCTACGTGGGGACAGAGTCGAGGGAGGGGACATGGAGATATGGCTCCTTCTACATAATAGAGTACATGAAGGCGCTCGTGGGCGAAAAGCTCAGAGGAGCTTGGTTCGATACGTATAATGGTTTCGGCTTCGATCTGCCTGTGACCATAGGAGTGCAAGCCTTCTTGGAACAGGCCAGGTTCAGCTTCCTGGGTGGGTTAGAAGAAGTGACCCTGTTCGAGGCTAGAGCTTTCCTAGATCCCTTCAGGGAGAGGCACTTCTCCAGGCTCTCCAGCGAGTCAGGCGATCTGACCCGGATCTCCTCTCTAGTTCGAGATTCCCACACGCTGGGACTCAAGACCTTAGCAATACAGCACGTTAACCCATCTAACGCAGACAGGTACATCCAGGACGTCCTGGGGAGCATAGGTGTTCCCCTTAAGCCAGTGAGAGTGGAGACACTCAAGGAAGGAGACAGGGTGCTGATCACGGAGTCGGACCTCGATCACGTTGAATTATCCTGGTTGATCAAGGAGGGTGTTAACCCAATACTTACAGGAGCTGCAGCTGAGTCCGTAGCCTCAGGGGTTCAAGGGGAGGAGGGGATGAGACTTATCGGACTTGACCCCAGGGATCCCATTGAGTCCAAGGCGAGAGACGTCATAGGCTTCGGCAGGGAAGGGGAGGGGCCGGTGGTGGAAGGACATAGGAGGGAAACGATCATGCCTGTGGGACCGATACTCAGGTTGAGCGAAGGTCGGGTAATACTCTACTCCACAGACGGCAAGTCCAGGTTCCCAGCGGTATTCCAGAGGGGAGTTGGGAGGAGTGAAGTGACAGTGTTAGCTGTTACTAAGTATCCCGTTTACCTTAAGGAGAGGTACCCCGAAGTGGTCAGGAGAGTGGTCAGAGAAGTGACCTCTGAGGACCTGGGGATAAGGCTGGAATCCAGGGGACCTATCCTGAATACTTCCATGACCTTACACAGGGGAGGGGATTCGATCTACGTCGGCCTGGTCAATATGAATCAGTTCGACTCCATAGTCAACTTAGTGGTGGAAGGGGAGAGGTTCAAGGTCAATTCCCTTTCGCTTAAGGCAGGTAAGGCTGAGCTGAGGGGTGAAAGAGAGGTGGAAGGGGGCAAAAGCTTCACCGTATACCTCCCTAACGACAGTTCCTCCCTCCTGGAGCTGAAGTAACGGTGGTCCCATAAGATCGTTTCCCTCCTTTCGCGCGGTAGGGAATAGGTGGGCTTGATAGGAGTATCTAAAAACTGGGCAATGGTCGTGGACCTTACGTCCAGGGTAAAGACCCTGGTTTATCTTCCTGGGGAGTTAGGGGCGGAGGACCCCTTTCGTAAGGGAGGAGGTGGACAGCCCTCCAAAGTTTAAGGACAGCTCCCTAGCACTCTCTCAATGGCAGTCATGGACGGGGCGAGCGTCACCAAGGCGCCCCGGTTAAAGCCAGTTCGTAAGGCGCGCCTCTGCCCCATCAGCGGCCTGTATGGGCATGGTCATATACTTATCTTCAGGGCTGAGCCGTTGAGCCTGCGGAGCCCCGTGCCCTTGGCCAAAGGTGCAAGGTGGGCCAGGAAGCGGGAAATCGTGAGGGGGCCGTCGGTGAGGGCTGTGTAAAATTCACTTGAGTCCTCTATCCCCTGCCATAGATTCGATTTGAGATCCCCTCTCAGGAGTTTTGACTCGGAGAATCTGATCCGCGTGAAACACAACCTGTTCACGAGGAGTCTTATATCCCTTCAGGAACTAGGAGGGACCGATGAGGGAGATCCCAGTCTCAGTTTGGTATGGAGTTGGGAGCGTCACGCCTCAAGTTAACGGGGAAGTTATGCAGAGGGACTTAAGGACCATGAGGGAGTTGGGGTTTAAGTTCGTCAGGGGATGGGTGAATTGGAGGGACTCGGAGCCCAGACCTGGGGACTACGACTTCCAATACTTGGACAGGCTCTTCAATTTCTCCTCAACTATAGACATGAGGGTAATCCTTCAGGTCTACCTCGAGTTCGCACCTGATTGGCTCATGAGGGAGATCCCAGATTCGCTTTACGTCTCAGAGAGTGGTTCCAAGGTTATACCTGGGGGGAGCCCAGGGGTGTGCCTCGACTCCCCTAAGGCTAGGTCCTTTGCCGAGTCCTTCCTCAGGAGGCTAGCCGAAAAGGCGAAAGGGAGCGATAATTTCTACGCTTGGGACGTGTGGAGCGAACCCCTTACTATACAATGGGTCTATCAGCCTTCACAGTGGAGAGGCCTATTCTGCTACTGCGAGAATAGTATACGTAGGTTTAGGGATTGGATCTCCAAGCGATATGGCCGAGTGGAGGCCCTGAATAGGGCGTGGCACAGGAGCTACAGGGGCTTCGACGAAGTGGAGCCTCCCAGGTTCGTGTCACTCCATTACGCCAAAGAGAACTTGGACTGGATCACTTTCAACCTAGAGAAACTAAGGCAGGACTTGGAGTGGAGGGTCAGGGTGATCAAGGGAGTTGACCCGGATCACCCGGTGACCAGTCACACCCACGGGGGTACGAGCGCCTTGGCCAACCCACTCTTCGGCAATCCGGACGACTGGGAAATGGCCAAGGTCGTTGACTTCTGGGGGACTTCGCTCTACCCCAAACACGCGGGGAGAAGGAGGGAGGATCCGTGTCTCGACTCCTTCGTACTCGATTTCACAAGATCTGCCTCTCAGGCTAGCGGAAAGGGGTTCTGGATAGGAGAGCTTCAGGGAGGACAGGGAGTGGGCGGGATTAGGATAGTGGATCCGGTGCGTCCAGAGGAGATCGCAGTCTGGATGTGGCAGTCCATAGCCCATGGGGCCATGGGCTTGAACATCTACCACTGGTACCCCATGATGTTGGGTTACGAGTCGTCTGGATACGGTCTAGTTAACCCTGATGGCAGCGTCACTGAGAGGGCTAGGGCAGCTGGGTCGGAAGCGAAACTGGTGGAAGATTACTCCCAACTCCTATTTAGTGCTAACCAGCCCAAGGCTGAAGTGGGGATCCTGTATAACGTAGACGCATATAAGGCCATGTGGATCCTCCAACCCTCTGAGGCCATTTACAGACCTGGCGGGTTCAGGGACGTGACTCTGATCTCAGGAGCCATGTTAGGTATCTACAGGACTTTGTGGGAGGAGTCAATCCCCGTGGACTTCGTGTCATTGGAACAGGTAGAGAGAGGAAATCTCGGGTATAAGCTCCTTTTCGCTCCCTCGAGCTTCGCGATCAGAGAGACCTTCGCTAAATCCCTGAAAGAATTCGTAAGGGGTGGGGGAGCACTCTACTCTGACAGCCGCTTCGGATGGATAAGGGAGGACGGGTTCATAGATGTCGAGGTCCCATCCTATGGCCTAGGGGAGGTATTAGGTGGAGTAGAGGAAGAGGTGAGGAGTGTGGATAAGAGCACTATCTGGATCACTTCTGACCAAGTCTTACCTGGACTGAGAAGGGGGGACTCGGTAGAAGGGGTGGCCTTCGAGAGTTCCCTTAGGACGTCCACCGGAGAAGTAGGAGGTATCACAGAGGGAGGGCGTGAAGTTTTGGTCCTAAACAGTTATGGGAAAGGTATATCCTTATACGTGGGAACTAATTTGGGGTTAGCAGTGGAGAGCACAGGTTCCGCTTCAGCCAGGAGAGCGATCTCTGCAGTAGCGGAGAGAGTAGGGGTGAATAGACCTCTCAGAGTCCTAGGCTCTACAATACCTAGGGCTAACGTAGAGTTCAGGACCCTAAGCTTAGGGAGTGAGACTCTGCTTTTCGCCATAAACTACTCGTGGGATAAGGTAGCTATTGAGGTGGAACTGAACCTGAGTGAGCCGTCAAGGGCGGTGGAATTGCTCCGGGGTTCCGAAGTGAAGCTACGCGGCCGAAGACTCGGCCTGAAGCTAAGCCCGAAGGGAGTCCAACTGATCAGGTTGTCTTGAAGAGATCCCTTGTTAAGGCTTGGATAGATCTATCCTTTCTCGTTCTGATGACGTGAAAGACCTAAGGCTTCGAGGATCTCATAAGTGGATCACTCTTAGGCTCCTCGTAGGAGCGGAGCGTTTAATTATTGAGATCTCCAGATCGGATAGAGAGGAAGACCTTGACTGTCGTGGTCACTGGTGGAGCGGGATTCATTGGAAGCCACTTGGTGGAACAACTCATGAGGAGGGGAGAGAGGGTCAGAGTGGTGGACAACTTGACCAACGGGAAGTTGGAGAACCTGGCGTTACATGCTGGAGATCCCGACTTCGAGTTCCTGAGAGGGGACCTCAAGGACCCACAGTTGGCTTTCAGGGCTCTGCAGGACGCTGAGGTAGTCTTCCACATGGCTGCAAACCCTGAGGTCAGGATAAGTTACACCGACCCTGAGGTACACTTCAAGGAGAACGTGGTGGTGACCTTCAACCTATTGGAGGCAGCCAGGAGGAGCTCCATCAAGAAGTTCGTATTTGCTAGCTCCAGTACAGTCTACGGAGACGTCTCAGTGATCCCTACACCTGAGAGCTATGAAATGAAGCCCATTAGCGTCTACGGCGCCTCTAAAGCATCCTCCGAGAACCTGGTTTGTTCCTACTCCCACCTATACGGCTTCAGATCTGCCTCCCTTAGGTACGCTAATATCATAGGTCCTAGGTCAAGACACGGAGTAATATACGACTTCCTCAAGAAGCTGAGTCTTGATCGGACCAAACTGGAGATCCTGGGGGATGGAACCCAGAGGAAGAGTTACCTCTACATCGAGGACGCAGTTAGAGCCACCCTCATGGTTGAGGAGTCGCTCTCCTCACCCTACGACGTCTTCAACGTGGGTAACGAGGATTGGATCACGGTGAGGGAAATAGCCCAGGTGGTGGCTGAGGTAGCATCCCTGAACCCCACCTTTGTGTTCTCAGGGGGTACCGAGGATGGAAGAGGATGGAAGGGGGATGTCAAGTTCATGCTACTGGACTCCAGGAAGCTAAAGGGATTGGGCTGGTCTCCCACTCTGAGCAGCGCGGAGGCAGTGAGGCTAACTGCCAAGAGCCTGTTGACTGAAGTCATGGGCTCGTCTCAGAGCTAGTAACTCCCTTAGCTACCTTAGCTACCCAGCCCCTCGCAGCCCCAGCGTCCGCAGCAGCCCTCACTGCCTTCCTAGCGCTCTCCTCGTCCTCAGCTAGACCTATGAGGGAACCTCCCATTCCCGCTCCCGATATCTTGACTCCCAAAGCACCAGCCCTGAGGCAGGAGTCCCTCATTCTTTCCACCTCGGGAAGGCTGATCTCGTATAGATCCCTGAGTAGGACGTGTTGGTAGTTCATGATCAGAGAGATCAGCCTGAGTTTGGGAGAGCCGGAGGAGAGGGACTCCTTGATCTGTCCCCTCCACTCCTCGCCCAGCACTCTCACTAGGTCCTCCTCATTCGGGTAAATCCCCTTCATGGCGCGGAAGGCGATCTCTGTGGACGAGTTGCACCTCAATGTAAACAGAACCCTGTTTATCCATTCCTTGGGGACTCCTTTGAGGTAGGGTAGAAGTTCCTCCTCACTAAGCTCCTCCCACGACGCATTGCTGAATCCAGTGCCCAATTTGGGGGCCAAAGAGGGGCTCCTCTCCCTCACCACAGCCAAGGCCCTATTTATCTCCTCTTGCCTCTTGGGATGTATTTCGGCCGTGCTGTGTCTAATCCCAGTGTCTACGGCGAAGAAAGTCCCGCCGAATTCAGGCAGTTGCTCCACCCTAAAGGGAGGTCTCATCTCAATCCTGATCACTCCCCCGTAAGCGCAGCCGTATTGATCAAGCCTCCCGCACGGAATACCCAGGATCTCATTCTCCGCCTCGTAAGCTAACTCCGCCAATTGGTTTAGTTTGATCCCAAAGGAGAACAGGTGATCTATGGCCTTTATGAAGGAAGTGGTGAGGGCTGCGCTGCTGGCCAGACCCGAGGCCACGGGGATCTCGCTCCATATGAGAGCGATCATCCCTACCTTAAGGGTAAAACCCGCTATCTGGCATGCTTTAACGGAGGCACGTAGGTAGTTCCCGAACCACCCCCTCTCCTCTAACTCAGGTATATGGACGGGGAAACGATCCAGGTGAGGTCTGTTCTCCTCCTTCAGATTCATGGAGGCGATCCTGAACTCCTGATCCTGGTTGACACTTGCTAATACGTATGTCCTGAGCTCGAATCCCACTGACGACACCGGCAGCCCCTTGTAGTCCTGGTGGGTGTTCAGGAAGTCGAGTCTAGCCGGAGCTGAGGCGATAATCCTGGGTTTATCTCCGAAAAGGGACCTGAACTCCTGAACCAGTTCAGGCACTTCCCTCCACCTCACCCTCGAAGTTCAGAGTTTTAGAAGCTCTGAGTAGAGCTTCCCTGAGCTCCTCGGCCTTATCCTTGGGATTGCCATCGTAGGTGAAGGTCCAGAACCCCCACTCAATTCCGGCTGCATACTTCAGTTTATCGCTCTCCCTATAGGGCTGATAGAACTCCACGTGCATGTGGTAGTCCACATACCACTCCCCTGTGGGTCCTTGATGAACTGCCATAATGTAGGGCAGGTCTCGCTGAAAGAGGTTATTATAGGTAGCGCTTACAGCCCTCAAGGCGTCTGCTAAGTGTAGGACTCCGGAATGGGAGAGCTGCGTGAGCCACGTCGAGTGATCCCTAGGGTAGATATGGAGTTCGTAGGGCCACATGGCGTAATTAGGCAGGAAGACCTGGAAGTGATCGTTTGAGTAGATCGGTTTTCCCAATTTCCCTGAGTCAAGGAGTCTGCAGATCAGACACGACCCCTTCTTAGCCCTGAAGGACCTGTGGGCCCTGATCTCCTCCCTTATTCTAGCTGGGATGAAGGGGAGTGCATAGATCTGGGAGTGCGGATGAGCTAGGGAAACACCTATTTCCTTCCCCTTATTCCTGAAGACAGCGACGTATTTGATCATTCTCTCTGCTCAACCTCTCGGTCTCAGAGGCATAGGCCTTGACAACCTCAGACGCGTGCTCCAATGGAAGACCGGAAAGGTCTCCCTCGTGAGAAGGAGTCTCCACTACTACTTTGCAGTAGCCTCTAGCTCTCATGGATCGCAGAGGTGGAGAGTTCGGTCCTGAGGTTTTAGGTGCACTGGGGCTTAGGGCAGGGAACCTATTGGGCAGGACTTTGACCCTCCAGCTTGAGTCCTTCCCTACCTCGGGGGCTCCTGGGCAGAATGGACAGGAGTTCCTGCCCTCCGGCCTCCACGTCCTCTTCCCCCTGTGCCCCGCTATTATGATCCACTGCTTGATTAGCGGATTCCACCTAATCTCGTGGACTCCTGTTTGTGCGCTCACAAGAATAAAGAGTTCAGGGCAGTATTAATCCATAGGGGGTAAAATTCTCTTATCTGTGATCTCACTCCTCCCAAGGCCTTCCAGCATCAGCTAAAATGCACCTATACACTTGCAGGGGTGGGGAGTTTTGAACTTTGAGTCGTGCACTCAAAAGAGTTGAGACAAGGACTTCTTCGACAGGGAAAGGTGAACTACCTCACAAAGGATTCCTGTGGGCTTTTTCAATCCTCTCATTAAAGTGGATTAAAAGCTTCAAGCTCAAATCCTCTTGTTTGTTTTAGAGTCGAACAGTATGAGCTTTTCACAACTGAAGTTCAGCCTAATCTCCTCACCGATTGACTCGGTCGATGTGGAAATCACTTGTAAGGTAGACTCATTTAAGGTAGACTCATTTAGTCTCACGTGTAATATATTTTCCCTTCCCAACGGTTCTATGCCTTCAACTACTCCACTTAAAGCGCCATCTTTTGAAATCTGTAGGTCTTCAGGTCTAATTCCAACTATCACTTCTTCTCCATCACGCACATGTGAGTTCTGCCTCACCTTCACTTTTACTTGTCTCCCGAGGACTTGAATGTCAGCCTCCCCCTTATCCACTCTAATTACCTTGCTCCTGATCAGGTTCATTGGTGGAGTCCCTATAAAAGAGGCAACTTCCGTATCTTGAGGGTCAGAGTAGATCTGGGCGGGGGAACCCACTTGGTGGATCTCTCCTTTGAACATAACTGCGACCTTATCTGCCATCGACATCGCCTCTACCTGATCGTGGGTTACGTACACGAAAGTTGCTCTAAGAGTTCTCTGGAGTTTCCGCAACTCAGACCTCATATAGACCCTCAGTTTAGCGTCTAGATTCGAGAGAGGTTCATCCATAAGGAAGACCTTTGGCCTCCTTATTATTGCCCTACCTAGGGCCACTCTCTGCGCCTTCCCCCCCCCCCCGCTTAGCTGAGAAGGTTTCTTGTTAAGTAGGTGCTCTATTCGCAGAAGCGAGGCCACTTCCTCTACCCTTCTCCTCACTTCGCCTTTCTTAATACCCCTTGACTCTAAGGGGAAGGCTAGGTTTTGGAAAACCGTCATGTGGGGGTAAAGGGCGTAGTTCTGGAAGACCATGGCCACATCCCTGTCCTTAGGCGGTACATCGGTGACGTCTTTGTCCCCTATTATCACCTTTCCCGAAGTAGGGCTCTCCAGACCTGCTATGATCCTCAGGATCGTGGTTTTCCCTGAGCCAGAGGGCCCGAGTATGACGAAGAAAGAGCCATCCTCAATGGCTAGGTCGACACTTTTCACTGCTTCTACGCTTCCGAAGACCTTACTTACTCCTCTGAGTTCGACCTTGGCCATTAACCCTTCACACCCCCCAGGTTGTAGAACCTTTTCATCTGGGACTGGCCTAATAGGTAGATAGTTAATGTGGGCAGGATAGCCATGAAGGAGCCTGCCATTAGTATGCCCACGAAACTCACACCCGATTCGTAACCCTGGAGTTGAGATAGGACTAATTGCACGGTATACAGTTTCGGGTCATTTATGACGAGGAGAGGCCAGAGGAAGTCGTTCCATATATTGAAGAAGTTCCAAAAGATCACCACTGCGAGAGCAGGCCTCATTAGGGGAAACACTACCCTCCAGAAGATCCTGAATTCGTTAGCCCCATCGAGCCTAGCAGCTTCTATGAGGCTGTCCGGGATCGTAATGATATACTGTCTCAAGAGGAAAATACTATACGCCGAACCCAGATATGGAATTATGAGAGCTAGATAAGAATTAATCCAACCGAACCTATAAACTAGGTCGTAAAGAGGGATCAAGGTCACGAAGCCTGGAACGCTGAGCGAAATCAGGATCACGTTGAGGAAGGCCCCTCTGCCAGCGAACCTGTATTTAGCCAAGGCATAGGCTGCCATTGAACTTATGAGAGTCGCACCGAATACAGAGGTCAGGGTAACCAAGGCACTGTTTAGCAGTCCTCTGGTAAAGGGGACATACTTGAATACTGCTGGATAGTTGCTCAATAAGAAATGGCTGGGGATCCAAACTATGGGCAGTCTCAACAGCTCAGCTGGGGACTTGAAGCTGGACATTAGCATCCAAAAGAATGGGAAGAAAAAGGCTATTGCAACCACCGAAAGTGCCAAATAGAGTGGTAAGACGTGAAGATACCTTTTCTTCACCTTAAGTGCGCTGACCATAGTAAGTCAGGCCCCCTTTCCTGAGGAGCCAAAGCTCTAGTCCAACCACTGCGAGTATGATGAGAGCGAAGATCATGGAAGCCGCATCAGCATAACCCGCTTGAAGGTAGTGAAAGGCCTCCTGGTAAATGTAATACATAAGCACGTAAGTACTGAGTACTGGGCCTCCGGAAGTAAGCACGTAAACTGGCGTGAAGACCTGTAACCCCCCTATAGTAGCTAGCACTAGGACAAATAGGATAGTAGGTTTGAGAAGCGGGAGAGTTACCCTGAAGAACCTCCTGAAAGCGTTAGCGCCGTCTATCAGAGCTGCGTGGTAGTACTCCTCTGGGATAGCCTGTAGGCCTGAAAGGAAGAGGAACATGTGATAGCCTGCCCACTGCCAAATCGTCATGATCATGAGAGAAGCCAGAGCCTCTGATGGAGAGTGTACCCACTGTTGAGGCGGGAGGCCTAGGGCCTTCATTACAGAGTTTAGGACACCGTATATGGGGTCAAACATGTAACCCCACATTAGGGATATGGCGACACTGGACGTTATGACAGGTAGGAATAGAATGACCCTGAATAACTCCCTACCCCTCAGCTTACTATTAACCGCTAAAGCCAATGAAAGTCCTATGGCCATGGTGATCAGCTGACTGATCACAGCGAATTCCACGGTTATTATGAGGGAGTGGTAGAAGAGGCCGTCTCGGAAGAGTGCAACGTAATTCTTAACCCCTACCCACCGTGGAGATTTAAGGAAGTTATAGGAAGTGAAGCTCAGGTAAACCGCACTGAATAGAGGATATCCCCAAAACACTACGAAATAGAGTAAAGCGGGGAGCAGGAAGAGGTAAGGAATGTGCCTGGGATATCCTCTCAAGCGATCTCACCCAACGATCGAGGCCACTTCAGATTGGGCGAGCTTCATGCCTTGAGTGGGCTGGACTGTGCCACTTTCTATACCTTCCATGGTATGCCATATAACGTCTACCACCTGTTCATAGTTTGGGATTATTGGGGTGGAAGGGGCTGAACCGGTCTGCAGAGCCTGAAGGAAGGGTTTCAGGAAAGGATCTGAGGTGAAAGTGGAGTTCCCCTGTAGATCGGAAGTCCTACTCGGTATTATGCCTAATCCCATGAGCCAAGACCCCATGGGCGAGACTGCGTTAGTACCTTGAGGTGTGTCAATGAACTGCAGAAATTCCCAGGCTAAGGTAGGGTCCTTGGATTGAGACGTAACGGCCCACAACCAGTTATAGGAGACCGTTAAAGACTTGGAGCCCATGGGACCTATGGGAATTGGGGCTACTCCCACGTTAGTGAAGTTGGAACCCATAGTCTGCCTAAGGGTGGCTTCCCACCAATCGGCCATGATAAGCATTGCTATGTGCCCTGTTTCGAATCCCGTATTCCAAGGTATGGTGGGATCAGTTACGTTCCAAACGTGAGTTAAATTGTAGTAAAACTCGGCTACCTGCATTGCTTGCGGTGAAGTAAGAGCTGGAGTGCCGTTGGGGTAAAACAGATGTCCTCCATCAGATCTGAGGAGAGCTAACCAAGGGTGAAATACACCGTTATCCCAACCAGTAATGACCCCGAATCCCTCTATCTCGATTTTCCCATTTGGGCCCCTTACGGTGAGGAGCTGAGCGTCCCTCACTAACTGATCCCAGTTCTGGGGCGGAGAGCTTATGCCCGCCTTTTGAAATAATGCTTTATTGTAGAGGAGCATATAGTCATCGGTTTCGGTAGGATATCCCCAGATAGTCCCATTATATGACACGCCTTGAACGCTGTTTGCAGTGAAGTTGGCTCTAACATCGTTTTGCACCCACTGAGGCGGAACATCGAGAACCCCTGCGCTCACAAAAGTGGGAATCCAAGCATTATAGATGTAAATTATGTCAGGAAGGGAATGGGTGGTTATAGCTGCTGTCAACTTAGTGAAGTAATCACCGTAATTAATGAACTGGAAGTTAATGTTGACTCCGGGATGCTGCTGTTCGAACTCCTTAGCCCATTGCTGTGGTATGGTGGGAGTGAAGGGCGGTACCTCCGTTAGCATCCAAACGTTGAGCGTAGTTTTCCTTGAGGCGAAGGTCGGAGTGAGCGTAAGGGCAGCAGCAATGGCCGCTACGACCACTATCACCACTACCACCACTACTTGGATTAGGGTTATTCCTCTTTTGAGCTTAGAAAAGCTAAGCTTTACCTTCATAGGTGAGGATGAGGCTATGAAGTATATGGGAATTTCTTGAAACTAGTTGCAACAAAATAATTAATATTTGCAGGTAAACGATATCGCTTCCTAACAGACCTGGCGCATCCTTGAAGATCCTCTAGCCATCATCGTGTATTCCAACGAAACGTGTTGTAATAGAAGGCTATATACAGAGGACTTGGACCTAACTCGTGTGGACGAAGCTTACGATTTCAAGCTTAAGTGTGAGAGATGTGGGAGGACTGTGAAACCGAGGCCCGCGCTGAATTCGTGCCCTCACTGCGGCGGTCTTCTAGAGGTGGAGTACGACTATCGAAGGATTGAGGAGGGAGGAGGACTGAAGGTGTTCCAAAGTAAGGAGGACTGCCACCAGGGTATGTGGAGGTACGCCCCTCTCTTACCCCATCCCAGAAACCCCTCAAATATAGTGACCATGGGGGAGGGCGCTGGATCGCTGATCCCGTTGAGGTGGCTGAGCGATCGTTACGGCGTGAAACTCTTCGCTAGGTATTACGGGATCAATCCAACCGGAACTCACAAGGACCTTGGAGTCTCGGTCGCAGTCTCGATAGCCAAAGATCTAGGAGTGGACAAAGTCCTGACTTTCTCCACGGGCAACGCTGCCACTTCCATAACTGCCTACTGCAACAGGGCTGGGATCAGATCGGTGATTGTGACTAGGACTGACGTGTCCGCCGAGAAGTTGGCAAACCTCATTGCGCTCAACGCTACCATAGTCATGGTTAAGGGGCTCAGGGATCCTTGGTCTCTGCTTCAGAGCGTGAGTGGAGTCCAGCTCATGACTAACTTCCTGAACCCCTATAGGGCTGAGGGACACAAGACCCTAGCATACGATATTTTCAGCAGATTAGGGGAAGGAGTGGACTTCATTATCGAACCCGTGGGAACGGGAGGGGGGATCTGGGGGACTTGGAAGGGTTACTTGGAGCTGAAGAATTACGGCCTAGTTTCCAAACTACCCAAGCTGATCGGTGTTCAGCCTGAAGCGGTAAAACATGCCGTCTTAGCCTTCGAGAGCAGAAAGACGGAGGCTGAACCCTTCGATGGCGGGAATACAATAGTGCAGAGTTTAGCTGATCCGATACCCCTTTACGGCGACAGGAGACCTTTGGCTGCGGTCTACGGAAGCAATGGAGCGATGATAGCTGTGAGCGATGAGGAAGTATTGAAAGCCATAATGGAAATAGGCTCTGAGGGACTCTTCGTGGAACCCGCAGCCGCCACTACCCTAGCTGCCCTAAAGAGGGGAATGGAAGAGGGCCTGATCGACAGAGGGGACACGGTAGTGCTAAGTCTTACGGGGACTGGGTTGAAGCAGCCCGAAGTCATTTCACCTGGAGAGGGAAACCTGATCAAGGTGGAATTAAAGGATGCGCCGCAGATCATAGGGAGGATGCTGGGGGGTGTGAAGGTTGAAGGATGAAAGGATCGAGGAGATATCTGAGCACGTAGACAGACTCCTGACTGTGGACTTCCACACTAGGCGGTTCATAATACAGCTTTACGATGCTGCCAGGAGAGCTCAAGGCGGGAAACCCCTGACTTACCTGGCTTCAAGGGCTCTCCACTCTAGGATGAAGAGAGGTTCCACTGTCTTCTTCTTGGCCGGGTTTCCGACCTACGGGACCTTCGTAGCGGAACAGGACGGTATAGTGGGGGCAGCCATGCTAGCTAGGACGCTGGCTGAGCTCTATGAGGTAAAGAGCATTATCATGACAGATCGATCGCAGGCAGAAATGGCGAGGAAGACCCTAATGGGAGCTGGATTTTTCGTGGTTGAAAACGTGGAAGACATCGTGTTCAAGACTCAGGCCGTAGTCATGGGCTTTAAGGAGGACCAAACCGTGGATGCCCGCAACATGATTAGATCCTATGAACCCTCAGCCATCGTCGCTATCGAGAGGCCTTCGAGGAACTGTAATAACTCCTACATGTCCATGAAGGGGTTGGATCTCAGTCGCAAGATAGCTAAGCTCGACGAGTTCGTAATCAAGGGCAGAGAGGAGGGAGTTCTCACAGTGGGAGTAGCAGACGGCGGCAACGAAACGGGATGCGGGCTCATAAGGGAGGAGGTGATCAAGTATCACCCGAACGGTCACCTAATGGCCTCCTGCGTTCCAACTGACTTCCTGGTTTTCGCCTCCGCTTCGAACCTGGGCGCTTACGGATTAGCTGGAGCCTTGGCTGCCATGAACGATGACATCTTTGCTCTCCCCGATCCCTCTGTCCTCCGTAGGGCTCTGAACGCAGCTGCAGCGAACGGTCTACATAACGGTCCCCCGCTCTGGCTCGATCCCGGAACAGATGGTATACCCGAGGACCTAGAGGAGTTCGTGGTGAGCGGCATAAGGAGGATGGTGTGGGAGGAGCTGAACCCGCACTTCCCCAAGTTCTACTGAGAAGAGTGACCATTCTGGTCAATAGGATAATCCTCCCTAACAGCGATTTAGGACTCAATGTGTGAAGTAGTGTTTACTCGGTGCAGCTTTTCCTCACTTTAATCCCGCCACGACCTGTTGAGGATCATATGCAGCCCCAAATCCTTGGTCAAGGAGAATCCTACTGCTCTCCCATCCCTCAGGCGAGGTCCGTCATGAAGGTGCACTTCTTCCCGAAGTTAATAGGCGGGCTTTAGGCTCTTTGATAGAGCGGAGGAGTACCTCACTCGCCTAGGTGCCTCTACGATATTTGTCCCATCCACGTGGTTAATGGGGTACCAATGTTTGGTTGAGGGAGTTCCCTGGTGGCTATCCATCCACTCGGCGAAGTATTACGCCCCCACCCCCTCTCTAACTCTCGCCACGTGGTATTTCAAGGCTGGTAGCATTTCGAGGTTATGTAATATGGTGTAGTCTCCAACCCGGGGTAGAACATTGAGCCACTGCCAACCAAACAATCTACGTAGACACTTCAGTCAAAAGCTGCCCCTACCCTTTCTCTTCGGAGCTCCTGTTGGAACTCAATGGACTTCAGACTTTAACGCCTCTATGTAACTTTCAATAGACTCACAGGGAGGATGTTAGCTCGACCTGATGACCACTCATTGGGGTAGGGTTAGGGTGAATTGGAGAGCAGCGGTGTTCCTTTGACCAGGGATTTGAGGGTGGCTTTACGCTGTCCCTCAAAGATGCGGCGGCAGATTAGAAATTAGGAGTTGCGCCATGAGTAAATACTAGGTGGCCCCTTAATTAACTTAAGCCCGAGTGCTTGCATGGGGGTTTGGGCTTAATTGAATTTACAGAAACTGGGGGTTGAGGGGGCGGAAAGCCTCCAGCGGGATGGACAGCCCCTCATTTTAAATACCCCTTCGTCGAGACGATTTTTACTGATGATAACGACGCTCCTCCCCAGCTCGACTAGGGAAATGGGACTGCGGGAGGGGCAACCATCACCTCCCTTTCCCCTTAAGGGAGTGGACTTCACGGATGGAAGTCCCCTCCACTGGGGGGAGTTCTGGCGCCCCCGACTGCCCACCAGGGGTGTAGTCCCGAATCAATGGGGGGAAAGATGAGCCCTCTGGGAGGGAACCCTTCCGGGGCGGGGAGACGTCAGATGAATCTGTATCCAATCCTCACCCCTTGGACTCCACCGAAGTCGGGTCAACCCGTTCCTCCTCCGCCCCTTAGCGGGGTGACCCCTACACTTACCCTCAAGGAGGTGTGGAAACCCGCACACCTTGAGTATTACAACACCCGGACGTCCTCCATCATCAGGTGTGGTCGTATTTTGTTTTAACTTCAAAACGTATAAAATTACGGCTTATCAGAAACTATTGCCTACTGCATCAATCGAAGACATGAACTCCTCCGTCGCTAAATCAATGGATTCATCAAGGATAGGCCCCCATCCACCACTATTACCTCACCTGTTATGAAAGAGCTGGCTTGGCTGCATAGGAAGAGGATCACCTGTGCTACCTCACGCGGTTCCGCTACTCTGCCCAAGGCGTGGGCTCTCCCCCAAGCTTCCAGAACCTGATCAGGGGACTTACCAATCTTGGCGGCCCTCTCCTGAGCAGCCCGTAGCAAGGGTTGGGTCCTTACGCTCCCCGGTGCCACTGCGTTAACCCTGATCCCCTTAGGAGCTAGTTCCAGGGCTAAGGCCTTAGTGAGGCTCGCGACTCCCCCCTTTGAGGCGTTATAAGCTAATGCGTTTATTTGAGGGAAGAAGTAGTTGACGGAGGTCAAGTTCACTATGCTTCCGCCTCTCCTCATGGCCCTGAGGAAGGCTTTGACTGAGAGGAATACGCTGTAGAGGTTGGCCCTCATGATCTCCTCCCAGTCCTCTGGGGTACAAGTCTCAATGGAGCAGGGCTTGAAGAGACCTTGAGCATTCACGAGGGCCTGCACTTCCCCATATCTCCCTACGACCAAATCCACAACCTTTGACAAGTCCTGGTAATTTGAGGCGTCTGCTGAGACTTCAACTACGTTATTCCAATCCGATCCCCTGTGGGGAACTCTATCCACAGACACTACCAAGTACCCTGCATCTGCTAACACCCTCACAGTCTCAGAGCCTATTCCACCCATGCCTCCTATGACCACTGCAACTTCTCGGCTCACTCCCTCACCTCCAGCCAGGGTCTAGAGGGATTTCCTACCTTCGCTTCTGCTGGGCAATTAACCCTTTCTAAAGCGGAAATCCACACATTACAGGGTAGTGTGGAGACTTTATCTACTTAACGGGGGGTTAAGGGGGTGGGAGACCCTCCCTGGGGGGATAGCCGTCCAAAATTTAAATATAACTTCCCTTAACAGTATATTGATGGCAGTCACAACGCGGTAACCACCACCTTGCGCCTCGGTTGAAGCGAGGTTCCATGAAGTATACCTCCGTCCCATCAGCCACATACCAACGTATCCGTTTCCCTACACGCGGGGTGTGGACTTAGGGCCTGTGGGGCCCTCTGGGGGCGAGGTGGGGCCTTGAAGCGGGAAGCCCCGTCCGTGAGGGCAGGGTAGGTCACCTACTTAACGTGAAACCCATTCCTCCAAAAAGGGATCTGCAGTTGGCTTTAACCGTTTATCCTTACGCTTTCATTTCGAGCTACGATGGAGTATAGGGACTCAGCCCTCAGCCACCTATCCATCTTAACGATAGTGGATCATTCAACCTGAGCCCAAGGGCGCGGGCTCACATCTCCGCTCTTCATTCCACCCCTTTGGGCAGAGACCGCACCGAGCGAGAAATTACCTTACTCTCTAAAATTACTGTAAATTAATATAAGAGCATTTCAATTACGTGAAGAAGATTCATCTCACTAGGAGGCTTCGTTGAATTCCGCGTCCTCGTCCCCCAAGTTCATATATAGGTTGATCACCTTGGATAGGGCAGCCCTGATCTCCCTGTCCACTGTGGATTTGTTCCTGTTGAGGAGCTTCGCTAATCCGTCTATGTTCACCGCCCTGCTCTTATTGAACATCCCCTCCCTGTGGGCAACTCTCAACACTTCGAGCTCCCTCTCAGTTAGGATGAACTTCAGGGGGTTGGTCGAGTTGAACCAAAGGCCCCTAGGCTTTGAGCGTAGGTAAACTCTCCTCAAGTTGAGTTCCCTAATCCTGCCGAAGCTATTGAGTTTATCTAGGATCTCCTCCACGTCCCCATCCCTTAAGGTCACTTGCCAGTGTTGAAGTCCCTTACTAATCCTAGAGGACCAGCTAACACTTCTTGGTCCCACCACTGTCCTCCTCACGGTCCTCTCTCCGGGTCCCAGGAAGGAAACTAGCCAAAGGTTGGTCCAGAGCTTAACGATTCTCTCGACTTCGTATATGTGACCTGCGCGTACCTCTCTCTCGAAGAAGTCCTCCAACTGCCTCCTCCTGTCTTCCCACTTGGCTAGGACGCACTCGTAATTGTAGTCCTCCCCCACCTGGACTCCGATCAGGCTCAGGAAGGAACTCCTGATAGGCTTAGTCATCTTGGTCCAGTCGTTACTATGCGAGAAAGTGAACTCCAATACTGTGAACGCTTTAGCCTGACCTTCTCCGATTTCCATTCCAATTTAAAGTAAAGTCACTGAGTATTTATACTTTCCACGCCGTGGTTAACGGTCCCCAATAAACCGTTTTATATCATCTTTTGACAAACGAAAATACGGCCACATCAGATGGGGCGAAGGTATCACGACCGGGTGTGACGGTGAGCTGAAGACGTGCGGGTTTCCCCACACCTGTGAAGTACCAAGGGTGTGGGTCGGGGTTACCCCGCTAAGGGGCGGAGGAAAGGGTTGACCCGACTTTGGTGGAGTCCAAGGCTACCTGGATACGAGACGCCCTAGTCCGTTTTGAAACGAATTTATATGAGATCGATCTTATTCTAGATTAGAAAGGACTCTTTATACAAAGTTCTTTTAAACTAGTATCACCTATTAGTGGGTGAAAGAAGTTGAGTGAACCAGGTTCGAGTTGGAAAGCAGAGGGGAAAGTCCCCGTAGTAGGAGTAGAGGTAATAGAGAAATCAGGAGTCGACGTCAAGAGGCTTATAGACAAGCTAGTGAGAGCCACTGCAGCCGAATTCACGACCTATTACTATTACACAATTCTGAGAATGCACCTAACAGGTATGGAGGGCGAGGGTCTAAAGGAGATCACAGAGGACGCCAGGCTAGAGGATAGGCTACACTTCGAGCTGATGACGCAGAGGATATACGAACTCGGCGGAGATCTGCCCAGGGATATAAGGCAACTGGCAGATCTCGCAGCCTGTGCTGACGCCTATCTCCCCTCCGACTGGAGGAAACCCGAGTCCATACTCAAGGTCCTGTTAGAAGCTGAACAGTGCGCCATAAGGACGTGGAAGGAAGTATGCGACATGACTCTCGGGAAGGATCCTAGAACTTACGACCTAGCCCAGAGGATCTTACAGGAGGAGGTGGAGCATGAAGCGTGGTTCTTAGAGTTACTTTATGGCAGACCTTCGGGACACTTCAGAAGGAGGTTCCCAGGAGAGGGACCCCTCTCTAGGAAGTCCCCAGAGGAGTAGCCTTGGGTTAGAAAATACGATTTTTTCGGTGTAGGAAATGGGAGAGTGGGTACAAGTATGTGAAGTCAATGCTCTAAAGGATGGGGAAATCAAGAAATTCAAGCTTAGGAACAAGGACTACCTGATCGCAAGGGTAGGAGATCAGGTTTACTGCTTCTCTCCCTTCTGCCCACACAAGGGTGGATTGCTCGAAAGAGGAAAAATACTGCCCGAATGCAGAATTGAGTGCCCTCTCCACGGCTACGTTTTTGACCTGCATAATGGCAAGCCAGTCCTAATAACCTACTCTCCCTCTTATGGTAAGTGGAGGGAGACTGGCGACCTGCAGGTCTTCCCAGTGCTCTTAAGTAAAGGGAAGGTTCACGTGAGGGTAGAGGATTGAGATCTGGAATTGGTGCCAAGGATTTCCTGCGATACGTGGGGCCGACTCTCTTAGTGTCCATAGCCTATATGGACCCAGGAAACTACGCTGCTGACATTCAGGCTGGCGGTAACTTCGGTTATAAACTAGTATGGACTGTGTGGCTTTCCTCAGGTATAGGGTTACTAATGCAATATCTATCCGGTAAACTGGGGATCGTGCGCAGTGCCTCATTGGCGGAAGAGATAAGGGGCGTTTTACGTAGGAGAAGTCTTACATACTTATACTGGCTCACGGCAGAAGCAGCCGTGGCCTCTACGGATTTAGCCGAGTTCTTGGGGTTCGCCTTAGGACTAACGCTACTCCTGGGTTTGCCTTTGGTAGTGTCTGCTTTTATAGCTTCCCTCACAGTCCTTTCTACCTTGGTGAACTCAGCCGGAGATCACCGCGTCCTCAAACTCCTTTTCGGAGGAGCAGTTAGCTGTATAGGTTCAGCATTCTTGACTGAAGTATTCCTGGTTCATCCTAATCCTATTGAGGTGGCTCAACACTCTCTCCTCCCTATGGCAATCTCTAGGGAAGGCACGATATATGTCCTAGGCATGTTGGGAGCGACGGTAATGCCACACGCTCTATACACTCACTCTTACCTCACTAAGGTTGGATCTAGGAATGGGGATAAGGAGAGACACTTGCAACTTCATACATTAGAGAACGCGGTGTTTCTGCTTTATGCCACCCTGGTTAATATCGCTATTCTCTCAGTCTCGGCTTCGGCCACTGAGAGCGCCTTCGGTGGAGATCTACAGGGCTTCTTCTCCCTACTCTTACAGCGTTTCGGTTCAGTAGCAGCTTATGCTTTCGCTCTCTCCCTTTTGGCGTCAGGCCTCGCCTCATCCAACCTCTCTGTCCTGTCCGGGCAAGTGATAATGGAGGGGTTCTTAGGGAAGTCGGTGAGTCCTTTACTCAGGAGGAGTCTGAACAGAGGGCTTAACGTCTTCATCACCGCTCTAGCCCTCGCTGCTGGACTAACCCCTCTCTCCTTACTCTTCTATAGCCAGGTATTCCTCTCGATCATACTACCCACTGCCCTAGTGCCATTAGTCTACTTCACCAACAGCAGGAGGTACATGGGTAAAGAGGTCAACTGTTTGGCCATCAAGGTGCTCTCAGTGACTTCAGTGGCCATGCTGCTACTCTTAAATGGGTACTTCTTGGCCACCCTCTGAAAGGAGTTTTTTCTGTTACAAAGATAGGGGTTTAGGGGCGGAAAACTTCGCCGATGGAGACGATCCCCACTTAAATACTCCCTTTTCGAGCGCGTTCCCAGTGGAGTCAACGACGCCCCTCCCAGCTCAACCTGACAGTGGGACTGGGGAAAGGGAATCATGACCCTCTTCCTCAAATTCACATGAAGGAGCCCCCTCTCCGAGATCCGGACTCAAGTGATGGTCCTCTGGGCCACCCGACTACCCACCAAAGGGAAATGCGGCCCAGAACCAATGGTGGGGACAATGCCCCCGGAACCCTTCGAGGGCGGGGAGGAAGTCAGTGAAGACCACCCTCATTCGGCCTCTTCTCGTTCGATCTCTTGCCGAAGCGAGGTTCAAGGTACTTCTTGGACATTCCATATTTGAGCGCGGTGAAGCCGAGGCTCTCCCTGGCTAGGAAAAGGAAGTATAGTGAGGCCAAGGCGAAGGGTACCCAAGATACCCCGAGGTAGTGGAACCTGAGGAAGTAGGAAGAGGCGAAAGCTAGGGGTATGGGCCACGTCCTTCCGTAATTGTATCTGGACGTGGAGTAGACTATGCACGACGCGAAGAAGGGCGCCATTACGCCCAAAGCGAAGGCGTGTAGGAGATCCCCGAGGTATAGGGAGGAGAAAGGCACGAGGACTCCTGAGACGCCAGTGAGGAGAGCTGTGAGCGAGTGAATCCCCCTCTCCTTCCTGCGGTATAAGAGGAGAGAGAAGTATATGGCTAAGGTAATTGGGAGGAGCTTAGGAAATAACCACGTTAGTAAAACTGAGACCACAACGGGGAGCTGGGATAGGCCTAGGAGAGGCCTTAGCGAAAGGTTGGCCGAGAAAACCCCCACATTCACTCCCAGCACGTAGAGCAGAAGAGGTGGGACTAGAATCCAGTAGTTCCCATGGAACAGAAACCAGGCTACCGCAGACGAGGGAGGAGAGAGTAGGACCAGGAAATTCCAGGGGAATCTGCTGCCGTAGGCCTTGACGTCTCTTAAGGCGATCACTTCGGTTATTGTGAGGGAACCAAAGGCTGCCACTTGGAAAAAGTGGAAAGGGAAAGGCAACAGGATCAGCGAAGTGAGTTGAAGAGGTAAGTATTTCCTGGCTGGGAAGAAAAGTCTCTGTATCATACCGCAGTATAGCGAGTATGCGCCCAGGATCATTAGGTAAGGGTGGTCCAAGTAAGGTAGGCCCCATCGCAGTGAGATCCCACCCAAGGCCCACAGCAGCGAAGAAAGGTAAATGAATGGAACGTTCACCCCCCAAGGCTGTATATCCTTTACCTCGGTTGAAACTCTCCCACTCACGAATTTAGGTTAGTTCTGAGCTAAAATAATCTATTCAGAGACTCTTCCCCCATTCGCTCCCTCGGAGATTGATTGAAACCTCCTCACCTAAATCCCTTAGGTGAACTGGCTGAATCAAACTTAACGCTCTCCTTGCCCTTGATAGTCCTTAACTATAACATTCAAAGCCTAGCCGAGAACCAATCCACTACCTCCTTAATCACGTTTGCCCTCACCTCAAACTTGGAGAAAACGTGATCACCCTCCTCAAGCAGGATTAGCCTCTTGTCGCTCACCTTTAATCTCTGGTAGAAGTTCACCGATTGCGAGTAAGGCACGACAGCGTCGTCCTTGCTATGGACGATCAGGAGAGGAACCCTCAGGTCTCCAGCGATCTCCATGGCATTGTATTCAGCTATCTTGGTGAGCTTGTCCACCCTCATCCTCATGGAGTCCCAGTAAACGTAACCGTCCTTACTCCCCTCAGCTAACCTCCTCCTAATCCCGCTGAAGTCTATAGCTGGAGAAAGTAAGGCGGCAGCCTTAATCCTATTAATGTCGTGGGCAACCCTAATGGCTATCTGACCTCCCATGCTGAGACCTAGGATACCCATTCCGCTTTCATTGAACTCCTTGAACTTCGATGCTTTCTCCACAACGGCCTTCGCATCGCTGATGGCCTGCTCAATGTCGAAGTCCTCGAAGGATCCAGGTCCTTCACCGTGACCCCTGAAGTCGAACCTCACGGATCCTATACCCCTTTCGCACAGGGCCCTGGAGAGGTTTACGAAGAGCCTGGCGTTCTCTATTTTATTCCCTGTGAAGCCGTGGAACATGATCACTACCGGGCTCTCCTCCTGAACCGAAGGGACGTGAAGGAAGGAGGGCAATTCCACCCCATTCACCTCGATTAGAATAGGCCTCTCCGAACACCCTGTTGAGGAAGACATAACAGCGAATATACGCAGAAGTTAAAAACTTAAGACCTGCTCTGCATCATCAACCACCTTTTCGAGGAGCGTCTCTCACTAATACAGGTAGCTATACACACCTAACCCTATCATGAAAGTGCCCAAGAGGAGCAGGGAGATCCGTCCAGCCCTCACCATTATTCCAAAATCTCTAACTTGCCTGATTAAACCACTGTAAATGAGCAAGACCACAAGGGATTGTGCTATCCAGGAGCCTAGACCGAAGAGCAGGCCAATAGCGAAACCCAGATTTGTCTCCATTAAGTTGCCGAGAGCTACGGTCAGGAGTAGGACTATCACGAAGTCACCACCGAAGGCTGCTGCAACTCCGTGAATCCAGACCACCCTGTAATCTGCCCCTTCTTCGTCCCTGCTTTCGCCCTTTCCTTGCAGCATCAACACAGACGCTACCCCCATCATGGTCAATCCAACTACGATGTCTACCAGCGGATCCACGTTGTAGCTCCTGAAAAAGGACAGTAGTTCACTCGTGAGGGCGCTGAGAGAGGACCAGACCAAGGTCAGGGCAGCAGCGAAGACAGAAGTGGTGAGGAGAGCTCCCTTTTTACTCCTCTGCATAATGCCGTAGGACACAGTTATGGGCCACGTATGCTCGTCGGGCTTCAAACCATGGATCACTCCTATGAGGAAGATGGCAGCGGGCCAGTATAACCCCATGGCCTTGAGCATGCTCTGTGCAACGGGTATCAAAACGTCCGGCAACGAGAGTATTGCGATCGCCAGAGCCACGGAAAGGACAAGTGCGATTAGTATTTCCCTTCTCATCACTTTTTAGGGTTACCCTAAAAATAATAAAGTTGACTATTGGATAAGGGAGTGTGTCGATAGTGTGGACATTTATGAGACAAATCCTGGAATTAACCTTCTCTCCCATAAGACTAAGGCTATCGAATACTCAATCATCTCCAAACTCCTATTTACAGCCTTAGTAGCCCTCTTGAACCTCACGAG
>Ga0208548_100210_pt1 | contig 27385 bp, 27 predicted proteins | sample ECH_Chost_MetaG_FD_187133 | JGI IMG/M metagenome (GOLD analysis project Ga0208548, IMG submission 187133) | Hot spring microbial mat communities from Yellowstone National Park, Wyoming, USA - ECH_C host_MetaG (SPAdes) (version 2) | ecosystem: Environmental > Aquatic > Thermal springs > Hot... | reverse complement strand
TTTTAGGCTTTAAACTCTGAAGCATAAAAGAATTGAAATCTTTTAAAAAAGTTAACTATAATGGAATACCTTAACATTACTCATCACTTATCTTGCTTCTAACCTAACTAGGTTATAGTTTGAAAGAGTGTGCAATCGTCTTTTGAAACTGGAGGCAATAGAAAAATTCCTTAACTCAGCATAGATATGCTAATAGCCTTAACAAATACTCAAGGTATAAGCGATAGTAAGAGAACAAAGTTAAGTTAAAACTCCATAGTAGTTGTTTCAATAAATCATTTAACACAAAGGCGTTAAATCAAACCTATTAATTTAACGTTTTATACATCCGATTTTCCGGGGTTCAAATCCCCGCGGCGGCACTCTCATATCTACGAATTTATCTTTCTCCGAATCTGTACTTATACATCTCAATCTTACTCTTCAACTTACAACTAATATTTTAACCTCAAAACTCACATCCTTTCCTCGTATCACCTCCTCAGCCCTTGCCAGATACTCCTTAGCCCTCAAGTAGAGATCCTTATTATAGCCTTTTTCATAATAGTTTTAAAGGCTTATAAGGATCAGTTTTAACTTAAGATGTTGAAAACGAGCAAATTGATCAAATCAACCAGTATACCTTGTATTGATAAATATTGATTTCCCTTAGTATTTAATGATAAAAACATTATATTTATATTTCTATGAGTTTTTAGCGCATAGTAATGTGTTAATTCAATATTCCTACTCGTTATAAAGAAAGAACATTTAATAAATTTATATACAAATGATGGCAGCATATCTACACTGGATATTCTGATAGTTAAGTTTAATTATTGGTGATTAGACTATTCTTTGGTAAAAGATGGAGAAAGTGGTAATAAAGAGAGTTGACATCCAAGGAAGGATAGTTATACCAAAAGAATGGAGGAACAAGTTTAACACTGACGAGTTCATCCTAGTTCTAAAAGACGATAGGATTGAGCTTTACCCCCGTGTTTCAAACTTAACAAAACTTATTGATAGCATTAATGTTGAAGAATTGCCAAGTGATTGGCATGAGCTTAAACGTAAAGTTTATAGACTCTAACGTGTTCATATATGCATTACTGAAACCAAAACGTTCAGTTGATGAAAAAATTGTGAAAATGAAAGAGAAAGCAAAGGAAATATTGACGCGAATTGATAACGGGGAGGAAAAAGTTCTAACTACTGTAGTTCACATCTCTGAAATTGCTAACGTAATTGAGAGCTTATCTAACCTCACGACCTCAATTAAGGTTATCGAAAACGTGATTAACAACGAGAATATTATCGTTAAAGAAGTCACAGTGCAAGATTACACTGAAGCTGTTAAAATAGCCAATGAGGAAAACCTAAGCATTAATGATGCTCTGGCTTATATTATAATGATGAAAAATGGTATCAACGAGATTTACACTTTTGATGAAAAACATTTTAGGAAATTGAATGTGAAGATTTTGTGAATGTCTACCTCAAAGTGTAACTATTAAGCTAAATATTACTAGCTAGCTTAGAGTTTTTCTTACTGAATTAACTTAAAGTTCAATGAGTGTACCAGGTCTAACTTTCAACAATCCTCTTCCTCAATAATAAAAGCTTTTTCAGCCTCCTATTTCACCTTAATGAGTCCTTAAACCCATCGTTCATGGATAGGCTCGTTAAAAGGAGTATAAAAGCTGTAAATAGGAGTTTAGAGGTTATCAAATATTCACAAGATGCAGTCTTATGGTGAAGAAAATTAATACTAGAATTTATACCTTAATTACGATACCATCTCTACACTTTAATCCGTTATTAGCAAGAAAATTAAAGGATATTAACATATATATACGATCTATTTAGGTGAACAAGCTCTTCCTCATCTTTACAAGACGACTAGTGTTTCTTAATACCTTAGACATAATTTATGTAAATTGTCTTTTTATGGTTCTTAAGTATTCTAAACTATGTATGTTCAATATGCATACCTTATCAAGTTCTCACTTCTTATGTTAGAGAAAACTTTTGTAATTACGAGCCTAGCTCTGGTATTGTAACCGTTTGTCCCTAAACTTTTATTTCACTCATTTTATAGAAATAAAGTGAATTCGTAATGTACACTTGAATCTCCCCAACATAAGATTTAGAATTTATTTTGCTTCTTCTAGCTTAAGACCTAAGAAATCTCAACTAATCCACAAAGCAAATAACGCGAGAAAACCTAACTTTCATAAAAATTTTTATATGAGAATCATCACACTGTACGTAATGCCAATTAAGGGAAAAAGGAAGTATAAGGTGGAATTCGATGATTACACATTGACTTCAGTAAATGGAGAAATATCACTAATTGATCAATTAGGTTCAAAGGTAGATTTCTCAAGGCTGGAGATAGGAGACGATATAGCCAGTAAAATAAATTCTGATCGATATTTCTATTACAAAATAATCCCACTATCCAAATATTCTGATATAATAACGTATAGTCTCGTCGATAGTATAGTAAAAGTGGGTGGATTCTATGGAGATCTATTGGAAGCGTGTTATTTGAAAGATAGGAAAAGTGGAAATAATGATTATAATTATTTAAAATATGCCTTTGGCAAGATTTCAATAAACAACGTGAAAATATACGACACGATAGCAGATGAAGCAGTACAGAAGCTTATAGAAGAATATGGATGGGACTTCATAAATATATATGAGAATTTACGAAGTTTATTTAGAGTGTCAGTTGAAAAAGCTTACAATAAAGTAATCGAAAGCTTAGACAGCAAAAGAGAATTGGACGCCTTTATGGTCTATATTATATACTCCTACGATAAAAATAAGGCTAAGGAAATTCTAGAGAAAACTGTGATTACACCAAATTTAGACTACAATTATGAGTATGTAATCCCAAGATGGGGGCTAGTAGGAATTGATGATAATATTATAAAAATGTTTAGCGAGATGGGGGTAAAGGTTCATAAGGACTCGCTTAAATTCAATGAGGTTAAATTCCTTCTGGCAAAAATAAATAATGAAAAAGTTGAATTAATTAGTTAGATAATTCACGTTCCTACGTAGACCTTTCTTCCATCTTTAAGAACTAATAATAGGCATCTCTCCCCTTTCCTCACATTATAATACATTACCTTACCATCTATCGTGCTTCCGGCAAATATAACTCCCTTATATCTGGCAAAGCTACATATCTCATCTGGAGGTATCGCTTCTTCAATTTTTTCAATTTGATCTCTAGGGAATGAAATGAAAGTAGATAATGTAGGTATTTTTATCGTAACACCTTTTTCATTAATCTCTACGCTCATAATAAAAACTCTCATTTTATGAATAAAAATCTTTTGAAACATGCAAAAATCAAGGGATTTTCGTAAAATGTGTGCTACTCAAACTGGAAATTATGAACTTAAGTTATGAGAATGGCCGTCAATGTGTATTAGAAATCTTTTTTAGGAGTGAAGGTTACATGTATCAGATTTTCCTCGTGAAAGTCGATTAGGTGATAGTCCTCTTTTATGAAATAATCTTTCTAACGTTTTGAAGTTATATGCAGATATCTGCTTGAAAATGTGCGCTATAGCTATTCATTCCATTATAATTGAATCATAAAATTGTTGTAAATTAACCTTCCCAAAAGTTTTTCTGTGGCCTCTAGTTCAAAAAATCTTGCTTGTATATTTTTATTTATATGTAAGTACTCTTTATTGTCAACAACTAACTGACTGATCAATAAAAAATTTAAATTGTATCATGAGTATTTTTAAATCATGATAAAAGTAGTTAAAAGAAATGGAACTGAAGAGGAACTTATATGGGAAAAGATTGTAGTCAGCGTATTAAAAACAGGTGCACCAGTTAACGTAGGTAGGAAGATAGCTTACATGACTGTCGGAAAAATATACATGGATGGAAAAGATAAGGTGACAGCAAGGGAATTAACAGGTATAATTCTAGGATTTCTAAAGAAGGAAAATGAGGAATGGTATAAGAACTGGATTATCTACGATAGGGCAGTCAAGAAGAGGGAGACTGAAAAAGAATTACAAAAATAAAAATAAAAAATATTTGTCTTTTAACTATTATCATCGCCTTGTGGATGGATAATGAGTAGTGGCTCATTACTAACGTTTAAATCTCCTCTAGGATCTTGGGATACTTGGAATAGTATTAATATTGAAACCTTATAGGACCCACTCGCTAAACTGACATGCTCACTATCATTTTCTGGTGTAAGAATTATAGTATGGTTGTTTATCTTCAATTCTACCGTGAAATTGCTGAAAACCTTTTGAAGTTTATCAGCATGGAGCAAATCTATTGTATATGTTCCATTAGATGAAATGTTGATCACTGCAGTAGCAGTTGTATTTCCCTTTTCCCCAGCAGATAGATTACCTAAGTTAATATATGCTGGTATTACTTGCGCTTGACCTTGTTGTTGACTTACCATGATATGGTATGATATATACGCTAGTGGTCCATAGCCCGCTACACCTGCAGTTGTTAGTCCCGCTACAAATGCACCCGCTATCACTAAGGCTAGTAGAGCCGTTTTCATTAAGATAATTTAAGTGTTTAGTTCTTTTAAGGATCACGTTTCAAAACGCGTTCCAATTAAAGTGAGACGGAAAAGAAACACCAAAACTTAATGAATCTCCGAATATAATAGCTTTATTTAGTAATTATTTCAAATATTAAGTTTGACTAAGATTTATCAAAATATTGTCAGTCATATTTATAATACTGACTTACCCTTAGTAGGAAGTCTTATTATTAATTAGCAAATTGAGAAACTGATAGAGCTCTAGTAGTCTATTTCCGTTGGACTAAAAATTTATAACTCCACATTTTATGTTTAATTTCAATACTTAAGAGGCAAGAGAAGTATGCGAAAGCGTTACCTCTTTCCATAAACTACAGAACTACGTAAAGAAAACATAAAACTAATAATCCTAGAACGCGAATGGAGGTTCAAAGTAGAGGAAATGGAAAAGTTAACGACCCTTAACTAAGTTAGGATAAATTGCAGTATCTTTATCCTTATATACCACCTTTCTCAACACCATTTAACTTCCCAATAATTGATTCAAATGTTACACAACTGAAATTTATAATGACTAAAGGTTCCTCACCATAATGTTATCATATGATTCAAAAAAAATAAAACGTAAAATTTCCGTATTAAAAGAGAAAAGAAATACCACTAACTAAAATGATGTCATTTAAAAAAGACTTTTTACATATAGTTAATTTATGCAGAGGCTTTTTCTTCTTGAACAATTACCTCTTCTTCACTTACTTCCTCTAAACTCTTACCTTTAGTTTCCTTAACAGCTATTATAGTTACTATCGCGCCTAGTATTGATAGCACTGAAAGCATTAATAAAATATTCTTTATTCCTATCGAGGCCAAAAGCGTAGGGAATAGGTAAGTAGCTATTGCAGCCCCCAATTTACCTGATGCTGCACTAATCCCATGGCCAGTAGTCCTAGCCCTAGTTGGGTAAGTTTCAGCAGGGAGTACAAAGGTTGTAGTATTAGGACCAAAGTCTATGAAAAAGAATGATAGTGCATATATCAAGAATCCAAGTTCAGCTGGAATCGTTAAACCAATTACCTTAGTTCCACTAACTATTAAGAATGAGGAAACAACTGCATAAATTATACCCAGTAATATAAAGCCTTGTAACTGTATAATTTTTCTTCCTAACTTATCCATCAAGGCAACTGCCGTAAAGTAACCGAAGAATCCTACCATGTATGGCAAACCTTGTTCTAATATTAAATTTGCTATACTACTGGGTTTCCCTAATATTAATTGAGTTATTGCACCAGAGTATATTCCAGTTCCATATAACGCTATATCAATGATAAACCATGAAACTGCAGTACCTATGAGTGTTAGCCAGTACTTAGATAGGAACTGTGACAAAGAAATCGGCTTTGAGTTAAATTTCTTTTCCTCAATTCTAGCACCTAGGAACTCGACAGCTTTCTTAGCCTCTTGTACGCTACCCTTCACTAACATTGAATATCTAGGAGTTTCTGGAGTTTTTCTTCTAAGATATATTACAGTAGCAGCTGGTATTGCACCTATGGCTGCCATTATTCTCCAAGAAATATTTAAGGGAAACGCTAAAACACTACCAATCCCTATTGCAACTGCAGCTAAACTACCTAATCCTTGATTTGCAAACACTAAAGCTATCAGCTTACCCCTATCTTTAACATTAGCATACTCACTCATTATAGTAGCAGAAATTGGGTAATCTCCACCTATTCCCAAACCCATAATTGACCTAAAAATTATTAGCCAGTATATATTTGGAGAGATCGCAGAAAGTAAAGCACCAACCGCCATCAACATTGCTTCAAACCCATATATTGCCTTCCTTCCTATCTTATCACCTAAGAAACCAAAGACTAATTGCCCAATTACTGCCGTCCATATCGCAGATGACGCTAAAAGACCCTCTGTAAAACTACTTAGTGGAAAATTAGGATCATGCAACTGTATTAAAACGTCCAGAATTGCACTTATTATGAACAAATCATAAGCATCAGTAAAAAATCCCATACCAGAAGTGTACCAAACTTTAATATGGTTGAAAGTTAGCTTCAGTGAATCAATAGAAGCAAAAGGCGTTTTTGAAATTCCTTTATCCATTTTTTCTCATGCCTATCTCAGCTTCGACTATTATATATTTTACCTATAAAGTAAATATAATCTATTGTCAACTATATAATTTATATAGTCCTCTTTTTTGCTTAAACATTTGTAGATTAGATTTAAAAAACTCTAGCGGAATATCTTATTTATAAGCAAAATTAGAATAGTTAATAGAGAAGATATAATAGCTGCAAAAAGAAGCTGAATAGTGTCTATATTTAACAATAAGGACTGGGGTAAAGCAAAATAATATCCCTTGTTAAAGCTTATGAAGTAGGTTGATCCTTTAGTGGTTACGTATGGAGCATTAACCAGACTATAGTGCCCACTTACGTGGTAAATCCCTGGAGAGCTAACAAAAATTGAATAGCCTAAGAGTATTTTGCCGTACATGAAAATGAAACTAGGCTCTTCTGAGGTTATATTGTAGATTGGTAAATAAATTTCACTTTTGTTCACTATTATCAATGCAGTAGCTGAGTTAACAATTACAAATGATAAATTTTCACTAGCTAACGAGGATTTGACTGGAAATGGAGTTTCTACTCCATTGGTTGTTATTACAAGGTTTTTGTCAATTTCAACTGCGGGAAATACTCGTTTATTTGATATGTTATAGAAGTAAAATGTGAGATTATTGGAGTGCACTAATCCAACCTCTAAGACGGATATCCCATTAACACCCCTAACAATGTTAATTAGATCTTCAGATGAGTTAAATACTGTAACTGGAGCATAGGTGTAGTTGTAAGTTAGTATATAATATGAGGGAGGAGAGGGAAGAGGAGGCAACGTGTCGTTTATCTTTAATGTATTCAAGATTTCTGTTCTAAAAGTGTATAGATTAGTAATTTCGCCCGGAAGTGCAATTTCTTCTCCCATTTGTATTATTCTGTTCAAATAAATTGGATTAGGATAATTCATTATCCATATCGTTAAGTTTAGGGGGTTCATATAAGGGATAAGAAATGTTGCGTTAAATCCACTAGTCTCAAAACCACTCCATAGTAAAAACTTTCCTACAAATATTGAGAATATATTAGGCAGATTTGTTGAAATACTCAAGGTCCAGTTAGGGAAATACGATATTCTAACTACATAGCTAACTGAAGTTATGTTTATTGGAATGAGCTTTTCGTCTATAATACATGATGAGTTAGAATAAGAGTAAAGAATCTCTGAACCGCTAAGTTGATATGAAGAGTAATTTACTAAGACATTACCATACGATATTAAAGATGAAAGTAAGAAAATTAGAGTTAGCATGATAAGTGGGAATACTCTCATATAACATACACATTGGGCTAAATATTTTAAGTGTTACCAGTAAAATAGTAATACCATGAGGAATAATCTGTTACAATACATTGCTGGATTTCTAGGATTTATAGCATTATTTTACGGAATATTCTCTCTACTTAGTGAATACAAATTTCTTGAAATTAAATCTTTGGAAGTGTTTATATTAATCTTTTTTGGTTTTTTTGCCATAACTTATGCATTTACTGGTAGAATCATGATAGAAAAACCGTTTGCACTTACGTTTTCTGTAATATTGTTTTATCTTGCACTCTTTAGTCCATTGCCCCTTACAAGTAAAATACTACTTATTACAGGTGGGATAGTTGAGACACAATTGACATCGAGAAGGGGTATCGGAGGAACATTATACATAATACTTGGTATCTTAACACTCCTTTACTTCATATATGTACATTTCGTTGAATTATCATCAACACTTTCCTTGATAGGAATTGGATTATCCTCCCTTATTATAGTGTTAGGTAATAGGGATAGAAAAGTGAAAGCTATCTCATATTTCGCCTTCCCAATTGGTATCCCGTTAATAGTTTATGGTATTAATGGGTTCTTTCCTCTGTCACTAAATCCAATATTCATTATAGTGGGATTAGCTACAGTGTTGCTAAACTTAATTCCGAGCAAGGGAGCAACCAGTAATGATAATGACCTAAAACTTGACGAGAAATTGTGTAATGATATCCAAAGAAATGAGTGCAAGGATGTTATTGAGGTTTACAATAAATATATGGTTTACATTCCTCAACGTTGTCTCGACAAAGTAATATTATGTATTATAGATCAAAATGATATGCAGAATTTTAATTTAGTTGTAAGTAATAACCTAGCTCGAAGTGTCGCTGAAAAATATATAGATAAAATGTCACCAGAGATGATATATTCCTTAGCATTCTTATCAAATAGAAAGAAAGAACTACTAGAATTAGCATGTAATAAGGGATATAAGAAAGCATGCGAGCAAACAAAACCGGTCCTAGATCTGAAGAATTGGGATCCTAAGGTATGGGTAGGAAAGGAGATATACAATTACAACATTGTCGATATAATCGGAGTTGGCGGCACAAGCTATATACTAAAGGGTGAAAAGGATGGGAATTTCTATGCCCTCAAGGTACCTTTAATAAATTACTTAAATAACGTAATGGATTTAGTTGGAGAATCGTCCAAATTGATAGAACTTTCCACTAAATCCCCCTATATAGTTAGATTATACGCAATTTATGCTGATCAGCTTGATGTAAAGGAAATCTTAGGAGGAAATTCAGAAATTTACTACAATAAACCACCGATGTTAGTAATTGAATTGATGAAAGGCGGATCCATAAATGATGTAATAAATGTCAAAGAGTTAGTGAGGAGCGAATATTGGAGAAAAATAGTATTTATTGCTACAGCGAGGATTGCTGAAGCACTAGAGACCATACATTCCGAAGGCTACGTTCACTGTGATATTAAACCTCAAAACATATTGTTCAACGAGAAATTACCTCCTAACGCCAGACTAGCCTATGATAACTTGCAGAATGGTAAGATTATAGCTAAGTTAGCGGATTTAGGTTCTGCAGTCAGAGCTGGTGCAAAACCATTTAGTTATACTCCAGCATATGTACCATTTGACCTAGTTAAGTCAACTGCCTTTGGAGGAGTTTCCCCAATGGCTGATATATACGCATTAGGAGCTACTGTGTACAAATTATTAACTGGAGTCCCATTAAATACTAACGCAATGATAGAAGCTATAGATAAATTTGATGTTAGTAAGGATATGAGGTATTTGGATAATTCTTTATACAATACCAGGAATTTGGACTTGCTAAGAAAGTACGTAGATAAAAATACTTATACCTTTATAGCGAAAATGGTGGATCAAGATCCTAATAAAAGGCCAACTAGTAAGGAAGTAAAGGAGTTTTTCTATTCCAAGATATAAATACTATTTAAGGAACTTATTTAACGACTAAAACTGGAACATTGGACTTTGAAACTAAAGCATTCGACACACTTCCCAATATGGCCTTCTTAATCCCTGTAAGCCCTCTACTACCAGTTACAATTAGACCGCATCCTATATTATTACAGTACTGTAATATTGAGTCAGCTACGTCATTACTTTCCAAAATTTTTTGCACTATCTTATAATCGCTAAGTTCACTTACTACCTCATCTTGCATTTGCTTTGCCCTTTGCTCACTCTGTATTATGACTTGTTCTGGACTTCTGGGTGCTTCTTTTACTATTGTAACTAGGTGTATTTCGTCTTCCTTTTTAATTAGATTTAATGCAAAAAATAAGGCATTTTTAGCATGATCTGAACCATCATATGCTACAACCACTTTCATATAGATAATTCTCTATCTACACTATTTTAAAAATTCCTATCATAGATATTAAAAAGTTTGTAGAAATAAGATGGGTAAGTTAACCGTTAAGAAATATATTAACGAACATTTAAAGCTTTTATCTTTTTAAGATATTCATCTATGGTTATTACATTATTATTTTCATCAACAACTAGTGTTCCCGGAAATCCTTTTCTAGCTTTTAATATATACCAAGAAACCACAATACCAGCAAATACGGTGATCATTAAAAGCTGAACAATATCCATTTGTAGTACAGATTGAATATCTCCCCAAGAGTTTACTGCAGTTGCTGTAATGGGTATTACTATATTCGCTATTCCTAAACTATTTATCCTCCAGTAAAATACTGGAGCTCCGAAACCATCTAATATTCTACCTAGGAGCCACAATACTCCCTCAACTGCAGCTACCTCAGTGAAAGCCCCAGTAATACCTAATACAGAAACAGATAACACTACAATCATGGCTGTTGAAATACCGATCATTGCAGTAGCTACCAATGGTTCTCCACTCCTATTAACTTTAGTAAAAATCTTAGGTGCTGCGTTTTCCCTTGCTAAATTAAATAGGATCCTAGCTGCCCCTATAGTTGTCCCTATATTAGACGCTAACAGACTATTAATTGATAGCATTAATGCTATATAAAATGCGATTACTCCATATTTTATCATTTCTACGAATAATGGTTGATTCGAGTTAGCCAGACTATTTATCGTGCCGGGCCACAACACTATCATAGCGTAAGTTCCTAAAAACATGGAAATACCGCCTATGATTAGAGCTAACCACATTCCCTTAGATACATTCTCATGAGGATTCTTTGTCTCTTCGCCTAGGTAGGTAGCGGCTCCAGCTCCAGATATGCTTACAGTAGTTAGCACGTATGCTGTAGCCAAGTCTCCAAAATTCCTAAATTTAGGTACAAAATAATCGAAATGAATACCCTTACTTAACGATAAGAAGAATAGTGAAATTAACAACGCTGCTTCAGCCGTAGCGCTTATGGTTACAACGTACCCTAGTAATTTTTTAACGTGAGTAAATGAAATCAATGTAGGATAAGCTACACTAAAACCTATTATAGAATAAATTACCCAGCTTGGAATTATAATTCCCAAAATTTCAGATACCACTGATAAGATTGTATAAACTGCAATTACATTGACAACGTTTAAAAGTGTATAGGCTACCATCTCAGTAAGTGCTTCTAAAAACGCAAGTTTTTTACTTCTCCACGCTCCATAATTGAAGTTATAGTATCCTCCAGCAGATGCAAGCTTTTTAGTGTACATTGATAAGGTGTAAATCCATAAGGCACTTGTTAGTAAGGATAAAAATGTGGTGAATATGACTGAAGATCCAGCATACAATATGGCTGCTGTAGTTGTTGAAACTACACTACCTAAAGGCGCTGTAACTGCCATTGCTTGAGCGTAAGTTTCCTTAAACGATAAAACGGCTTTCTTAAGCTCCATAGTATCTCCCTTTAAGCTTTACTGTCCTAAAAGTTTAAAAATTTTCCCTAAATTAGGGCAGAGAGTTTCATGAAAGCTTAAAAGACTTTCCCTTGAAAAGGTTAAAAATTGGCTTATAGGACTGCTAGAAAGCATTCAAATCAAAGACGATTAATTCTTACAAACACGTTTAATAAAAGATTATAAGGGGAAAAATTATTTATTTATTTATTTTCACAATTAACTCCAGATTTCTCTTTAAATCTTCAAATCGTATTTTCATTTCAGGTGGCATTGGTTTCTTAGGAGAAATAGAATTTATAATTTCTAGAGATTTCCTAGCTTTCTCAACAGCAACGTTCTCGTTTTTATAAGCGTCATGATATGCCTCTCTAATTAACCTAATCGCTTCCCTCCACTTCTTTAAGTCATCCTCTGTTAATATCCCTTCCTTGATGTGATACATCCTTATATCGTCATCAACTAATGGGGCTTCATTATTTAGAACCTTCCATAAAACAGTCTTCACATCTTCCATACGTTATAATCTAAAATAAAAAGTGGAATAAAAAGTCTCATGTGTATTTTAATGAAGTTTGTTGTTGGGGTTCATAAGGTCCAAATCTTTGGGTGAATTTCAACATTATACTAACGCCAGCATTTCTCACATCTAATAAAGTATTGATAAATTCGTTTGCGGTTAAGCCGTCTATAAATATTGGTTTAGATACTTGAATAACATTAGGAATTTCTTGATTTGGAGGTAGGGCTACGAAATCCACTCCATACCGTAAAGCTTCCAATTGTAAATCTATTATAAATTTGATTCTTTCCTCCCTATTTAGAGTCATTAAAGCACTGACATGAGATGGATGTATCCCTATTCCCATTGCTATAATATAGAATTTTGAACTATCATTTACCCTCACCACACTAATAGTAGGCCCACCTTGCGGAGGTGTGGCAACAACGTGAAAGAATTCTTTAGCTTGAGGCGGTCTACTCGCAACTAGTCCTAATTCCTTTAACCAGTCCTCTATTTGTTTATCCATCGATTTGTCAAACATAATCTTCCCTTCTTACTTCATTATCTGCAACTCCCTTATCTATATATTTTTTCACATTCAAACAAGCCATGAACATTGCCCTCTTCATTATGCTCTCATTACCATAAGCTCCAGCAGTGTGAAGCGTTCCAGTAAAGTTATCTAATTCCCATAGCTTTGTATTATAGAAATCCTCCTTACCGTTTTTTCTCCAAAATACATCAGTCCCAAACCTCACGTCTTGCCTCTCCTTAAGCAACCTATAAATACCTTCTTCATCCACTGTCTCACCTCTGCCTACATTAACAATTATAGCATTACGCTTTACATCTTTTAGTAGATCATAATTTAAAAGACTCCTAGTTTGCTTGTTTAGAGGTAACGTATCGACAATTATATCAGCCTCTTTAATTTTCTCCCTTATCATTATCATTTCGTGCTTTTCGTCAAACCATTCAGGTTTTCTGAATGATCTGGAAATTCCTATTACATAATTTCTAAAAGCCGTTTTACCTATCCTGGCAACTTCAGACCCTATGCCACCACCACCTAAAACCAACAACGTTTTTTCAGAAACGTCGTAAACTATAGTCCTCTTTTTTGTTCCCACACCTTTGGCTAATGCTAAAATTAGAGCCCAAGCGTGTTCAGCTACTGATAAAGAATAGGCACCGGCATTTGAGAATACTTTAACATGTGGAGGAACTATAGAGAAATTTAAATCATCAACTCCCGCTGAGAACGTTTGTATTACCTTAAGGTTAGGCATCTTATCTATGAGATCGCTATTTACTCTTCCTGGCCACGTTAGTAAGATCTCTGCATTTTTATAATCTTCTTCTGTTAGATTTTCGTCTTTAATATTAATTATATTTTCGCACTCTTCAGGGACTTTTTCTGTAGATATTATCTTCATAAACCCTACTTTACTTCATAGGTTTTTAATTTTTAATACAAGGAAGGTCATCTTCAGAAACCGCTAAGTTTCAAATTCTCTATTAGTTTTTTTCCCTCTTCAGTTATTTTGTATTTATCCCCAACACGCCTTATTAATCCATGAGACTCCAATTTATTTAAGTAGATCCTAACAGATTTTCTACTTACATTTAGATTAGTGGATATATATTCTACTGTTAAGCCATCTTCCGCTTCTTCAATCAAATCTAGAATTTTGAGCAGGTTATATCTACATTTTGTATCCACTATAAAATCGGAAGTTAAGGGAATATATGCTAAAAACGGACAGCTAGAGAACCTATAATTATGATGTTTAGATATTAACAAACCTATATGAAATAGAGTAATAGTTACGGTAAATAATATTGATCTTTTGGTAGCCATCGATAATACGAATAAGGCATAATATTTATCTCTTGTTCCCAATTCTTTAGGTTTTTACATGGAGCTGACCATGTTATTTTGGAAGAAAAATTTATTAGTGAGAAGATTCTTATAACATTTACTTATGTAAGTAAATTTTCTACAAGGATTTAATCATACTTTTGCAATAGATAAGTAAATTTAAATAGGGGAATTTAGAAGATAGCGTGTGAGCAGCAAAAACAAAATATTCGTAAGGGAGACTTCCGGTTTAATAAAGAATGTATCGTTATGGGACGCAGTTGCACTTAACATAGGCAATATGTCAGCTGGAATAGCTCTATTTGAATCAATATCACCATATATACAACAAGGAGGAGTGTTATGGTTAGCATCGTTAATTGGTTTTATTTTCGCTATACCGCAATTATTAATTTATGTAATTTTAACGTCAAAAATTCCAAGAACTGGTGGAGATTACATATGGATTTCGAGAAGCCTAAATGGTGGTTTAGGATCTACAATGGCTCTGGCTGTGATGATAGAATCTACAGCTTACTTCGCACTAGTAGCATTTTTCACATCTTCCGCCATAAACACTGCCCTAACAGTAATAGGTGAATATCAACACTCTCCTGCGCTCTTAAGTATAGCCAACAACATAATAGTGGACCCATATGCAGTAACACCAACCTTACAACAAAGTTTAATAATTTATGGCATTTCGGCGTTAGTTTTCGTAGTAATAATTCTCCTTAACATATTTAGGGCTAAGTGGGGGTATAGAGTAGTATCAGTGTTGGGAATATTTTCAATGGCCACGTTAGTCTTAGCAATGATAGTTTTAGCGCTTAATTCAGGTGACTTTTACTCGAAAATTTCAACACTAATAACCGCTAATAATCTTAATGTAACTATTCCCTCATCTAGAGGATCATTTTTGCCTTCTTCGATATCTTGGTCTGCTACATTATTCCTCTTACCGTTCTTCGCGTTATATACATATCCTTGGATGCAAGCTGGACCAGCAGTTGCAGCTGAATTTAAAGGAAAGAAAACCATAAAGTGGAACTTACCAATAGCTTTAATACTCACTGGAATATTGGTTACATTAGCGTTTCTTGAGATGGATTTAATTGGAGGTTATAATTTCAACTTAGAAGCTTATCCAACCTTTTTATACAACTTCTGGACGGCTGCAATAGCTGTAGCGTCAAATCCAATATTACAATGGATAATCGCATTAGGGCTAATAGTATGGAACATATACATACTTGCTTACGGTGTTATAGTATTTGCCAGATACGTTTTTGCATTGTCCTTTGATAGAGTTTTACCGACTAAGTTCAGTGAGGTTAATAAACATGGTTCACCAGTATACGCTCACGTATTTGATCTCTCATTAACTTTACTGTTGCTTTTAGTTCCGGCATTTTCCATAGGCGCTGCACTTTCCCTTTATGGTGCTACAATACTAGGAAGCCTATATTTTCTCGTGGTAAGTGTAGCTGGTATTGCATTTGGAATTAAAGAAAGAAATTATATATTATCTATAGCAGGTTTAATTTCGGCTGGTTATTTCGCATATCTGACTTATGTGGCAGCTACTAATTCAGACTTCGGATTCATGACTTCTAGTGGACCTAACTTAATTACAACTGTATTTGTAATAGGGACACTTATTGTTAGTGCATTAATATACATTATATCAAAGATTATTCACAAAAGGAAAGGTATTGATATAGATTTGGCATTCAAGGAAATACCACCCGAATAAAGTTTTTTAAAATAAAATTAGCTATTTTTTTTAATTATGAAACTTATAAGAGAGGAGTTTAAAGTCAAAAATCTAATAGTACCATTGATACCTCTAATTGTAACTATAAACCCAATTAATGAGGGTCTGGAATTTGGTATGAGTTTCTCTTTATGTTGAGTCATTATTCTTTAGTGTTTTCAGCATTAATCATAGCTTATAAGATTTTTGAGTGCGGAGATAAGTGTCAATATTAAGCTATAAATTATGTCACAAAGGTAATCCGTTATAGAGTATAACGTTACCTATGCCCTTCTAAGCTCACGTACTCATTTGTAGCTTAATAACGACACTCTCAGTGTGGACAACAATTTTGGTAATTTAGTACAAATTATATGCAATGGCCTTTCTGTATGAGGAGAATTAGTTTTTATTAAGGATGAGCATATGGAAACTAGGTGGAAAGTACCCTTGCTCACCTAAAATTATACTAATCTTAATGGAGTATATTAATTTTAAGCCTAGGTTTTATGCTAGGAGTGAGGCTGCATTAGCAATTCTGGTTTATCCTCTTGGAGGACTATTTTGCCCCACTCGACCTTACTCTACGATTATAGAAAGTTTAGTAATGTTAAGCATGTTGTTCCCTTGAGTACGCTGCTGATGAGACCAAGGTTCTTACTGTGAGGGGTGAGTATTATTATGTTTGTTAGGGACATTGTGACTAGGGGTACCTTTCTTCATGGTTGAGGAGCTTCAGGTATAAAACCTTGAAAATCAAGCATAGTCCACACCACTTATGTAGGTGATGGAACCTGCTTTACTCACTAGCGTCAAACGGCTTATTATAATACAGCACAGTCCAAGTAATAACAACCTAGCACAATCAACTTCTTACCCTAGCAACACTCTTTATTAATATTACTCTACGTACACTCAATTACTCTAATTTCGTCCTATAGAAACAAGTAAATTCAAAATGAATACACGAGTAGTTAAAAAGATCAAAATTATGTTTATATTGTAATGGCAACTTTATTTCTATTTAATGAAGTTATTCTATCAAGTCCTATAATGGGTCTAATATTCCATTTAGCTAAAGCTAATTCAAACTTCTCCGAATGTATAAAGAAAAATCTTAGTTAGAGACATATATAAAAAGTTATTACAATTTTTTATCTTTATCGTATTAGTTGAAATATCTATTTAATTTATGGATTAGCTAAATTTTTAGCAAAAACATCTTAATCTATTCCGTATTATATTCTCATATTCGTAAGGATATTCCGATTTAAGATATTCCAATGGATAATAGTATATTGGAATCTCATTTTCCTTATTATTTTTATTATTCCATTCTTTAGGTATAGATTTTAATATATGTTTTAAGTGCTCCATATGATGCAGTATTACTCGAATATACTTAATTAGAAGTGAAAGATACGTTTTTCCAACTGTCATATCTTATCACTAAGTTACTTAAGGTAATCATACAAATAAACAACTCCGTTTATAAAGTTTATAAACTGTATAATTATAACGTAACTATAACGTTAATAAGCATGATTTATAAACTTTATAGTTTATTATTACTCATGAGTGAAACTTCTTCAGAGAATAAGATAATCTTGTTTATTAAAAAGAATGGTCCTTCAACACTTCAAGAAATTGCAGATAATTTAGGAATTACTAAGATGGGAGCGTATAAGCATATAGTAAAACTTGAACGTAAGGGATTAATTTCTAGAAAAGTTATAAAGAAGGAAATAGGTAGACCAACATATGTTTTTGACTTAACTGAAAGCGGTAAATTATATTTTACTAATTCCGATTCTCTTATTCTATTAAAATTCTTAGACTATATTAAAAGGGAAGGAAAAGACCAAATAGTGATCAAATTCCTTAAAGATAGATTCAAATCATTATATAATGAATATAAAGATAAACTAGATAAAAAGGAATTAGATGAAAAGGTAGAAATTTTAGGTAAATTAAGGACCTCTGAAGGATATATGGCAGAAGTTAAGAAATGCGGAAATTCATTTGAGTTAATAGAATTTAATTGTCCAATTTACAGGATAGCCTCTTTATTCGGAGAAGCTTGCTCAATGGAGAGAGACCTATTTTCTAAAGTCTTAGACGCTGAAGTAGAAAATTCTCATAGACAAGTTAATAACTCTAATGTTTGTAGATTTATAATAAAACCTAAAAGTAAAGTATTCTATAGTTGAATCTTTCTTATATGTTGGAAGTGCCAACAATAAGCTATAAATATTTATATGTGAGCATTCTCTAGATCGAGAATTGTTTTAGTTTCTGTAAGTTTTAATGTAAAAGAACTGGCTAGACTCTCAGTATTAAACTTTTTGGTTTTGAGTGCTTTGTAAATTAGTTGAAATTTCTTAGGTCTTAAACTAGAAGAAGTAAATAAATTCTAAATCTTACGTTGAGTTAAAAGCTAGCTAAACGTTCCTATTGGGAAAACTGAAGAATTCCATAAAGCAGGTTTTGAGCAAATGATTTACTCTCGTACTTTGTTGAAGTTTTACGACCTCATAAGGATAGGCTTAAGGGTAAGAAGTTATATGCTGCTTTAGCTAGAAAATTAGCAAGGATTGTTTGAAGTGTTTGGCATAAGCCTTATGAGCCTAAATAGGTAAACTCTCCTCCGAATCGTCACGTAGGTTGAAAGGGCCCACGTGATAATCTTAGCTGATACTATGCTTAAAGTAAGGAAGTAGAATAAACTAAGCAAATACTATTCCCCTTATAAAACATATTATGCACTATTGCTTTCACCTCTAGCAATGCTATATGTGAATTTAATCACCATGAAAGAGTGTGGTCAATAATTGCAGTTATTTGAAATTTATTCAAAATTGCCTTAAAGTCTTCTCCTTTGGACACTTTAGTATTACAATAAAAATTTTAATAGAAATTAAAATTGCGTAACTCACTTAATTAACGAATCAATCTTATGATGAATTGAAATGAAATTTACACTTGATATAATTTATACTAAATTAACAAAATTGTTGTCCACACTCGGTGGGATATTGGTTGGATCTTATATACCGTTAATGAATACCTCCGTAAAACTGGGCTTATTAGTATTATGGATGACAGCTGATAGTGTAGTTTCAATCATACTAACAATCGATGGCCCTATTATTCAAATTCCATTTACTCAATCTCACCTTGGCCATTGGACCAAGAAGTTTTAACAGCGGCACTGATGTTCCTCGTTATGACAACGTTCTTCATAATTGCCCTTAGTGAAAATACTAAAATCGTCAACTTTCAAGCTTTTATAGTCTCCACGTAATCTATATTAATAATTGGAGTATTACCGTACTTTCCCTTAGCAAAACCTATAATACTATTAATAGGCTTACCCTCAAGATCAAACAAGAAAGATTTATGAATGAAGAAAACTCCTCTCGGGATTGAAGCATCCCTCTTAAACATAACCTTAACCTTACCGTAGTTTGTTGATAAATAACCTATTCCCTCAAATTCTGAATTATACACAATGCCCTTCTTATCACCATAAATTTCCTTAAATTGACTATTAGTATAATTAGGATGAGAGGAAAAAACGATGATATTTCCATTAGGCTTCTTGAGCTTATCTGGAAGTGGTTTAACTCTCACCTTACCTTCTGGATATTTAGGTAATAACTTTACGAATCCTTTAGTCTTTAGCTCTGTTACATTAACCCCAGTAGCTTTACCTATAGCCAGCCACTCGTCCTCAGATATAACGTCGTCGTCAATTTCTAGTTTTACAGCCAACACTCTCATTAATTCGACCTCAGTAAAGCCTCTTTTAGGTAGGATTGGTTTATTGTAAACTAGATAATTGTGCCAATAACTGTAGACGACATCCTCTTTCTCAAGATACGTAGGAGCAGGTAACACTACATTAGCTATCTTCGTAGTCTCAGACCAATAAGGATCATGCACAACAAGAAATAATCTACCCTCCTTTACAGCCTCATATATTCTGTCAGACATTGGCAATGAATGTAAGGGATTAGAGTTCCAAACAAACATAAAAGTTATCCTACCCTCTTCAACCTCCTTGCCAACTTCTGCCATGCCTACAATTCTTGAAGGAGAGTACCTGTGCAGCCCTCTTAAATATCTAAAATCTATTCCAAGTCCTTGAGAATTGGCATAGAAAAATCCCTTTTTCATCCCAATAAGTGCAGGTATTAATGAGATTAGTGAAATAGCGTCACCACCGTTTATGCTCCTGCCTAGCGCAAATCCAATAATCGTTAAAGGTCTTCTATAATGATACATTTCAGCTAACTCATTAATTTTAGAAGAATCCAAACCAGTGGCCTCCTCGATTTCTTCATCCTTAAATGAAAAGACATATTCCCTTAATTCTTCTGGATCATCTAGGAGTGATAAATCAGCCCAGTTTCTCTCAAATAGTTTTTTCATGATCCCTATAGCCAAATACGCGTCACTTCCGGGTTTCACAATGTAGTATTTATTACTCCTTTTAGCTGTTTCAGATATTCTAACATCGATCGTTACCTTATACTTATCTTTAATCAAGTTCCAACCATGAATGAAACTAAATACTAATTCACTTCCCCATATGACAAATGAATCATATTTAGGGAAATCCTCTGGTAAAGCACCTATTGAATTACGATAATGTAACTTAATTGCCTCATGACCTTCTGAACTGCATATTGAGTAGTCAGTTGATGCAGCACCTATTACATTCCATAGTCTTGCCGGAAAATACCACGTCAATAGACCTTGGTTTCCATCATAGTCGACATGAAGAATTTCCTCTTTTTTCCGTTTTCTTATCTCCTTAACTATTAAATCTAATGCCTTATCAATACTATTTGGCTTTCCTTCTATATAAACATTATCAATTCTATTCAACGAGTTCCTCTTTAAATCCGCTATACCCCTAGAACATGTAAACCCATTAAAAGGAAATATATCGAGTGGTTTATGGGTATCGTCAAATATACAAGTGTCATAACAATCTCGCGTACAAGCGTGAACCATTATTTTATAATGGGAAAATACAGAATTTAAGTTTGAGTGAAGAGAGCGACCGTAGCTGAAATGTGACGAAATTCCTTTAAGCTGAAAACCTTAGCAGAATTGCGATTAGAATTGCGTAGATTCCAAATAGAGATAATCCTTCTTTGACTTTTATATTTCTATCCTTTATTATTCCTAAAGCCAATAGACTTGTAGCTAGTATTAGCAAAAGGTATAGTAGAGATGGTCTAAGACTAACTGTTTGAGAAATACCTATTATACCTAAGAGTAACGTCATGTTTTCCAATTTACTACCTATGAAATTCATTAATGCTGTGGTTACACTTGATGGTGAATCAGATATTAATTTTATTGCAGTCAAATTTTCTTCTAACTCTGCGGCAATAGGAGTTATTAGTATTGCGAGTATTAGTGGTGAGACATTAAACATACTTGCAATGCTACTTATAGTGGAAACCAAATACTTGGATGTAAAAATCAATGGTAAACCTCCTATTATAACGTAAATTAGTCCCTTTATTATATTGCCCTTATTCTTTCCATTTTTAGATATATTTCTGTAAGTTTTATATCTTCTATAAATATAGTATATATAAGGGGAAAGCAAAAAGAGACCTATATAATAGTTTAGCTTACCATATGCAACCGCTATACCTAAGATTATGACTGCTATAAGAAATGAGCTATATTCTATATTTATATCATAATCTAAAGTAATAGTATTTGACTTATACTTTAGATAATAAAAAATAGAAACAAGCCCTATCCCTAAGGTAAGTAGCAATATGTTCCCGCCTAAAGCAGAACCTAATGCAATATCATAAAAACCGCTTAAGACGGCTTGAATTACAATAATAGTTTCCGGTAATGCGTTTATAAAGCCTAATATTAATCCCCCCGCTATTCCTTTGCCGAAAGACCTCTCTAACTCTCGTGTCCCCTTAGCCATTAAAGTAGCTGACAATGCAACTAAAATAAGTAAGGCTATCAGCTGTAATATTAAAAACCATACCAACTTAATTAAAATTTATGTTTTACTTCCCTATAAGCTATAATTAAAAAATTACAAGTATTCCCAAATACCTTCCCCTTTATAATTATAGACTATTGATTTGTAGGCTGTTACATATTGAATTGTGTACCCAATACCCTCTCTACCAATTCCAGAATCCTTCCTTCCGCCAAATGGGAAGTAGCCAATTCCATGTCTGGGATAGTCGTTTATATAAACAGCACCTACTTCTAAGAACCTTTGAAGCTTCCTAATCTTGTTTATGTCTTTTCCAAATATTGCTGCATCCAATCCATATTTTCTACTATTGGAAATTTCTAAAGCCTCATCAATGTTTTTAACTTTAATTAAAAGCGCTGCAGACGCAAATACTTCCTTATTATAGAAGTACATGTCTTTAAGGGTCTCTTTTGGCGCCTCTATTAATACTGGTTCAATATACGTAGGACCTAATCTCTTACCTCCAAATAGTATTTTCCCACCTTTTTCAACAGCATCTTTTATAGCCTTTTCCCATTCATCTACTGTTTTTACGTCTATAACGGGTCCAACGGTCGTTGATGGATCCCTAGGATCTCCAACCTTAACTGATTTTGTCAACTCTTTTACAAGCAAGTCTTTCAGTGTATCATACACTTCTTCTTCAACCAGAACTAACTTTACTGAATCACATCTTTGTCCAGTATAGCTTATTATTCCAGTTGCTATTCTTTGCGCAGCCCATGCCAAATCCGCATCACTCAAAACTATTGCTGGATCTCCTCCTCCTAGTTCCATTATGAATTGTTTAATTCCAGCGTTTCTTACTACCTCTTCTCCAGTTTCAGTACTTCCAGTTAATGATATCGCTTGAATCCTTTTGTCTCCAACTACCTTATTCATCTCTCTGCCGGGTAGAGTAATTATGGCAAACGAATCCTTCGGAAAACTCGCTAATTCCATAACCTTAGCTAGCATTAAGATGGGTAATGGAGTTGAAGATGGTGGTTTAATAATTATTGCATTTCCAATTACAGTAGTGTAAACTATTTTATTTACAGTATCAAATAGGGGATAATTAAATGGCACAATGGAAAGAACAACTCCCACTGGTTCTTTTCTTACTACAGCTTCTGTCTCTAAAGTCTCTGAGCTCCAATCGCCAGGTACATAATCTCCTCTTGTTTCTTTGACGTCTAAATCTGCGCGTAATAACCTCTCTATTGCAGCTTTGACTTCACCTTCTGCAGCAGTTCTTGTTTTACCGTTGTTAATCATTAGCACATTAACGAAATCTTCCTTAAATTTATCCAACAAAGATGCCATCTTCTTATATATGTCTAATCTCTTTTCCCCCGGTGTATCTCGTATAGTCCATCTTCCCTTTCTATATATGTGCTCTAGGGTATTATCTACTTGATTCCAGCTTAATTTAGGAATTTTTGCTATAACGTTTAAGTCAATTGGACTAATTACATCTTGCCACTCATCTCCACTAATCCACTGGCCTGCTAAATAAGCCTTAAAGTAAGATATTCCATCTTTTAGTTCATAGATTCCCGTAAGCTCCTTAGATTTTATCAACAATGAAGTTTTCTCCATAATATATAATCATTAATGAAAAATTTAAATGTTAGGCTTTACGTTTTAAACTCATTTAAAAATCTTTCGGCATCCTCAGTAGTGGGCGTAAGTTCATTGTCTCCCCTTACTGTTATAACTAGAGTTGACGCCGCAATACCATGAGCTAACGAATATTCTACATCCTTTCCCTGCAAATACAACGAAACAAATGTCCCTGCCATTGCATCACCAGCTCCAGTAGGATCCTCAACTTGTACTTTATAGCCTTCTTTAAAGGCCTTTACGCTGTCTTTATATGCCATAGCACCTTTAGCACCTAATTTATAGAGTAAGACTTTGACTCCTGACTCTTTATATTTCCTATATGCGTCATCTGGATCCGTAACATCAAGCAAAATTTTAGTGTCATCTGGATCCGTTATTAGTACCTCAATATCGTATTTCTTTAATATTGAAAGGATTGTTTCCCTAGCTTTTTCAAGGCTGCTCCAAAGTTTAGGTCTGATATTTGTGTCTAGACTCCTAGATTCTGCCAATTCAAACGCTTTAATCACAGCCTCCTTAGCACTGTCGCTTATAGCCAATGTTATCCCAGTTGAATGAATTAACCTAGCACTCTTAATGTATTTTTCATCTACGTCTTCTGGAGAAAGTCTACTTCCTGCACTGCCTCTTCTGTAGTAGACTAGTTCACTTTTCATTGGTATCGGATAACCCCTCTGTATAAAATATATCCCGGTGAAAGACTCCTTATCAACCTTTATATAGGTAGTATCAATACCTTGAGCTCTGGAATACTCTATGATATTTCTTCCAAACTCGTCATTACCTACTCTCGCTATTAAACCGCATGATAGATGATTTCTAATAACGGCAATGCAGAAATTCAACTCAGATCCTGCTATATGTTTTTCAAAATAGTTTACGAATCTTAATGGACCAGAGGTAAAAGAATTAAATTGGACTAAAGGCTCTCCTAAAGCTATTACATCAACCATGATAGTATACTATTCTTTCAATATTTTAAGCTCTACAAGTTTAGCCCTTATACCCTCAACTTTCTTAATTAACTGTCTCTCTTCTTCCTCATCTAATGGGAATATTGGAGGTCTAGGATTTCCTAAATCGTATCCTTGGAAGTACTTAGTTAGAACATAATTTGAAGATAAGCTCCCGAATATTCTAGATGCCTCTATTATCTCGTCATGAAGGAACTGTAACTTAAGTGCTTCATCAATTTTCCTTTCCATGGCTAATTTCTTAATTGACACAGTAACCTCAGGAAGATAGTTTGAACCAGCAGCAACGTTACCATCTAAACCCGTAGAAGCTACTGTGGCAATTAACATGTCAGATCCACTATACACTAGCATGTTGGGATTTAAACGCTTGTAATCTAAGGTGTGAATTATGTTTTCGATAGTGTCCTTTACTCCCGCGAAACAGCCTATCTCCTTAGCAATTTTTGCGTCTATATCTTTACCCGTAGCCGTTGGATAGTTATACAAATAAACAGGGTGTGGGGACACTTCGCACAACATCTTAAAATACTTTATTAAGTGTCTTTCTGGCATTCTAGGGTAGTAATATGGGGCATATGAAGCTATGCCAACAATATCGAAATCCTTACTTAACTTAGCTAATCTTATAGCATCGTCTAGATTTAATCCACCAACTTGAAATATTATCTTATTGGTAACGTCATAAACTACCTTTAGATTCTCTAACTTCTCCTCTGGAGATAGTGAGGGACCAAGACCAGTAGTACCGTTCACAAATAACTTATCTATCCCTTTCCTAATGAGATTCTCCGCATGTAGCGTTAACTTATCCTTATCTATTCTATTATCTTTAGTAAATGGAGTTATGATTGGAGTTACGATCTCTGGCATTTTCAGACACCGTAATTCTTCCAAGTTCCTTTAACAACCCATACCGGTTCTTCAATTACATCTAATGGTATTGGTTCAGCTCTTAATTGCTCTATTATTTTTTCATTAATTGAAACACCTATACCGGGTTTATCTGGAACCTTAACATGACCTCCTTCAACTGGTGTTTCATTATACACTAAATCCCTTTTCCATTGAGGGAACCAATCATAGAAATTTTCAAGCAAATATAAGTTCTGTGTAACTGCACTTAGTTGTATTTCGACAGCATTCTGAATTGAACCAAAGGCGTTATGGAAAGCCACTTCTACGTCATTAGCTTCAGCTATCTTTATAACGCTCTTACCTACTGTCACACCGCCTATATTAGCTAAATCTGGTTGCAATATGTTTACAAGACCTTCCTCAACGTAAAACGCGGCTTCCTTTTCACTTAGCAGCCTTTCTCCCAATGCAATCCTCAAATGAGTATTAGCTCTATACTTCCTTAAACCGATGATATCCTCATGATGTACCGGTTCCTCCATAAATCCTGGATTGTATTTTTCTAACCTTTTCGCTATCATTATTGCGGAATTTGCATTAAACCTACCGTGATGCTCTATTAAAATATCCACATTATCACCTACAGCCTCCCTAACAGCCCTTACTCTCTCCTCAGCTTCTCTTAAACCTCTCTCGTCTATCCAATCGTAGTAGGGTCCAAATGGATCAAATTTTAGAGCCTTATATCCCGTTTTTACAATCTCTTTTGCCTTTTCTGCAAAGTCCTCTGGAGTTACAGAGTCTTGATACCATCCATTTGCATAGACTGGTACCCTATTCCTAACTTTTCCACCTAATAACTTGTAGATTGGGGCTCCAAGCTCCTTTCCTATTATATCCCAAGAGGCTATATCAATTGCACTTACTGCAGTTGTTGATTCAAAAGACCTAGCTAAGTAGAAGTCTTGTTTATACCATTCATGATAGTTCTTCTCAACCTCTTCTACTTCTTTTCCTATATAACCCTTAGCAACTTGTTTAATAGCATTGTATACGGATATAACTCTTAGTGTTGGTACAGCCTCGCCATATCCTACAGCTCCATTTTCCGTTATTATCCTTACAATAATCATCGTAGACGCCCAAGTTGCACTACCTTTCTCTTTCGAGGTAAGTACTATTGGTTCTATTTCTCTGATTTTCATAAACTATAATTTGGACAACAAATATAAACTTGCATAATGGCAAGACTCAGTGATAAGGATTTAATAAAATTTATAGGTTATATTATCCGAATCATTTTATTATTTGGAATAGGAGTACAAATGGTAATAACTATTTATGGTATAATATCTAGCATATTTTCTCTAAATTTATTAGATTTGGTAAACGTAACTATAACTGGTCCATTACTAATTTTAGTATTAATAGAATTATACATTGCCGTAAACAGCTACTTGTCTGGAAAAGAAAGAAGTATAATCAACGTAATAGATGCTGGTATATCATTCTTCGTTAGAGAACTAATTCTTGAGCTGTTCTCCCAGAATTACAACATTACTAACATATTGATAATAGCGGGCGTAGTTGGAATATTATCATTCTCTAGATTTATCGCAAATCGTTGAACTAAGTTCTTTTAAATCACCCACTATAAATAAATGAGATATTGCATTTTTGTTATCGCTACATCCAAATTTTTCTATGTATGCATTATTTTTACTTAATAACGAGGTTAGTTCTTTCTCCTCAACATGCTCTATTGCAAATACTGCAATTGGTTCACAAACTCTTGTTAAGTAGTTAATATGTCAACTGATATTTGTTCTTATTTTTATTCAAATGCCGTTGACAACAGTTTTCGATAAACCGTGAATTTTATGTCATTTGATATCATTTAACATTCCTAATCCTTTTAAGGCTATTAAGTAAGCTGAGGCTGTATGCCTATCAAAACCCTTTTCTCTCAT
>Ga0208548_100207_pt1 | contig 27433 bp, 23 predicted proteins | sample ECH_Chost_MetaG_FD_187133 | JGI IMG/M metagenome (GOLD analysis project Ga0208548, IMG submission 187133) | Hot spring microbial mat communities from Yellowstone National Park, Wyoming, USA - ECH_C host_MetaG (SPAdes) (version 2) | ecosystem: Environmental > Aquatic > Thermal springs > Hot... | reverse complement strand
AAAGCTGGAGAGTCTTAAGGACCTCATCAAGGACGTGGATAGACTGCCAAGGGAGTTCCGCGATAAGCTCTACTTAATGCAACACCGTCGTTTGCAGTCTGGATCGTTTGGCAGGCTAGGAAGCGTGGTATTTCAGTTCAATGCGTTAATCCTAAGCACTCTTCCGTCTCTTGCCCTAAGTGTGGACAAAGGATGGTTGAGGCCCCCATCGTTGGTTTAAGTGCTCATGTGGTTATGAGAACGATCGGGACGTTATTGCGGTAGTTAAACGGGAGGGGGTCTCCGACCCCCTCGTCTGCCCCTCAGATGTAGCCCCGAACCGATGAGGGGAACCCCCGCCCTTTAGGGCGGGGAGGAAGTCAGCTGTGGTTCCGACTACCGCTACCCTAACTCCCTCGATCCCGATAGGCAATATTGGTGCCCCAAGGATCCCTATTGGAACGTCGTATAGCCTCAACTGGGCCGGCTACGTTGACTTGAGTTCAACAGGAGGAGTCACGGCCGTATACGGTTCTTGGATAGTTCCAACCCTATCCTGCAAAGGTGGGACTTCCTACGTAGCCCTATGGGCGGGTATAGACGGATACAATGACAACACGGTTGAACATGGGATTCTAGCCCAGTGTAGCCACGGGTCTGTCCAATATTACGCGTGGTACGAGTTCTACCCAGCTGCCCCAGTCTACGCGCCTTCCTCCGATATCGTTAAACCAGGGGACGTGATCTACGCGAGCATAGTCTACAACGGAGGGACTTTCGCCACAACACTTCAGGACAAGACAGAGGGTTGGACTTTCACTTCTCCATCTACCCCGGTCTCAGGCGCAGAGAGGAACTCAGCCGAGTGGATAGTGGAGAGGCCAGCTCTGTGCAATGGGATAAAGTGCACACTCTCTAACTTAGCTGACTTCGGGAAAGCCTACTTCGGTGAGGACTACACTTCTGTGGCATTTACGAACTACGCAACGATCAATGGAGCGACAGAGCCCATAGGCTACTTCACTTACACCTCGATAACCATGGTGTCTGGACCTCAAGGCACAGTGCTCGCCTCACCCTCTACGCTCTCAAGTGATGGCACTAGTTTCACTGTGACTTACGGGTCTTAGGAGATTTCAGGTCCCCCAATTTCAAACTCTAGATCTTTTTCAGTGAGTTCATCATAGTGTCGTCATTCATCGCGTATTTTGTGTGATATCGTGTATTACCCATGGGTAGGCGCGGCAGGCTGAGGAAGTTGAACCCCGATCTCCCCTGCCCTTTCTGCAACGTGATCATGTGATAAAGGGCGGTAAAAGGGGAAGGCAGAGGTAACCCCTGTGGGTCGTAACAGGCCCTTCTTCCAGGGCGCCGAGCGCCCGCACAGGAGGTCGAGCAGGCCCTCAGGATCTACTCGAACGGAATGAGGGCGATCTCGAGGGTCCTGGGAGTCCCCTTGGGCGCTGCGTTCACCCGAAGCGCCGCGGCAGGAGCGAGTTCGAGAAGTCGGTGGAGCTGCGGGCTGACGCCGGGCAAGTGGCGAGGGTGGTAACCAATGGTGTGGACCTACGCAGGAAGGCGAAGGCCTTCTACGAGTGGGCCTTCACGTGCTTCGCGTAAACCGCGCTAGGCCGCGCTTTCCTCGGTGGGGGAAGAGGGGGCCTTCAGGGAAACACGAGGCGCTTACCCGAGGGGGTTACCATCTCTAACTACTAACCTTGATTCCCTCATCCTCCACTTTGCATACTCCTTTAAGTTTCTAGGATAACCCAGAATTGGAAGTTCACCAACGCTAGCAATCCTAACGGTCATTGCTTCAAGGTCCACATTATAACTCAACCTAGGTGTTAACCAAACTTGGCTTATACACTCTCGGAAAACGTCCCCTCCTCGGGTTGTTGTACCAGCCCTTGTATATTGAGAGGGCATCACGGTAGCAGTCCTCAGCGACCTCTGAATGTAGGTTGTATTCCTCCCTTAACTTCTCATACAACCCCTCGTGGACTCTCCCTAACACTCCCTTCTCTTTTGGGTTTTCCACGTTCTCCTTCAACCGAAATAGGGCGAAACGGAGTGCCCTCACGTAGTTATTAACGAGGACTAGGAGGGGTTCGGAGAGGGCGATCTCCATGGAAACAGGCGCTGATCGCTTTAACCCTCCTAGTCATTAAGGAAATTTAAGAAAAAAGAAATTTAAATTATCCTCATCCCCGCCCCTAGAAGGGGCGAGGCTTGTCGTTCTTTTTGTAAAGTAGGTTTACTATCCTTAATAAAGATTTCCAAACCTAGAAGGCTGTGTATTCTATAATTTAGCTCAGAGGAATAGTTTTTAAACGGGGAGGGTACTAGGAAAGGAAGTGAAGACCGAAGCTGAAGCCCTCCCCATAGGGGATCCCCGCTAACGGGATTCCTGCAGGAAGTGCCCCAGGGACCAGGTCTCTGAGGCCTCGGCCCTCCTGGGTGGAAGTCCTGGAGAACTGCCTCTGCGCAAATCAACACTTTCCCGCTGGGCTAGGCCGTCCTCCCCACTCCCAGTGTTCCAGGAAGTGTGCGGTGGACGAGATCGAGGTTAGTGAAGGGGTGAGCCGCTTCCCCTGTCGGGACTCGGTAAACGGTGGGGTCTTCGCCTTGGGCCTAATTGGGGCCATGATCAGACGCGATTCCACTATTCGAGGGGAAACCTACGATCGAGGCTATATACCCTGTCGGGCCTTGGTATAATACGCCTGGCTGACTGAGCTTAGATCACGAACTTAGATCACGAAAATATGACCTTCTGGGCGAGGAACCTGGTGAAGCTTGGATCCTAATCCCACTACTACTGACTGTATTCCTCATCTAGGAGCGCAAGGAGACCATCGACAGGTAGATGAGGATTTCTCCGATCTACAACCTTTATCAGTGAGATGGGAGGAATTGCTGGACACACTGATAGCGTCCGTACTAGGCTACGAAATTTTCTTCCAACGAGAATTGCTTACGAATGGTGAATAACGCCATACTCTCAAGGAGAACGCCCTAACTCTACGATTTGTAGCTTAATGTCGGCACTATGGGCACACTCGAGTATCAGCGTATATTCTTTAGTCCGTCGGCATTTCTTATGGCTAGCTCTATAATTGAACTTATGGTCTCTATATCTTCTTCTTTGATGGATATTCCTGTAGGTAAGGCCAGAACCCTAGAGGAGATCCTCTCCGTTTCTCTGAGTCTGGATCTCGCTTGGGGTAAAAGCGTCCTGTAAGGCTCCATTAGGTGACAGGGTGGATAGAAATACTTCCTGGCTAGTATGTTCTCTGCCCAAAGGACTTTAGCTAGCTGATCCCTGGTCAATCCAGTTACGTCGGGATCCACCTCTATGATGATGTAGCCGTAGTTACGCTTTTCGGTCTCCTCATACCTCATTAGGGTTACTCCTGCTAGTCCGTCCAACTCCTTCAAGTACCTACGGTAATTTCTATGGTTAACGTAAACGAATTCGTCCAATCTCTCCAGGTTCGTCAAGCCCATGGCGGCAGAGAACTCGTTCATCTTGGCATTGGTACCCACATACTCAACTTGGTCCAATCCGACGTAGCCGAAGTCCCTCATGGCCCTGAGTTTTTCAGCTAGTTGCTCATCGTTAGTGGTCACCGCACCTCCCTCCACGGTGTGAAAGAACTTGGTAGCGTGAAAGCTAAACACCTCTGCATCACCGAAGTTCCCTATCATCTTCCCCCTGTAAGAGCAGTGAAACGCATGGGCGGAGTCGAAGAGGAGCTTGAGGTTGTAGTCCCGGGCGATCTCACTCAACCGCTCTATGTCTGATGGTCTTCCGTAGACGTTAACACTCATTATGCCGCTGGTCTCCGGAGTTATCACCCTCCTCACCTGCTTGGGATCCACGTTGTAGGTGACTGGATCTACATCCACGAAAACGGGTTTGATACCTAGCCAGAAAAGGGAGTGAACTGTCGCAGCGAATGTATAGGAAGGCACTATCACTTCCCCCTGAAGGCCAAGGGCCCTTATTGCGATCTCCAATCCTAAGGTACCATTTACTGTGGCCACGACGTTCTTAACCCCCAAAATTTTCGCTATTCTGGACTCGAGTTCCCGAACTAGGGGGCCGTTGTTCGTAAGCCACTTCCTTTCGAGGACTTGGTTTAGGTAATGGAAGAGGACTTCCCTATCACCCAAATTAGGTCTACCTACGTGCAGTGGTTCCTTGAAGGCGGGTTCACCACCCAAGATCGCCAATCGCTTTAAACTCATTGTCCCTCGTTCCTTAGACCGAGGATATATACAAATTGCCTTAATCTGAATCAGTAATCTTCTATAACAGGGAGGCCAGGAATTCCTATAGTCCGACTCCACTGAAGTGGGAGTTGAGGGAGGACTTCGTCGACGGAGGTGGATGATCCTCAAGGTCTAAAACGAAACTCACGGTTCAACCATACGCCTATTGACCTATCCCGCAACTACGTGGATCTTTCAACGGACTTAGTTCCTGCAGCTCGTATTTTGAGCACAGGATTGAACGTGGTGGGAACTCGTTGTGGAGATTAGAAGACACTACACAAGGGGTGGTTTGACGCGAATGTAGTTTTTCCAAGCGTTGAATTCAGACTCTTGAGAAACTTCGACAGCACTGAGAGGAGTCGGTGTTCGCTTCAGGATCACGGGTTGACTTCGATCTCACGTTTATTACTCCTCTGGTTCAAAGAAGATCCCAGTGTTATTATCGGTATTGGTCAGAGCCTATGATAGGAAGACATTCCTACTGCAGGGGTTGAGATCGCTAGTGGATCAGACCCTGAGTAGGGACAAGTACGAGGTAATTGTAGTGAAGAACTTCAGCGACAGGGAAATAGACGCCTTCATAGAGGAGAACGGTATGATCGACTTGAAAACAGACGAAATTGGCCTGGGTTCGTCCCTGTATTCAGGGTTGAAGAGATCCTCAGGAGATGTTATATCTTTCCTAGATGACGACGATCTTTTCCTGCCCTGGAAGTTGGAGAGGGTATATGAGCTCTTCAGCTCAAGCGCCCTTGGCTACTACCACAATTCTGTGAAGATCATAGGGGAGCGAACAGACGTAAAGGACGTTAATGTGCAGAGAGGAGAGCGTAAACCCTTCCCCCTAATAAGGATCACCGCCAGTGACATGGAAGGGGGAATCCGCAGGGACCTCCTGGAGTCCCCCATGTGGTTCAACAATAGCTCCATAACCGTGAGGAGGGAATTGATCGAGAGGTTCGCTGAACAATTCAAGAGTATCCGCATCCTCACGGATCTCTTCTTCCTCCACATATCCCACCTATATGGGGCAGAGATGGTCTTTGACCCGGAGATATTAACGCTCTACAGGAGACACGGGAATAACGTAACTTCCCCTAACACGTCCGATTTAGATGGGTGGGCACACGGACAAGTGAGATTCTTAGGGAGCTCCTTAGCCGACTTGAAGTTAATGTACGATATGACAGCTGAAAACGATCCTATAAGGGATTTCCTGAGGTTGCAGATCCTCGACAAAACCTTGCTACTCTCTAGGTTTCCGAAGAGGTATGCTGGGACTGAATATAGGGCAGGAGTGAGGGAAGTGCTTAGGTATATAGCGGAAAACGGGCGAGACCTATCGACTGTCGTCTCGGCCCTAGCTGCCCTGAGCCCGGATTTCGTGAAGACGATTTTGCTCAGAAGGTGGTATAGGGGAGTCCTACTCGATAGTGGGACAAGGTCCTGACGCCGACCTCCTCCCTGTCCTGGAGGGTTCAGGGGCTGCCCGTGTTCCCTGCCATGGGTTCTGTTCGCACACTCACCTAATGGGCAGTGGTTAAGAGGTCCTACCTGATTCCGGGTCCCGGCAGCGGATTCGGGGTGAGAATATTGGCAACCCTGTTACCCTCTCCAGCCCGTTAAGCCTCAGCCAGGCTGTGTAGAAGACCTCATAGCTGCTATAGGAGCGGCAGATACTTGAAAGGGGTACTCCTCGGCTAGACTTTTCGTCCACTTGAAACTCCTTTTCCATAAGGGTTAGCCACAGCTAAAGGGTCGTAACAGGAGGGGCGTGACGCTAGAGGGAAAGGATTCCACCCGCGCGTGGACTATGTTGTAGGGGGTCGGACTTTCACTGAGATTTCATGGCTTTATTCAACCCTCGTCCTCATCCCCCTGTCCCGCTCCCCACGCCTAGGTTGGGGGTATACACTAAGCCACGACGTGGAGAGCCTCACCGAACCTGCCTTCCCCCTCACATCGCTCCTCGGGTCCATCGTAGGGCTCTCTTCTACACGATAATGTTAGCTGAGAAGTTTATCTTATCTGGGGGTTCAAAGGGGGCGGAGGACTCCCTCCGTGAGGGTGGATAGCCCCCTTTGTGACTCTTATACACTCCTTTTTCAAACACTCTATCAGTGACACCCACTGACGGGGTAAGCGTCACCGAGACGCCTGAGCGAGGGTCTGTGCGGGACGCCTCTGCTCCGATCAACAGCCCCATGACACTTTAGGTTCACATCAGTGCTCGGGGTCGGAACGACAGTGCCTGTGGAGCCCTCTACCCGTGGCCGGGCAAGGTGGGGCAAGGAAGCGGGAACCCGTCCGTTAGGGCGGGGTAGTTCACAACTCTACGTGTTAAGAGGGATAGGAAATGATATCAAATGACATAAACTTCACAATTTATCGGAAACGGTTAACAACGGCTTCTTAGCTCTTGTGTGATTATAGCGATGAGGATTAGGGGGCGTAAAGCCCCGCTGCTGAGACGGATAGCTTCCCGTTCAAATATCTCTTCTGTTGATTTATTTCCAGTGAAGATGCCCCTCCCCAGCTCGATAGGGAAATGGGACTGCGGGAGGGGGAACCAGCATTCCCTTCCTACTTTCATGGGATCCAGAGGCATTCAACGATTTACCCCTTTCAGGTGGTCCTCTGATCCACTGCCCACTAGGTGTAACCCCTCGCTGTGGGAACCACGAACCCCGTAACCCTTCATGGCTGGGAGGAAGTCAGAGGACTTGATGGTGGAATACTTTGCCCCCTTGAACCCACTCCCTAGAACTAATACGTGGGGCTTTAGATACCGACTTTTAATCCACCTCTCCATAAACCCCGCAGTGCCATTCATTTCGGTAATAATAACGGCTCACGACAGAACGCAGTACTTGAGAAATGCAGTGCGATCAGCGATGATCCAAACGCTGCCGAAAAACGAGTATGAGATCCTCGTGGTTAAGAACTTCCGCGGGGGGATAGGTGAGACTTCTAACCAAGTGAGGATAAGGGAGGTCCTCGTGGATTCGACTCCATCAGGGACTAAGGTGTGTGAGGGAGTTAAAGAGGCAGAGGGGGAGATCGTCTCCTTCTTAGACGATGACGACCTATTCCTCTCTAGGAAACTAATGAAGGTGAAGGAAGTCTTCGCTGCTCACGAGAACTTGGGCTACTTCAAAAACTCCTTCCTCACGTGGGACGGGAGGGGATTCCATCACAGTCCTTCGCCAAGGGAGAGGTCAGAAGAGCTCTATGTATACAACGATCAGAAGAGGTCGAAATTCTACGATCTTTTCAAATGGAGGGCCTACGTTAATAGTAGTTCCATATCCGTGAGGAAGGAAGTCTTGAAGAGGGGATTGGACGTTTTAAAGAGAGTAAACCTAATCGTGGACGTCTTTTACTTCTACTTAAGTCTTGTGAGCCAGTGCGATATCCTTGTGTCCCCTGAAGTCCTCAGCTTGTATAGAATCCACGGAGCCAACGCCAGTATACAAGTGGGAAGTTCCTGGGGTCAGTTAGCCCAAAGGAGAATAGACTTCCTAAAGAATCACCTATTGGACATACGGACCATTAGGGAAATGATAGACGAGCCTCCATACTCTAGGCAGCTAGATCTCGATGTTTCAATAGACAGGATCACTTTGGCCGCCCTACCCGTGTCTGGAGTTAAGGCTCACTTCAGTGACTACTTGGATTGGTATAGGCTCTATGCTGGGAACTGGAGGGGGCGAATTGCTGGCCTCGTGGCCTTCATGCCGCAGTTCGTGAAGAGGAAGTATGCCGAAAGGGCTTATAGGCAAAGGGCGAACATGTAAGGGGGTTATCCATTTCCGCCGGCTAAGCTTTCTACCCTTAACTCCCCCTTCCGTATGAGAAGTCACCTCTCCATCGACCTAATCCTGAACTCTGTATCGATCCCTAACATGAATATACCACACCTGCTTAATGCGATCTCCTTTTGCCCGACACCCTCTTTCCAATTAAAATCTACGCTCACACGTCAGCCTAATGGGTTACACCTCTGGATCAAGGTCCTCCCCTCTTTCCACTCCTCATCGAGGTAGACCCTGCCTAAGATGAGGCTGTCCAAGTCATCCACAGGGGTAAATACTCTCACTTCCTCTCCGTCCACGCTCAATAGAATCCCTGCTCCGACCACTTCTCCACCCTTGATCACCCCTACTAAGGTCCTTTCGATCCCCTGGATCCACTTATGACAGACGTCCTCCTCCTTGATGCTGATCACTTCCCCCCACGCGTTGTATAGCCCTTGGCCCAGGTGGTGGCCCAGTAAGTACTGGGAGTGCACCACCCTCAGCTTGGCCTGGGAGAAGTAGGAGGAGTAGGCCTTAGCTCTATGCCCCCTTCTCTGCTTCGCTCCCCTGCTCAAGTTCAGGGGGGCCCTCCTCACCAGCTTCACCCTGCTCCCCAGCAAGGGCCTCAGGAAGTCGCTCAACCTCTCATCGAAGACTAGGACGTGGTCCGGATTGAGGCTCTCCAGGAGCTCCAGCTTGTGCCTGAGCGCGCTGAAACCCCTGAGCCAACCGTCCGTGTCCACTATACAGTTCCCTCGAGCCATGGAGACCACTTGCTCCACGTGAAGCCTTGGGTTAGAGGAGGGGGTGATATCGCCGAAGAACTTCAATCCCTTCAACTCCCTGGACCCGTTGCGCCTGAGCTCCAGGGAGACGAAGGTGGGGAGAAAGGAGGAGTTCTGGCCCACGTCCGCGTCCAGGATCAATGAGTCCTTGGAGAGGTTGGACAGGGTGGTGGCGAAATACGTCTTCCCTGAGTCCGTAGGGCCCACGACCACTACCTTCCCTCCAGTGGAGATCACCTGGGACGCCAACTCCTCCCACCCTAGATCGGGGAATGTGAGAGTTTCACAGCCCTCCATCTCTAACTGGGCCTCGGAGGGGGTGTAGAGGGTCATGGTCTGTCCCTCGTCCAATGAGATCTCCCCCCTCAGGTTCAATCCCTGTGCCCTAACCTCCCCTGAGAGGACCTTAATCTTACAGGGCCCCCTCACGAAGAGGTTTGTTTCCCTCCTGATCTTCACGAATAGGATTCGACACTCCGCCTTAAAATAGGCTACGCGGTCTCAAGGAGTTCCTGCAGGGGGGAACTCTCGTTGAGGGTTACCACTAGGTCGATGGGCTCTGAGACCCTCACGTACCTCCACTCCGACCTCGACTTGAACTTGACCATCACGAGGCCCACTCCCCTCAGAGGGAACATGGAGAGGAAGTCCAGGACCTTCCTGATCTGTTCTCCCCTGACCTTAACCCTGTCCTCCCACGTGCTCTTGACCTCTATGCCCAGGAGTGTTTGACCCTTCACTGCGAAGACGTCAGGTAAGGGGTTGGACGAGGAGTTAGAGGTGGGAATCCTGACGGCGTGGAAGCCTGCTCCCCTTAGGACCTTGACGATCTCCCTCTCCGCCCTCCTTCCTATCTCCTTGTTCACATAGGGGGATCTGCTCTGCCTTGGCTTATAAAGAAGGGGGCTTAAGGAGGCGTAAAGCTTAGCAGGCGGAGGTAAGTTCACCATCCTTGCGGACGGGGTCTCTGTGGGACTGAGACGGAGTTCCTCTCCACATCCCAGCTGTATTCCCCCCTTCCTCAAGGAGCCGCTTCAAGCTGTTGTGGGGCCCTGACCCTGTTTGAGTTTCACCGTCCTCACGCCACTTTCGTCCACGACCACGTAGCCTAAGTCGTTGTAGATGTTCTTAACCTTACTCATGGTGCCCGCGCAGGTGCACTTAAGGGACCGGAAGTTCCTGAGGGAGTGGGAGTGTCCAAGCACCAGGTGCTCTCCCCTCAGTCTGAGCCTCATCCTGAAGTAGAGACAGAAGAGGAGAGGGGGAAGGGAATCATGGATCCTCTTGAAGAAACTAGCTAGGCTATACTGCCTCTCCTCCCTCATGAATTGGTGGCCGTGCATCATGACGTAGTCCCTCCTTCCCACCTTCACCCTGTAGACTTCGGTGTCACCGCTTACAGCATCCTCGTCCCCCTGAACGTAAACTATCTCCCCCCTGAAACCAAGCTTCGAGATCAACTCCTCCCTAGTCCCTGAGACCACCACATCCCCCAGGAGGACCAGGACAGAGGGCGATTCCCTCTCCACCACCTCCCTTAGCATCTCCAGGTCGCAGTTGGGGTAATGAAGGTCTGAGACCACCACGATCTTCATGGCCCGAGAGTGAACTTGAGCCCTTAAAAGAGTAGTCGAGTTCGACGTCTTAGGGAAGAGGCCGACCTCCTCCCTGTCCTGGAGGGTTCAAGGGCTCCCGCGTTCCCCGCCACGGGTTCGAGTTACATCCCTCATTTGGTGGGCAGGTCCAGTAGATCAGAGGTCCACCCCATCTGAAAGGGGATTAATCATTGAATCTGGATCCCGTGAAAGGGAGTGAGAGATACTGATGTCCTCCCGCAGTCCCATTTCCCAGCGGGCTGGGGAGGAGAATCACTAGTATCTGGATAATAAATCAAGAGAAGAGGTATTTAAATGGAGGCTATCCGTCCCGCCTCACGAGGTTTTCCGCCCCCTTTGAACCCCCATTCTTTATAAACTCCGCCGCGTTTGAGACCTGTGTCCTTAGATCCCCTTTTCAGGCCCAGGTCCATTGCGGTGGTCGGTGCGTCCAGGAACAGGGAGAAGGTAGGCAACGTGATCTTGAGGAACGTTCTACACACCTTCAAGGGGAGGGTCTACCCCGTGAACAATAAGGCAGAAACCATTGAGAACCTCCAGTCCTACAGATCGGTTAAGGACGTTCCTGGGGAATTGGACTTGGTGATCATCTCAGTTCCCAGGGACTACGTCCCCCAGGTAATGGAGGAGGCTGGGGAGAGAGGGACTAGGGCGGCCGTCGTGATCACCTCAGGCTTCAGGGAGGTGGGGGATGAGGGGGAGAGGCTGGAGCGCGAGTTAGTGTCTATCGCCAAGAGGCATGGGGTGAGGTTCTTGGGCCCCAACACCATGGGTCTACTCACTCCAGACTTCAACGGCACTTTCGCCTTCGCAGACGCGAGGAGGGGAGAGGTGGCCATGGTGGTGCAGAGCGGAGGGATAGGGGCTTACATGCTCACCTGGGCTCAGAGGACCAGGACTGGGGTGAGCTTCCTCGTGAGCATGGGGAATCAAGCCGACGTGAGGGAGTTCGAGGTCATAGACTACCTCTCCATGGATCCTGAGAGCAGGGCAATCTTCGTCTACCTCGAGGGTGTTTCTGACGGGGGGAATTTCCTCGATATGGTGTCCCAGGCTTCCTCCAGGAAGCCCGTGATATTCATCAAGGGGGGATCCACGGCGCAGAGCGCTGAGGCCGTGAGGACCCATACTGGGAGCCTGGCTGGATCCTATGAGGTGTTTAAGGCAGCTGTTAGGGCAGTGGGGGGAGTGTTCACGGAGAACTTAAGGGATTTCCTCAACCTGGCGAAACTGATCAGCTCCTCAGAACCCCTGAGGGAACAGGTCTTGGTCGTAACCAACTCAGGGGGACATGGGGTACTCACGTCGGATGCGATCTCCAGGACCGATCTACGCCTGCTGACGATCCCCGAGAGGTTGAAGGAGGAGCTCAGGCGAGTCCTACCCCCGCAGAGCCTCCCCAAGAACCCCTTGGATCTCTCGGGTGACGCTGGGAGGGAAAGGTATCTCAACGTCCTCAAGGTAATAGCTGACCTGGATTGCACCAAGCTGGTAATAGTTCAGTCTCTCCCCCTGGTGAGCTGCACGGAGGTGGCTAAGGTACTCCTCAACTTCAAGGGGAAAGGGATTGTGACTGTAGCCATGGGCTACGACGAAGACTCGGCCTCCAGGATATTGGACTCGGCCTCGATCCCTGTCTTCTCCTTCCCTGAAGAGGCGGTCTACTCCCTGGAGGCGTTAGTCAAGAGACCTGTGCCCAGGAGGAAGGTCAGAGTCCCCCAGCCTATGAACTCGGCCATGGAGTTGATCAAGGGTAAGAAGACGTTGAGCGACTACGAGGGGATGAAGCTCATGGAGATCTACGGGATCAGGACCCCGAAGTGGGGAATAGCTGAGAACTACGAGGATGCGCAGAGGACGGCTGACTCCATTGGTTACCCAGTGGTCATGAAGATCTCTACGGATCAACCGATCCACAAGACTGAGGTGAGGGGGGTCTACCTCAACGTGGAGAGGGATCACGTCAAGGAGGTCTTCTCCACGCTGACCAAGCTCTCCAAGAGGGTTATGATTCAGGAGCAGTTGAACGGGTTAGAGGCCTACGTCGGGGGGATCAAGGACCCAACCTTCGGTCACGCCGTGGTGGCAGGAGTGGGGGGAATTTACCTGGAGGTTCTGAGGAACGTCAGCTACGGCATAGCACCTGTCTACGAAGACGAGGCATTGGAGATGATCAGGGAGAGTAAGCTCCTGGACATGATCAGGGCCAGGAAGAGGGGCTACGATGAGGGTTCGATCATAAGGACTATCTCCAACGTCTCCAGGTTGATCATAGACCTAGACGTGAGGGAATTGGACGTAAACCCACTGATCATCAATGAGAGGGGAGCTTTCGCGGTGGACGTGAGGGTGGTGCTTGGGGACCATCCAGCTTAAGTTTTAACTTAACGGGGGTTAAGGGGGCCTTTCGCCCCCTTATGGAAATGATTTTTTTAGTTTAATAAAAATAGACGTAACTATGTGGCACAGATTGGACAGAGGATCGCATTCCGCCTACGCACTTTATTATCACTGTGTGCAAGTCGTGAAGTACCGCAGGAGGGTCTTCGAAAGTGAAGACATACTCAACTTCCTGAAGGAGCAAAATCCAGGAAATAAGCAAGACGTTCGAAGTTGAGGTTATAACTAATCTGGTTTCAAAGTAGAAGGGGTTCTTCACGCTGACTTTTCTTCATCTCCTCTTGGCACCAGAGACCCGTCCGTCAGGGCGGGGTAGTTTACTACTTTAATTCCGCTACCCTCCTGAGGGTTTATACACGCGCATCCTCAACCCCTTGGGGTCAATCGAGGGGAATGTATTACCCTCCCGTTCGCTTCGTCCCTCCCACCCTAGTGGGCAGAGTCCCTCATCGGTTGGGAGATCGTGGAAGAGGACTGTCCCAGCCCTGAGGACGTGCTCACGCCCGCAGGGGTTGGAGCAGGGGCGCACCTCGCTGACTTCAACCGAGGCATCTCAGCGCCGCTCACCTAGTCAGTGACTGTTTGGCAGAGTGTTTGGGGTTTCTTAAACTTCGGGGGGATCCCTACTCCACGGAAGGGGTCTTACGCCTACAAACGCCCGGAAGACAACTCCCGTCATACAGTATTCAGAAGTAATAATCTAAAAGTTACGTAAGAATACTACAGTCTGCACAGAAAAGGTGTTATCAGGCGATCTCCTCAAAAGCTCCTCCCTTAAGGTACTTGAGGACCCTTATGTTGGAACCCTTAGCCAGGGCTATGGGCCTCCCCATCCTATTCCTGTATATGATTAGGGGGATCACCTCTCTTCCCTTTAAGTGGGACCTCAGTAGCTCAACCTTACGGGCGAACTTGGTCACATCTCTCTCCCTCAAGGTAGTCTTGATCTCCCCAACGAAGACCTTGTTCCCGACCTCAGCGTAGAAGTCGAACTCAAGCACTCTGTTCCCGACCTTCAGTGTCCTAGCTCTCAAGCTGGGCAGCTCTATCCCCTCAGACTTGAACCAGGAGACCAGATCCCTATTAACGGAGTCCTCTATTATGAGGCCGAAGGTGTTCTCCAACCCTCCCAGTCTTCTATTGATCCCCTTAACCGCCTTGACTAGATTCGCCACAGTTCTCTCCAGGATCCTTATGGACTCAGCGTTCTTCAGGGTCATGGTCCTGAGCTCCTCTATGGCCTTGGTGTTCTCCTCCGTCCTCTTGCCCAGTTCCGCCACCGCTGTCCTGAGCTCCTCTATGGCCTTGGTGTTCTCCTCCGTCCTCTTGCCCAGTTCCGCCACCGCTGTCCTGAGCTCCTCTATGGCCTTGGTGTTCTCCTCCGTCCTCTTGCCCAGTTCCGAGATGGAAATGGTGTTCCCCTTAGTCGCTTCCACTAATCCATTGACAACTTCGATCATCTTCTCCAGCCTCCTATCCATCTCCGCCAACCTGGCGTCATAGGCCTTCTGCCTGATCCCGAGATCTTCCACCAGTAAGCGGAGCTCCTTGATCCCTTCGCGCAGCGATTTAGTCAACTCCCTCTCAAGCTCCTCCCTGACTATCTCCCTGATCCTCTCTTCACTCATTGATTTTGCCTATATGTCTCTGCCCACTAAAATCTTTACCTCATTTATGAAGAGGGGTAGTGGTAGAAAGCCAGCCCGCGGAGATCTCCCTTGGGTCTCCCTTGTCCATGGCTAAGCGGTAGATGAGGTCGGCTTCCGGAGCGTTGAGGACTAGGAAGGTCTTCCCTATCCTCCCCTGACGTCTCCCCGCCCCGGAAGGGTTCCCTCCCAGAGGGCTCATCTTTCCCCCCATTGGTTCGGGACTACACCCCTGGTGGGCAGTCGGGGGCGCCAGAACTCCCCCCAGTGGAGGGGACTTCCATCCGTGAAGTCCGGTAGGGGGAAAGGAAGGCGATGGTTGCCCCTCCCGCAGTCCCATTTCCCTAGTCGAGCTGGGGAGGGGCGTCGTTATCATCAGTAAAAATCGTCTCGACGAAGGGGTATTTAAAATGAGGGGCTGTCCATCCCGCTGGAGGCTTTCCGCCCTTAACCCCCAGTTTCTGTAAATGATCTCCAGCTCGAAATTGTCTGACGAGCCTTTTCTTGAGGGAATTTAAGCTCCATATCCCTGTTAAGTATATGCATGAATATAATGTTTTAAAATATAATATTTAAAAGTATAAAATGTTAAGGGATAATAGAGGAGTGACCTGTAGACACTATACTGCGAGAAACCGCTTGAGGCCTTAGAGAGATGCTTCCAAAGGAAGCTGATGATGTAAAACTAGTTATAGAGATCTTCTAGCAGAATTTATATTAAAAATGAAGTTATTTCTAATTTACTTTAATTTATTTTAATCTAATATAATGAGATAAGATATGATTTTCTAATTAACAGATTATCTCAAAGTTTGCAGTTACCTCTTGGTCTCAATACCCGGAGCCCTACCAATCACTAGTTTGCTCCTACCAATCACTAGTTTGCTAAGGAGGTCATCCGGAGTGAGCTATAAACTCGAGTCTCAAGGACTCGACCAGAGAAAATGATACAAGTCTCATCCTTCACGGTAGACCCGAAATCAGTCTTCTAAAACATTTCATCCAGCGATTTTACAAGCCGGAGCAGAGAGTGAGTACGGAAAGGTTTATGGCGAGGGAGGGCTCGTATTACCCATGGGTGGAGTCACGAGGATAGTACGATTGATCCATCGCCGAGAACTGTGGCTAGAGGGAAGTGAATAGTTCTCCACTTCAAGGGCGGGAGGAGGAAGTGGCTGAGACCTTGGTCTCAGCCTCCCTCTGGGGAGGGTCGGGGGAGGGGATCGCGGGGCCGTGGAGTCTCCTCCCAGACGGTGAGACGTGGAGAGGGAGGGGAAAGTCATGGTGGAGGAGTTGTTAGGGAAGGTAAGGGAGGTGACCCTGAGGGAACTGCAGGGGGTAGAGATCTACGTTTCCCTGGACTGGGGGCGTGAGTTGCTACGGCAAGTGGATGGCCTTAGGAGCGGGAGGGACGGCGCTCCTGGAATACTCCACTCAGTTTAACCCATTCTTCCACCTTTTCCTGTTATCCTCTGCAACCTTGATCAGTTCCTCAGGTCCGAGACTCTCTTCCGATTTGGAGAGCTCCCCTAGTCCCTACCAACCTGGCCCTAGGACTTCCCAAGGACGGACTTCAGGACCTTCAGGTTCGACTCCAGGGAGTAGAAGTCCGACGAGATGAGCCTCTTGGCCCTGCTCACGTCTAGGGAGGAATCGAGGGGCCTCTTGGCCCTCCAACCCTCGATCCACTCCACCTCCTTAATTAGCCCCTTGTCCAACCCGAACTCCTCAGCGATCCTCCTCGCTAACTCATACCTGGAGATCCTCTCCCCAGCCACGTGGATCAGTCCAGTCCTGTAGCTGGAAGCGAGTTCCCAGATCGCCTCGGCCAACCTCTCAGCGGAAACTGGGGAGTAGAAGCCCTTGAACGCCCTAACCTCTCTCCCCTCCTTCAGGGACCTATAGACGAGAGCGGGGAAACCACTCCAGCCGAAGACTCCCGAGGTCCTGATCACCAGAGAGTCATCGTATGACGATGCGTAGATCTCCCCAGTCAACTTGGTGAGCCCGTAGTAGTTCACTGGGTTGGGCAGATCAGTCTCAGCGTAATTCCCCTTGGAACCGTCGAAGACGTAGTCCGTGGACACGTGGATAACGTGGGCCTCAACCACCCTGGCTGCCCTGATCAAGTGCCTAACCGCCTCCCCGTTGACCTTCCACGCCTCCTCCCTCCTCACCTCGCAGGCGTCTACGTCGGTGAATGCAGCTGTATTGATCACCAAGGAGGGCCTGGTCTTCAGGATCAGGTCCTCCAGCGAGACGAAGTCCGCCAGGTCCAGTTTAACGCCTCCTGGAACCTCCTTGGTCCTGTAGGTCACTAAGGCGTCGGGGAATTTCCTTTTGAGCTCAGTCCCCAGTTGCCCGCTCCCTCCGATCAGAAGAAACTTCACGGGTTCCCCATACTCTCAGTTCATTAAAAGTCATGCGGTGCTAATTTAAGGAGGCACTGCAGGATCTACCCATGCCTGCCTTCACCTTGAAGCAGGGGGACAAGGTCCTCTTCATAGGGGACAGCATAACCGATGCAAGCAGGAGGGATCAGCCTCCCCTGGGGAACGGCTACGTCTCCATTTTCAAGGACTTGGCGGATTCCCTCCGCCCTGAACTGAAACTCAACGTGATCAATAAGGGGATAAGCGGTAACACCGCTCTGGACCTGAGGGAGAGGTGGGAAGACGACGTGATCGCATTGAACCCAAACGTGATCTCGGTGATGATAGGCATAAACGACGTCCACAGGTACCTGTCAGGTGACGTTAGGCTCTCCGTGGATCACTACGCAGAGGCCTACAGGGACGTCCTGGAGATCACGTCCAAGAGGCTCAACGCCGAGATCGTCCTCCTCTCCCCTTTCTACATAAGTAAGGCCAAGGAAATGGACACCTTCAGGAAGAAGGTGCTCGAGACCCTCCCGGACTACATAAGGGTGGTTGAGGGACTGAGCAAGGAGTTCTCCACGGCCTATTTGGACCTACACCGTGAGTTCAAAATGAGGTTGGAGTACTTGGACCCTGAGACTTTCGCCCCGGAACCTGTTCACCCCAACAGGAGGGGGCACACGCTGATCGCCCTAAAGCTCTCCCAGCTCCTGTTGGTATAGAGTCCCTAAAGGTGAGAGCGGGCCGGGGCGAATAATTTATGGGAAGGATTGAAAGGCCCCTCAGGACCCCCCGGGAGATCGGCGGAGGATCGAGGGTAAAACCCAAATACATCCGGGATATATAGTGCAAGTATCCTAATGAAAACGGTGCACTCGGCTCTGGTCGTGGATTCCAATGATGCAGCCCTGTCAGTTGAAAGGCAGTTGAGCATTGCCTTGGCTAAGGCTCTCTCCAGGAAGGCGCGGATTGCGTCCGCTACTCTCGTGGGCTGGCCCTTCCTCCTCGTTAGGGTGGAGGAGAACGGAGGTTACATGGTCTTCGATGAGACTGGAATGCTGGAAGCTGAGGTGATCAGGAAGGTCTTCGACAACCACGCACCTTACATCGAGAAGCTCTCTTACCTCTCCTCTGCAGAGGACTTCCTCGCCTCGATCTCCTCTCACCCGTGGCAAGAGGAGAGGGGGGAGGAGAGGATAAGGTTGAGGGGGGTAGTGGAGAGAGATATAATGAGGGTTCTGAACTCCCCCTCTGTTCCCCTGACATCCACCCTCTTGCCCAGGAGGATAACTGGGGAAAGGGCCATGGCTGAACTGGAGGAGTGGAGGAGAGTCCAGGCGGTGATCAAGTCGGACCTGGAGAGGCTCTCGGAGCACCTGAGCAGCTTCTCAGCGGTCTCGGAGGCCTTCATCGGGAAGGTAGCTGAGGAGAGGAGGAGGACGGAGGCAGCGTTCAACGCCGATATAGCCACGGAGAGGTCCAACCTAGAGGATCTCTTGAAGCAGAGGAAGCCGAAGGTGTATGAGGAGGTGAAGAGGCTAGTGGAGGAGAGGACTCCCAGGCTGGCTGAGATCTACGGGATCTTGGTCAAGGCGCAGCTGGACGCTGAGGGGGGAATCCTGCCCCAGAATCAGTTGTCCTCCCTCGTTGCGAGTAAGGACAGGGTACTCAGGGAACTGGAGGAGTCCATAAACAGCGCCATTGAGCCCTTCAAGGCGGAGGTCAGGGAGTTCAGGGAGAGAATAGAGGGGTTGGAGGCTAAGAAGAGGGAGGAACTGGGGAAGCTGGACGAGAAGCTCAAGAGCCTAAGGGAGGCAGTGAACGGCGTTAAGGAGGTCCTCGGACAGATCAGGAGATCTAAGGAGGAAGAGTTAACCAGGCTTTCCTCCCTCCCCAGGCGATCGATCTTCACGGAGGAGCAGTTGGAGGTGGTGGTACCATTCCTCTCGGTGAGCTATGAGGACGGGAACTCCCAGGTCTTCTCGCCCATGAAGTACAACGGGAGGAACAGGTCCTTCCTGGGCTTTGGGTCCAAGGTGGACTCCATTGCCTCTCCCCTAGAGGAGTTCCTCAGGGATCTAGAGGGGAAACTGATTTCCACGAAATTGCCTGACAACGTGAAGCCCATGAGGGAGGAACTGGAGAAGGGAGTGGAGTGGGTGGAGACAGAGGGGTGGAGGGTGAGGAAGCTCTTGGAGGAGTATTACCTGTGAGATGGACCGAGGAGGAGCAAGAGGCGACAGGGTGAAGAGGTCTTCACGGAGGTGTGAGGGCCAGTCCCCTCGAAGCCGCCCCTTGCCCCTAACTAATTTCCGGGGAGTGGTATAAAAATTCAGCGTGCCATCGTCAGCGGTTTCGCTAGAGCCGTGAACCTCCCATTGACGTATCAGCGTTGTGACAGGGGGTGAGATTCGGAACTCAGCATATTACCTGTGTAGCACTGTGGAGTCCTTAGAACAGTGCAGTGTGGGGGAGGGCACACCATTGGGGCTCACGTCCTGGCAGGGAGCCCATGCGGACGACGTGGGGAGCCGGGGGAATGAGGAGGAGGGGTGAATGTAGTCTTGAAACCCTGAAGGTCCAACCCTAACTCCGTCATCCTTCCCACTCCAGGGCGATCACCCTGGCCATTGCACCACTCCCTCCCCTGAGCTTCAGGGGGAGGGCTACTAGCAGATATTCCCTCTCTGGATTGAGCGTTGAGGTACAGCACAAGTCCTCCACCACTACTACCCCGGTCGAGAGAAGCTTCGTGTGCACTGGGAAGCCGCGGCTGTGGTAAGGGTCCACGCTGGGGAAATCCACGCCAAGGAGCTTCACTCCCTCCCTCACCAGGAGTTCCCCTGCCTCGGGTGTCAACCCCGGGAAACCTGTGGGGTCCTGCCTGGTTGAATCGTTCCAACCCGTGGAGATCAGGACTCCCTTCCCCCTCAGCCCGGGAGAGGAAGTGGACCTCAACTCCTCCACCCCTATCGGTCCCTCAATCCTTTCAGGCCTCAAGTCCCTAACCTGGATCACCAGCCGATCCAGTGGGATCTGGTCTACGGTGCATCCCTCCTCCAGGAAGTGGTAGGGGGAGTCCACGTGTGTCCCTGAGTGAGAGGAGAGGCAGAGGAACTCAGTGTTATATCCCTCCCTGTCCAGACTGGCCTGCTTCGAGATCTCCACGGGCCTATCCCCTGGCCAGACCCTGGTCTCGTGGCTTAGGGTCAAGGTCAGATCCCAGATCCTCAAGGTGTGGAACACTGGATTAACGGATAATTAGGGTTTCCGTCTTCGGTCCCATTGGAATCGGATCACCAAGTCCTGATCGAGACTGGGGCCCTAACCCTTTCTGGGAGTACACGGCCTGTTACTCCTGCCCTGCTTCCTCAGGGGCGAGCTGCCCTAACTCGGTTAGTGTCAACCACCTACCGTCCCCCTCACGGAAATAGGCGTCCGCCCAACGTAGGGTATTATACACTTCACATGCTAACCTCAACTACCTCAACGCCCTCAACGTTCGCCCGCGTAAGCACGGAAGCTGAACCCAACGGTGAGCATTGATGCATGTTTACAGTAGTGTCATTTAAATTTGGGAGACATCCCCACGGAAGGGGTCTCCCGCCCCCAACCCCCGAGAAGATAAAGGTGAGGAGGTTTGGGAAGAGTAGGAGTGGTAACAGGAAGATAACTAGGTTTGCTGAGAAACAACTTCTCATTCACGGTGTTATTAAAGCACTTAGGTTGGGTTTTAACGTAGTCTTGGTTAACCTAAGGGTGCCGCGAGCTCGGAGGAGTATGAGAAGGTTATGAAAGAGAAAGGCATTGGTAAACATACTGGATCAGTTTGCCTAATTGCATTAAGAGATTAGAAATGAAGAATAACATTAAATGATATAAACTTCGCAGCTTATCACAGACCGTTATCAACAGTGAGTGAGAGTCGACAAACTCGGACGAGGAAATCCAGAGGGTTCGAACATATTTCACTTAACTTTACTAATGTCCGAAGAGTAAAGTATTTCCTAAGGTAGTGAAGATCCGATGCATTGAAGTAGTGAGCTTCGTTTTTAGGTGAAGTAAAGTGGAGTAATCCTTATTTAATAAAAATGATTAATCTCCACTATGACAAATATGGAGTTAAGTATAACGTCTAGCTTCAAGGTAGGGGAAAGGGCTAGTTTCGTGGAGGCCTCCATGAGTAAGGAGGGGAGCTTGATCTCCACTCTCCGCGCCCTGAACCTCGACCTGGGCAACTTAAGGGTAGGAGTCTCAGCTTCCACGGACCCGGAGGGTAGGCTAAGACGATTCATATTGACTGTAATCCAGCCTCAAGATCAGGAGAACGTCGTGGCCTCTTACATTCTGGACTTAACCTCCAGGAAGTTGACGATCGCCGAGGGGAGGGCGAGGAGGCTTGAGGTGAAGGAGGAGGACAGAGCCAAGGTGATATCCCAACTCCCCGATCTCCTCAGCTCTATGAGACAGGGTCCTCTCATGCACTTCAGGAGTAGGGTGATCAACCTTGACACCGGCGCAGAGGAGGCTACTTGAGCTCTGCAGCTCGCCCAGGACCTTCTCGGAGCTCAAGAGGCTGACCAAACTCTCCGATTCGGGCCTCTCCAAGGCCCTCAAGGAGATGCGGGAGCTGGGTTACCTTCAAAAGACGCAGGAGGGTTACCTCACCACCCCTGAGGGGATGGAGGCCTTGGGTCACAGGAAGATCAGGGCCCACGGCGTGATCGTGGTATACAGCGGCATAAGCGAGGAGCAGGCCAGGAGAGTGTGTGAGATCCTAAGAGGTTCCCCCAAATTCTGGCTCTCCGCCCGCAGTGAAGACTTGGGGGACTACGATGTGAGGGTGGGGTTAGTCTTGACGTTCCCTGAGCTCCTCCTGGATGAGGTCAGGGGGAGTTCGAAGGAAAGGGGGGTCGAATGATCGCCTCCCCCTCCATTCCCAACTACACCACACCCCTTTACCTAGCTGTGCTCGCCTTAGTCCTCACCCTGAACTCCTATAGGAGCCTCTCGGGGACTAGGTACAGGGGGTGGAGGGTATTCCTCAGGCCTGGGATTTACCTCCTCCTGGCCCTGATCCTCTTGGCCTTGGACCCTAAGGCCTGGATCCTGTCGACCCTCGCCGGAATCGCTGGGGTGGTAACGGGGACGAAATTGGGATCGTCTGTGAACTTCTATTACAACGGCGTTCAACTCTACTATAGGAGATCGCCCACAGTCTACCTGATCTGGCTGGCCGTCTTCCTCCTGAGGGTCTTCCTCTCCACCTGGATCAACCTGGGGACACAGGGACTCCAACTACTGGACGCTCTCCTCCTCTTCTCCAGCGGTCTCCTACTTGGAGAGTCCTACCACATCCTGTTCAAGGCCAGGGAGTTCAAGGCCAGGAATTCAGGACCTTGAGTGTTTACTAAAGTTGGGGGTTAAGAGCGGAAAGCTTCAAGGGGATGCACAGCCCCCATTCAGTTTTTCAGTGAAGCTAACGACGCCCCCCTCCCCAGCCCATGGGAAGTGGGACTGTGGGAGGGAAACCAGGACCCTTCCTACTTTCACTGGATCCAGGGGCATTGAACGATTGTCCCCTTTCGGGTGGTCCTCTGACCCGCTGCCCACCTGGTGTAACCCCTCACGGTGGGAACGGTGAACGGAACCCTTCAGGGCGGGGAAGGAGGTCAGCATAGAGTAACGAAAACCTTCCATCAATGTTCCACTATTTTTATATTCTCATAGGCAATGAATTGGGACATGGCTAAGATTATCACCGTGGAAGCAAAGGGCCATTTCACTAGGGGCTCCGCGCTCTCAGTTTTCCTCGACCCCCACAGGTTCGCTGGAGTGAGCGGGCATATCTCGATACTGAAGGTCCTCGACAGGAAGGACGGCCTCTACAAGGACCTTGACTCGGTAGAGGACGGGGAGAGAAAGTACTCAGTAGCATACACGTTCGGGGATCCCGAGAACAAAATGAGCCTATCCCTGGGTTACATGAGCGGGCCCAACCTCTCAGCATCGGGGGTGAGCTACGATGGGGAATCGGAGAGCTTCAAGTGGTCCCTCTCAGCGCAGGCGGAAGAGGCGAGGGTGATCATCGAGGTGTCCGCAGAGTACCGGGAGTCCCGGAACCCACTCAGGGCTCAGCGGCAAGAGCTGTTGGAGCATGTGGCTAGATCCCACTTGGTCCCCTATCTGTCCAAACTCCCTCCTCAACTGGACTATGCGGGGACCAGCCTTACTCCCCTTTTCTCTTACAGGGGTGAAGTTGGGGAGCTGATCTCCAAGCTCAGGGATCTAGTAATGGAGATCGGAACGGGTGTAATAAGTGTTAAGGGGAAGGGGTTTCACTTCGTGGCAAGTGTGATCAACAACCAGATCACCTACATGAAGTTCACAGAGGGGAGCGATGTCACCGTGGGAGCCGAGGCGCTCTCCAAACTCTTCTGGGTGAAGGGGAGGGCGGAGATCTCTGCCTTTCACGTGCAGATCGAGGAGGTAATGATCAACGCCCTATTCAGAACTCAGCTGGCGAAGTGAAGGGTAAAGGTCAACTTCACGAAACTATTTAAGGGGTCCCGAGCTGCGCTGAGTGGGAGTACTTTGTGGGGTAGGCGAGGAGCTACGGCTGGAACTGGGAAGGAGCCTGATGAGGCCAGGAGGGCTTTAGGGGTGGAGGACAGGAGGATAAACCCATTCCTCCTCTATAACCCCTTGAGGAAGTTCCTGGAGAATCCCAATTTCCTGGTCAAGAAGTTCCTCAGACCTGGAATGAACGTGGCGGACGTGGGGTGTGGGCCAGGGTTCTACACCATACCCATGGCCAGAGCAGTGGGGGAGGAGGGGAAAGTCTACGCGGTGGACTTCGACCCAAAGGCCCTGGACTACCTGAGGAGAAGGGTGGAGAGGGAAGGGATCAGGAACGTCCTGACCTTCGTGGGTTCTGCAGCCGACTTGAACTTCCTACCCTCTGACTACTTCGACTTCGTCCTCTCCAAGGACGTTCTGTGCTGCGTGACCAAACACAGGGAAGCCGCTGAGGAGATGCTGAGGATCCTGAAGCCGGGCGGTAGGGCTTACGTTTCGGTCATGAGAGGGCCTAAGTCCGACCCCAGGACTGTGAAGCCCGGGGAACTCCTAAACCTCTTCCCGAAGGACAGTGTGGTTGAGAGAGGAGGAGGGCCTCTCCACTCCTGGTTTATCATAAGGAAGTGACCCATACAGGTCTACAGGTCCTGAAAAACTGCTCGCTGCAGGCTGCAGAATTGAAATGAGTCTCAAACTTACTGAGTTAGGACCGAATTCTTTTTAGTGCGAACGGGAATACTTTACATTAGTTTACAGTTTTAGGGAGCGAAGTGATTTCCGCTCGTTATGGTCCCTGTCCAAATGGGTTGGAATGAGGAGCGGAGATACGAGCCCTGCGCCCTTGGCAGTTTCCATGACTCACCCACCGTCAGGTTGATAGCTGGGGGTTGAGTCCCCACTCTCCATAATGAATGTCACAAAACGATTGAAGTGAAAGCGTAGGGGTGAACAGACAACCTCAGCCCTACTCCTCCTGGCTGAAAAGGCGAAAACTGGCGAGCCTCGAACGGGAGAAGGTCCATACAGGGATCAGCGGATCGTGAGAGTGCTGAGCCGTGATCTACCCGAAGCGGCCGATCGCCGGCTGTGGTTAACAGTTTCGCTTAGGTGGGGTTAGTGCTGCTAGGGGGGCAGAGGAGGGCGAAAGGGAACCTGACTCAGTGAAGTCCGAGGGCTAGGGGTCGAATTCATGAGACTTCAATGAGGCCCAAACCCCTTAGATAATGGACCCGGTGAGGACTGCAAATTCACTGAAAGCGTAAAGACGACCTCAGTCCAGCCCCATCACATCTGACTTACTGACCTCCTTCCCCGCCCTGAAGGGTTCCGTTCACCGTTCCCACCGTGAGGGGTTACACCAGGTGGGCAGCGGGTCAGAGGACCACCCGAAAGGGGACAATCGTTCAATGCCCCTGGATCCAGTGAAAGTAGGAAGGGTCCTGGTTTCCCTCCCACAGTCCCACTTCCCATGGGCTGGGGAGGGGGCATCACTGCGTCAACGTCAATAAATCAAGAAGAGGTATTTGAATGGGGGCTGTGCATCCCCTTGAAGCTTTCTGCCCCCTTAACCCCAATCATTGTAATCCTTAATTATTAATTATTCGACTGCTCATTTCTGAGGAAAGACAGAAGACCCTGACTTACACATCTTTATATTTTAAAGCCGTTGTCAGGTTTATGAAAAACATAGTCGAGATAGCAATGGAGGCTGGAAACTTCAAAACATTAGTAACAGCGGTGAAAGCAGCTGGTCTTGTGGAGGTCTTGAGTGGGCCTGGACCTTTCACGGTCTTCGCCCCTACCGATGAGGCCTTCTCGAAGCTACCTAAGGGCACTGTGGAGGCTTTACTTAAGGACATTCCCAAGCTAAAGGCGATCCTAACTTATCATGTGGTTCAAGGTAAGTATATGTCCTCCCAGGTCATGGAATTGCTGAAGCAAAACAAGGAGGTTAAGGTGAATACTGTTCAAGGGGCTCCAATAACTCTGTCCCTGAAGGGGACAATGAGGAAGACCCTCCACGTGAATGACGCACAGGTGATAAAGGCTGATATAGAGGCCTCCAATGGAGTGATCCACGTAATAGACAAGGTAATACTACCGCCTTAAATATAAGATTTTTATTATTTTAACTATTCTTATTCTGTAAATTATAATATTATAACGTGTAATCTATTCAGGGCCGTTCTAGAATTCAATCAGCTTCTCTCGTTAAACTGCAGATTACTCGAATGTTGACTTCCCCACCCTGGAAGGGTTCTTGGGCTCACGATTCTCACCATGAGGGGTTACACCTAGTGGGCGGCGGATCAGAGGCCCACTTCCATCCCAATGATTCTAGATCCCATGAGAGAGTGAGGGATCAGTCATGTGAAGGGAGATTGAATTATACTGGTCGCCCCTCTCCCAGCCCATTTCCCATGGAGATGGGGAAGTGCGTCATTAACACCACTGAAAAACAGCAAAATGGGAGGCTATCCATCCCCACCTCACGATGAAGGACTTCTACCTTCCAACTGCCGGGAATACAAATCAAGCCTGAATTGGTGACTCGCACACAATTACATGTTGAGCCGAAGCTCAGTCAATGACCTTTCGCTCACCTCGATCATTGTGGGTAAGGCCTCGTTGTCTAAGGAGAACATGGAGTCCTCAAGTCCTGAGTCCCTCCTCCACCCAGGAGACTACTTCCTCCAATTCTGGGACTTCCACTTCCTCCGCTTGGGCGATCCTATATCTGAACAGCTGATCGTAGAATGGTACTACCTTATATCTGGGACACCCTAGCTCCTCAGAGGCCTCTTTAGCCTCCCTATGGGCTAACTCCAACTCATCGGGAAGGGGAGGGACCATGTTGATCACCAAACCCAGGACCTTGACCTTGAGTGCCCTCATGATCTCCTTAACGTATTGGACCTCCATCCTGAGGTCATTGGGTTCCGCGTCAGAGACTGCCAGGATCTGGAACTGCCAGTCCGGGTGGGTCTCGGAGAATAGTCTGACGCCGTCCAAGAAGAGTTCGTCCTCGTAGCTTATGGCGGGGTTGTAGTCCACGATCGTCACGTCCCCGGAGATCGAGGCTATGATTTCCCTCCTCTTTGGGTTTCCCTTGGCCTCCCTGAAGTACTGTCTCTCCTTGGTGGGGTTGCCGAAGAATTTCAGGACGGTTAGGTTCCCTAATTTGAGCAGGTACTCCTCCTCTCTCCTCCCCTCAACCAACGCCCTGTATAGACCCAGTCCGTTCAGGTTGAAGTGCCTGGAGCCAGTGCCGTTCACGTCCTTGTCCATGAAGGTCACCCGGTACTTCCTGGCCAACCTCTTCGCAAGGTAGACCGCCACAGTGGTCTTCCCGACCCCTCCCTTGTAACCCATGACGTTGATCCTGAGCTTCACGTCTCTATCCTTGTGTCAGTGCGAGTTAAAACGTTTAGTTCCAAAGGAGGTACCATGAAGAGGGACAGGAGATGGGAATTGGATCCTACCGGACGATCGTTGAGGGCTTTCGGCGTGTCTCCCCGCCCTTCAACTCCCCGGTTTCACCCTTGGAAGTAGAGGGATCAGGGGCTAACGTTTTTAAGTCCTCTATGGTCCTTGCATCCATGAGATCCGATTATGCGTTGAGCGGAGGAGTGAGCTCCAGGTTGCAGGCCACAGAGATAACCTTAGCTCGACCCGTTAAGCAAAGGAACCGCGGAACTGGGGGGAGATCGGATTAGCACTACATCGAGGAGGGATCGAGAGACGAGGCACCAGATCCTGATCGATCAGGATCGGGTCCCTCTTCCATGAGGGCACTACCAGGGAATGGGTATGAGGGTCGTCATACTGGGCGGAGGCTTCGCGGGGGTAGCAGCGAAGGTCTATTACCCAAAGGCAATTCTCATAGACAGGTGGGATTACTTCCTGATGACCCCAAAGTTGAGTGATTTCATAGCCAGGGGGGATCGGGCTGCCTTCCCTAGGAGACCCGAC
>Ga0208548_100204_pt1 | contig 27872 bp, 27 predicted proteins | sample ECH_Chost_MetaG_FD_187133 | JGI IMG/M metagenome (GOLD analysis project Ga0208548, IMG submission 187133) | Hot spring microbial mat communities from Yellowstone National Park, Wyoming, USA - ECH_C host_MetaG (SPAdes) (version 2) | ecosystem: Environmental > Aquatic > Thermal springs > Hot... | reverse complement strand
TTGTAACATCGCATCTTCTATAAAAGAATTTTGTATACTCCCATAAATACTTGCTTGTAAATTTCTTGAGAAGTTTGTTTTTAGGATAATATTCATCAAGAATCTTTCTGTTGTTTATAAATGTGTGGAAAGAACCAACCAGAGGTAGCTTCATTACTCTCGCTATTGTAAGAGCTGTGAAGCCCATAAAGAACGGTGTTTGGGCGTGCATTATGTCTATCTTCTCTTTTTGCAGCTTCAATACGGTATGATATGGAAAGAAAGCAAGCTTATATTGAGGATATGGTTTAAAACTTATTCCAGATACTATGTGCACATGTTTATTTGAATATATTTTTTTAGATTTAGTATCACCACTTGCAAAAATATATACTTCGTGCCCTCTCTTCTCAAGCTCTTTCTTAAAGCCAAGCATAGATGTTACCACGCCGTCGACAGCAGGTAGATATGTATCAGTATAGAACGCAATCTTAAGCTTATCCATAGAACCAGTTCCTCCCTTTATTCCCATTTATTTATAATTTTAACTCTGCTCGCGGGAAGTCCCCTTTCGCAAGATAGGGGATGAGAGCGAGCAACACGATTATAAATATAAAAACAAACATAAATAAAAGTATTGTGTTATTGACAAACATGCTTATAGAAAAGAATGAAAGAATAAGGAATAAAGGTCGTGAGACCAGAAATAAAAGAAAATTACAGGCTGCAAAGTCTTTTGAGATAAAACTTGACAAAAGCAAAATATCAAAAGAGAAATTGAGCAATCTGCAAAGGCTGTTTCTTGAGGGCAAATGGTTTACCAATTATATTATATCTAAAGGCATAACAGATTCAGTGCCATACAGGGATTACAAAATAGACAAAGTAAATGTAAAAGTAAAGGACAAATTTGAAGAGAGGGAACTAAGATTATTATCGTCGCAGATGAAGCAGTATATTATAAAGAGGCTGCAGAACAATGTAAAGACATTGCATGAACTTGGCAAAAAAGGCAAGAAAGTAGGAAAGATAAAATACATAAAATCACTGCATTCCATTTTTCTAATGCAATACGACAATACCTACACATTAGACATGAAGAAAAGAACGCTGCACATACAGGGGCTTGGCGACTTCAAGGTTATTGGCTTAGAGCAAATACCAAATGCATGCGACATAACAACAGCAAACCTTATAGAGAGAAACGGTGACTACTTTCTCCATGTAACGGTTTATATACCTAAAGAAGAGGAAGTGCATAACAAAAAGGTAATAGGCATAGACCTTGGAGTAAAGAACCAGATTACTTTTTCAAACGGAATAAAGGTAAATTACAATGTTGAAATGCCAAAGAGAGTAAAGAAACTATACAAGGTGTTTTCAAGGTCGCAATACAACAAGGAAACAAAAGAGCGTTCAAAAAGAGGGCAGAAAGTACTTGCAAAGATAAAGAAGGAGTTTGCACATGAAAATAATCAGAAAAGAGACATAAACAACAAGATCGCCCATTATGTTGCTATGAACTATGAATTTGCTGCTTATCAAAACGACCCAATAAATGAATGGCAAAGGCTTTTTGGAAGAAGAATCTACCAAACTTCCATTGGAGGATTCCGCGATACCTTGAAAAGAAAGGTCAGCACTCCTTTGGAAGTAGGCAGGTTCACAAAAACTACAGGCATATGCATGTACTGCGGTTATTCGCTGCATTTGAACCTGTCTGAGCGCGTGTTCAAGTGTCCTTCCTGTGGGCATGTGCAGGACAGAGATGTTAGTGCAGCGAAGGCAGTAGAAGGACTTTCCCTACGGAACGTAGGGGAGACGCTCGCAGATGATGATGCCTCTACAAGTAGCATGCTGGAATATCTGAAAAGTATTCCGCACGTGAAAGCAAGCATCGCAGATGAAGCGAGAAGCTCGAACAAACGGATGTGGCTCAAGAAGCCCCATCCGTAAGGGTGGGGTAGTTCACATAGTTTAGCATGTTTTCTTTTAGTGTGCATGACATTCTCAAGAATAAATGCACTTTTCCTTAGCTTAACCGATCTGAAGGTTCATTGCAGCCTCGTTTTAAGTGTTGTCATTTAAGAGATATAGCGCTATTTGCATTATTGTTCATACCTTTATGTTATTGCATAAACCAATTTAGAATCGAAAGTGTTTTTATAGTTTATATCGCATATAGTATTGATTTAGATGATAAAATACTGGGAGTTTGAAGATGCACCTCTAAAGGAAAAGCTAAAGAACCCTAATGTTAGGGAGCTTGCTAAAATATATTTTGAAAATGAGACAAAGGCGTATAGGTTTGCTAAAGCGCTTATCGAAGTAAAGAAGCACGGCGAACTTAGGCTTAAGGATTGCGGTAAAGAATTACCACTTGCCACATGGAAGAGATATCTTGACTTTGGTGTTAATGTTGGTATATTGAAACATGAAAACAATGCTTATTCATTTACAGATAGATATTCAAAGCCACTGAGGAACATTGCTACTTATATAAAGTCGTGGATTGATTCGCAGAACATAGAAGATGTTGACACGCTTTTTGCAAATGCCAAAACAGAGAAGCAGAAAAAAAGAGGTGGCAAGAAGGCCTTAGAAAATGAGAACACGCAAGAAGAAAGCAAACAAGGCAATTATACAGATGATAGAGAAAGCGCAAATGTGCAAACTTCACCAACTTCCGAGAACAAAACAGAGCAGTAACATAGCTACTTATAATGCCACTTAACACCTGTCTTTGTATCTTCTATTATTATATTGTACTTTTCCTCTATCTCCTTTCTTATACGATCTGCTTTATCAAAATCTTTTTCTTTTCTAGCTCTTTCTCGCTCTTCTATAAGCTTCTCTACCTCATCTGGCAGCTTCTTCTCCTCTAGCTCCTTTTTGAAATCAAGGCCGAGTATTGTATCAAAATCAAGCATTATCTCGATAACCTTCTTTGATTCTTTTGCTCCAACCTTTCCATCGCTTAATCTTTTGTTTTCATAGCTTATAAGTGCATGCATTTCTTTAAGCGCGTTTGGTGTGTTTAGGTCATTATTCAGTTCTTCAAAGAACCGCATATGGAATTTCTCTAACTCGTTTTCAACATCTTTACCAAACTCCTTTTCCTCATCCACCGCATTCATTTGCCTTATGAAATTATAAAGGCTCTTAAGCGTTTTATCTGCATTTTCAAGAGCTTCAAAGGTGAAGTTTTGCTGGCTTCTGTAGTGGCTAGATAGCAGGAAAAATCTTAGCGATAATGGCGAATAGCCTTTGTCTATTATATCTTGCACTGTATATATGTTTCCGAGCGACTTTGCCATCTTCATGTTGTTTACCGTTAAGAAAGAAACATGTATCCAATAATTTACAAACTTCTTGCCTGTTGCTACTTCTGACTGGGCTATCTCATTTGTGTGGTGTATTGGGATATGGTCTATACCGCCGCAATGAATATCGAAATGCTCACCGAGATACTTCATACTCATCGCACTGCACTCGATATGCCAGCCCGGAAAGCCACGCCCCCATTCAGAATCCCATACCATCTCTTTCTCATCGCCTTTTGCAAAGCGCCATACCGCAAAGTCTGTCGTATTCTTTATACCTTCAGCCCTCTCAACCCTTGCACCAGCCTTAAGGTACTTGTTAAGTTCATCGAAGCTCATGCCTGTAAGCTTGCCATAATCTTTAAACTTAGAGGTATCATAGTAAATGCCTGTAGAGACTTTGTATAAATAGCCTTTCTCATCGAGCTTTTTTATAAGAGCAAGCATCTCATTTATATGTTCAGTAGCCCTTGGCATAACATCTGGCATTATTATGTTGAGCCTCTTTATATCCTTCACGAAAGCCTCTTCATAAAATCTTGCCACCTCATATGCGCTTTTATGCTCCTTTCTTGCTTCTAGCTTTATTTTGTCTTCACCAATATTTGAATCCCCAACAAGATGCCCAACATCTGTTATATTCATAACATGCTTTACTTTATAGCCATTATGAATTAGTGTTCTTTTTAAAATATCCTCCTGCACGTACGTTCTCATATTACCTATATGTGCAAACCAGTATACTGTAGGACCGCAAGTATAGATTCCAACACTTCCTTTCTTTATGCTTCTGAAAGGCTGTATTTTGCGCCCGAGTGTATTATATAGCTTAAGAGCCATCACATCAGCCCACTATCTGCTGGTTTACAACGATGCCAGGCGTTTGTATTGGCACTGCGCTCTGATAAAAATCACCAACAGCTATATAGTCAAGTCTATTTACAACGGTGCCAACCACATTTGCAACTACTCTAACGCTTACATTCTGGCACATGAACATTGCAATAGGTATACTTGCATTTTCGAATTGGCTTGTTGTATAGAGATTACCTGGCGCATTGTAGGTATTATAATGCGTTATTATTACAGGATTGCCGTTCTTTATTATTTCAACATATAGTTGTGCGTTATAAGGTGAGATTATTTTGAAGTTAAGATAAGGCAACACGACCTTAAATGGCTTTGAGGTAAGATTTCCTGCCTGTAAGACAAGGCCGCAGTGATATGTTGTTGCAAAGAAGCTACCATTGTAGCCCCTCCATGTTGTGTTATAGTAGCACGCATTATTGTCAGCCCACGTGATATTTAGTGGTGCACTTCCAAAACCATAGCCTGTTAAATTCCAACCTTCATATGTGCCTGTAGAGAAATTGCCGTTTTCTAGAGCCAATGTTTTATTTGGTGATAAACAGCTACCAATAGGGGGTATCGTTGTTGTTGTGCTAGTTAAATTCTTATTAATAACAGTGGTAGTCAATGATGGGTTTGTTGATTTTGTTGAAGTTATTGTAGTAGTTGTTATATGCTCACTATATCCTATGTGCAAGTACCAGAGCAAGAATATCACTATAAGGAAAATACCCATCACTAAATAGGCTATAGCACCTTTATGCATATGAGCACCAAATAGATTTAGTTATCAACATATAAAAATCTTATATACTAAATATTCTTGCTATAATTTGTATGGTGTTTTAATGGGAAGTATACCTAGAAAATGGAAAAAGAAAGGAAGAATGCGCTGGAAGTGGGTAAAGAAGAAAAGAAGAAGATTAAAGAGAGCACAGAAGAGAAGGGTCGGCGAGCTCTGATAGTTTTTAAAAGCTGGAGAACCATCAAACAAAGAGAGTAGATTTTATTGGAATAAGTGATAGCCTTAGATAAAAGAAATATGCGCTAAGCTCTGCCACCCATGAACCTAAAAGAAGCAGAGTCTTTTTGAATTTGCGTATAGACAAATGGAATTGGGGCTCAAAGAAACGTTGCAAGAAAACTAAGCAAGGGTTCTTATCTGATATCTGCCGCGCTTCTCTATTTCCACAAGCTTTCTGAACACATCACTTGATTCTTTATAAGCTTTAGCATATGAATCTGCAAGCACTTTATACTGCTTCTCGTTGAGAGAGCGCTTCATCAAAAGCAGGTCTATAGCCTTTTCTTCTATACTTTTGCTTATCTCTGCTAATCCAAAGTCTATAACATAGACACTATTTTTGCTTACCATTATGTTTGCAGGAGTAAAATCACCATGCGCAATATCAGCTTTGTGCATTTTAGCAAGAAGAAGGCCAGCTTGCCTTAGTAGATATGAGCTTTTCTTTACATCGCGCAGCAGTTTTCCTTCAAGATAGCCCATATAGATTGAGAACTTCCCAACACCAATGAGCCTTGGTGTTCTAACTCCGGCTTTAAACGCCCTATACAAAATCCTGGCTTCGTTTTTAGTTCTTGCAAGCCTAAGCTTCTCATCTAAGCTTGCCTCCCTATACTCTTTTTTAATCCTCTCTTTTACTACTACTCGCTCGCCAAATAACTCCTGCATATATATTTTTGCCTCTGCTCCCTCACTAAGCAGCTTCAAGGAACCACCGCCTTTTCAATTCTATACTTTTGCTCTATGCCACATTCTTCTATTTTGCTAGTATAACCGCTCTTAATAAGTCTTTCAGCTACATATGCAATCATTGCCCCGTTATCTCCGTTGAACTCGTTTGGTGCAAAGCCAAACTTCACATTATGCTCTTTTGCTATATTGCTTAGCATCTCTTTAAGCTTAGTACTTTGTGCAACACCACCACAAATGCAAAGCTCCCTACTTTTTGTAAGTAGAAGCGCTCTCTCTGTGGCTTCACATATCATGCTAAAAGAGGTCTCTTGAAGAGAGTAACAAAGATCTTTATTGCTTACTTTTCCTATAAGCTTTTTTGCATAAGTCAGAAGGCCTGTAAATGCAAAATCCATACCCTTTACAGTATAAGGCATTTCTATATATTTTCCACCTTCTGCTTCTTTCTCAACGCTAGAGCCCCACGCAGGAACAAGCTTGAGCTCCCTTGCAAACGAGTCTAGCATGTTTCCAATACCTATATCGAGTGTTTCCCCAAGAACGTGGTAGTGCCTATAGGGCTTGTCAACAAGCTTTAATATTTGTGAATTGCCACCGCTCACATAAAGTGCAAGAGGATCATTTAAACCTGCGACATGTTTAGTTATCTCGATATGTCCTACCCCGTGGTTCACTTGTGTTATTGGTATGGCAAGCTTATTTGCTATTGTCTTTGCAGCTAGCTCGCCAACCTGAAGGCAAGGCCCTATGCCCGGTCCACGCGTATAGCCAATACCCTCTATTTGCTTTAAGCTTATACCAGCTTTCTTCAGAGAAGACTCTATAACCTTGCTAACATTCTCTATATGGAATTCAGCCACTTTAGAAGGTATCATGCCTCCGCTTCCTACATTATATGAGATCTTTTCATTCGCAAGAATCTCGCCGTTTTTTACTATACCAACTCCCAAAGTATGTGCGCTGCTTTCTATACCCATTACAAGCATGTTAGTATCTTTAGATTCAAAATTTAAAAGCTTGTTGAGCAGCAAGTTTTGTAAGCTTATTAGAAATAAAATACGAAATAAAAAAATAGATTATGAATGAAGTGCTATACAGAAGCAACAAATAGGAAGCGATGAGAAGAGAAAAGACCCATAATTTGCCTAGCGCATAAATGGCGCATAAAAAGTAGGTATTAAATTTGATATAAATATTTATAAATGTTTTTGCTTAATATAAATAGAGCCTGTATGTGTATTCTTAGCGAACGCTTATTTTAGGTGGATATCTTGGTAGAAGAAACAGAGCACATATTAGTACCTGTCCATGAGTTATTAACAGATGCCGAAGCTAAGAAGGTTTTAGAAGAATTGCATGTAAATAAAGAAGATCTACCTAAAATATTCGAGAGCGACCCGCAAGCCAAAAGATTAGGTGCTAAACCAGGTCAGATTATAAAAATATATAGAGCAGACCCACCCTTCCAAGCCAAAAACAAATACCCATACTACAGGCTTGTTGTAAAGGGTTGATTTATGGCGAACGAAATACTAGAAGCATATTTGAGCTCAGCTTCCCTAGTCCAGCAGCAGATAGAGAGCTTCAACAGATTTTTAGATTTTGGTATTCAGCGCGTTATAGCAAAGCAAGGTTCGATACAACCAAACATAGAAGATTTCTCACTTAAGCTGGGCAGAGTCAGGCTTGAGAAACCTTCGATAATAGAAGCAGACAGCTCAAGACGCAGCATAATGCCTAATGAGGCAAGGCTAAGAAATCTTACATATGCAGCACCAATATTCCTAGAGTTTATACCTGTTATAAGGGGCATAGAAAAAGAGGCATCGTATGGCGAAGTTTTCATAGGAGAGCTGCCTGTGATGGTAAGAAGCAATTTATGTCATATGAAGAATATGCCAAGGGACCAGCTCATAAAGAGTGGTGAAGACCCTGATGATCCTGGTGGTTATTTCATAATAAAAGGCACAGAACGTGTGCTTATTGGCTTAGAAGATCTTGCGCCAAACAGGATAATTACAGCAAAAGAAAAAGGTGGCACGGAGGTTACAAGCAAGATCTTCTCTACATTAGGCACATTTAGGGCAAGGTGCGCGGTAACAAGGAATCAGCGCGGCTCATTTGTTGTAAACTTCCCGAACGGGCCTAAGAATACAGAGCTTATACTTTTACTAAGAGCTCTTGGCCTTACAGTAAATGATATAATTAAGCAGATCGAATCTATACAGGCTGTTAAGAATGATTTTATCTACAATATAGAGGGCAGCGAAGCAAACGATATTGGCCCATCAGAAGCTATACTAAAGATAGGAAAGGAGATAGCGCCAGGACAAGCAGAAGACTATCAGAGGAAGCGCGCAGAAACAGTATTAGACAACTACTTGCTCCCACATATAGGCATCACCCCAGAGGATAGAAAGGAAAAAGGAAAATATCTTATCGAAGCAGCGAAAAGAGCCTCGCTCGTTGCTAATAAATATCTTAAACAAGATGACAAAGATCATTATGCAAACAAAAGGCTCAAGCTTGCTGGCGACCTAATGGAAGAGCTTTTTGCTTATGCGTTCAAGTTTTTCGTAAAAGATGTCAAGTACCAGATCGAAAGAACAAGTGCACGTGGAAGAAGAATGAGTATACAAACTATAGTGAGCTCAGATACACTCACTGAAAAAATCTTATATGCAATGGGCACGGGCACGTGGGTTGCAGGCCAGACTGGTGTATCGCAGGTTCTTGACAGAACAAATATTATGAGCACATATGCTCATTTAAGGCGTGTAAAGTCGCCACTTGCAAAGAAGCACCCCCACTTTAGAGCTAGAGACGTCCATGGAACACAGTGGGGCAAGATATGCCCTTCTGAATCTCCAGAGGGCCAAGAGGTAGGACTCACAAAATATCTTGCAATGATGGCAAAGGTAACAATAGGTGCTGATGAGAGGTTCACTGAAGAGAAGCTAAAGGAGCTCGGATTGAAGAAGGATTAATAGGTGGTGTTTTGGTTAAGAAAATAAACGAAAAATGTTATGTCTATTTAAACGGCAGGATTATAGGCTACGTAGAAAATGGAGAAGAGTATGCAAATGAGATTAGGCGTGCTAGAAGGAACGGCATTATATCTGGTGAAGTAAATGTTGCGTACCTTAGCAAGGAAAATGTGGTTCATATAAACACAGATGTTGGAAGAGTAAGAAAGCCATATATTATTGTTGAGAATGGTAAATCAAAGTTAACTCCTGATCTTCTTGAAAAGCTGAAGAAGAAAGAGATAGATTTCAACTATCTTGTAAGGCATGGCATTATAGAATATCTTGATGCTGAAGAGGAAGAAAATATACTTGTTGCGTTGGATGAAAGCAAGATAACAAACGAAACAACGCATTTGGAAGTAGACTTGGATTCTATCTTCGGCTTTACTCTTGGTTCAAGCCCATATCAAGAGCACAATAGCGCAGCAAGGCATGCGATGAGCGCAAACTTTATAAAACAGAGCGAAGGTCTATATGCTACAAACTTCAATTTAAGATTTGATTCAAGATCCTATATACTCTTTTATCCACAGGTTCCTCTGGTAACAACAGTTCCTTATAAGGCAGCTAAGATAGAAACACATCCTAGTGGCCAGAACTTCGTTGTAGCACTTGCATCATACTACGGCTATAATATGGCTGATGCTGTAGTGATAAACAAGGCTGCTGTAGATAGAGGCCTGGGAAGAAGTATGTTTTATAAGACCTATGCTGATGAAGAAAGAAGATACTCAAGTGGCCAGAAGGATACTTTTATGATTCCACCCCCAACAGCAGAAGGCTATATGGGAGAAAGTGCTTATTCAAAACTGAGCGATGATGGTATTGTAGAACCCGAAACAGAAGTAGATGAAGGTGACGTTCTAATAGGAAAAGTAGCACCACCAAGGTTCTTGGAAGAGAATCTAGGTGCAACAGGATTAGAAGAAAAGATAAGAGATGACTCTATAGCCCTAAAGGCTGGCGAATATGGTGTTGTAGATAGCGTAGTCATTTCAGAGACAACAGGCAAGACAAAGATAGTAAAGGTAAGGGTTAGAAGTTTGAGAATACCTGAAAAAGGAGACAAGTTTGCAAGCAGGCACGGACAGAAGGGTGTTGTTGCACTCATTGTTCCACCCGAGGATATGCCTTTTACAAAAGATGGTATAGTTCCTGATCTTTTACTTAACCCGCACAGTATACCTTCAAGACTTACGTTTGGCCATCTGCTAGAGGAGCTTGCTGGTAAGGCTGCAGCATTTACAGGAAAGCAGATGGATGGAACGCCGTTTGCTGAGCAAGGCGATAAAAGGCTTGAAGAGTATGCAAAGATAGTAGAACAGCACGGCTTCGCTAGATATGGTGAAGAAACATTATATGATGGTATAACAGGTGAGCCATTCAAATCTGAGCTCTTTATTGGTATAGCCTATTACAACAGACTTTATCATATGGTTAGCAACAAGCTGCAGGTAAGAAGCAGGGGTCCTGTGCAAATATTGACACACCAACCTACAGAAGGAAAGGCAAGACAGGGCGGTCTTAGGTTTGGAGAGATGGAAAGAGATGTATTAGTAGGTTATGGCGCAAGCTTGCTACTCAAGGAAAGACTTCTTGACCAGAGCGACAAAACGAAGGTTCTTGTGTGCAAGGAATGTGGCAATATAGGTTATCATGATTATATAAAGAAGGTTGATGTTTGTCCGATATGTGGAAGCAACAATCTAGAGGAGGTTGAGATAAGCTACGCTTTCAAGCTTCTCCTCGATGAGATTAAGTCTTTGCATATCTTACCTAAAATAAAACTGAAGGGGTGATATTTTATGCAAGCTGAATCTATAGATTATATAAAGTTTGGTATATTTTCACCGGAGCAGATAAGAAAGCTCAGCGTAGCAAAGCTTACTGTACCAGATACATATAACGAAGACGGCTACCCGATCGATGGCGGTCTTGTAGATCAGAGACTTGGTGTTATTGATCCCGGCCTTGTTTGCAAAACATGCGGTGCAAGGGCAAAAGTATGCCCCGGTCACTTTGGCCACATAGAGCTTGTAAGACCAGTGATACATTCTGAATTCGCTAAGATAATATACATGCTACTTCAATCAACATGCCAGGAATGCGGCAGGGTTTTACTTAATGAGGAGCAGATCTCTGATCTAAAAGAGACAATGAGACAAATTGTTGTAAGTGAAGGCGAAGAGGCAACAGACATTGACAAGATAAATGAGAAAAATCAAATATTAAAGAAGCTTAGAAGCATAAAGAAGTGTCCGCACTGCGGTGCTGTTCAGCAAAAGATCAAGTTTGAAGCGCCAACATTCTTCTATCTTGGAGACAGAAGACTTAAGCCCGATGAGATAAGAGATAGGCTCAGCAAGATAAGCGACGAAGATCTAAAGCTTCTAGGCATAGACCCTGCAACAAGCAGGCCTGAATGGCTTGTGCTTACAACCCTTCTTGTACCGCCAGTAAATGTAAGGCCTTCAATAACACTAGAATCTGGAGAAAGGAGCGAAGATGATTTAACACATAAGTTAGTAGAGATAATGCGTATAAACCAGAGGCTTGAACAAAACATAAACGCTGGCGCTCCGCAAATAATTATAGATGATCTGTGGGAACTTCTTCAGTATCACGTTACAACCTATTTCAACAACGAATCGCCCGGCATACCACCAGCAAGGCACAGAAGTGGAAGAGCACTTAAGACGCTTGCGCAAAGATTAAAGGGTAAAGAGGGCAGGTTTAGATATAACTTAAGTGGTAAAAGGGTTAATTTCTCGGCTAGAACTGTAATATCTGTAGACCCTTACATCGACATCGATGAAGTTGGTGTTCCTTACGAGGTTGCAAAGAAGCTCACGGTTCCATTTTATGTAACAGAATGGAATATGGAAAAAGCCAAAGAGTGGCTTTCAAGAACAGAATATCCGATGGTTGTTGACATAATAACAAAAGACGGCAAGAGGAAGAGAATAGTAGAAGGTGCAAGGGAAGAAATTATTAAAAGTATAGCACCCGGCGATATACTAGAGAGGCAGCTTATCGATGGCGATATTGTAATATTTAACAGACAGCCATCATTACACAGAATAAATATAATGGCCCATAAGGTAAGGGTATTGCCTGGAAAAACGTTTAGGCTCAATTTCGATGCAACGCATCCATATGGTGCAGACTTCGATGGAGACGAAATGAATTTGCACGTTCCACAAACATTAGAAGCACAGGCAGAGGCAAAGTATTTGATGTGGGCAAACAACCAAATATTCTCGCCAAGAACGGGCGATGCTATAATTACCAACAATGAAGACGGCATAACGGGAATGTATTTGCTAACAGAAGACACAACAAGGCTTACAAAAAAAGAAGCGAGCTATCTGCTTGCGCTTGCTGGTATATACGAGCTTCCAAAACCTGGAAAAGATGGCTTATATGCTGGAAAAGATGTATTCTCGATGCTCCTTCCACCAAAACTTAATTTTGAACAAAAGGTAAAAGGCCAAACAGTAAAGATTGTAAATGGCAAACTTGTAGAGGGTGTGCTTACAAAAGAAACTTATGGCAGAGGAAGCAGGCTACTCGCAAAGATTGCAGCAGATTTTGGCATAGAAGCAGTAAGCGATTTTCTTAACAGATCATCAAGACTTGCAGACGCATTCGTTACGCTTGCTGGTATAACAGTCGGAATAAAAGAATATATGATAAACGAAGATATAGAAAGGGAGAGGCTTGCAATAATTGAAAGAACGTTTAAGAAGGTCAACGAGCTTATAGAGAGCTACAAAAAGAAAACGCTCGAGCCGCTTGTCGGCTATACGCTTAAGCAATCCTTAGAGAGAATGATAATCGCAGAGCTTGATCTTGCTAGAGCAGCTGCAGCAAAGTACGTTGTAACACACAGCGAGAAGGATAATGATGTTGTACTTATGGCTTTTGCAGGTTCAAGAGGTAGCGAAAAGAACGTTGTGCAGATGAATATGCTGCTGGGCCAGCAAGCAACCCTGTCTGGTGGCAGAATAAAACGTGGATATGCAACAAATAGGGTTTTGCCACATATAAAGCCAAATGATATAACGCCTCCAGCAAGAGGTTTTGTAGTATCAAACTACTTCCACGGCTTAACACCAATAGACTTCTATATGCATGCAATCGGTTCAAGAGGTTCAGAAGTATACAAAGCGCTGCTTACCGCTAGAAGCGGTTATCTTTATAGAAGAATAAATAATGCACTACAGGATTACTATGTTGACTATGACCTTACAGTTAGAGATGTTCATGGAAAGCTGCTTCAAACAATATATGGTGGCGATGGTATAGACCCAGTAAAAGAGGTTATAAAAGAGATGCAGAGTGAGTAAATGGCGAAGGAGAATAAAGATCCCAATATTGTTCATGCTGGTGAGCCTGTCGGCGTTGTTGCTGCACAGTCTATAGGAGAGCCAGGAACGCAAATGATTATAAGTTCTTTCCACTTGGCAGGTATGGCTTCTCAGATGGCTACAGCCGGTTTGCCGAGGATGATAGAGCTAATCGACGCTAGGAAGAAGCCGGCATCCCCTTTAACTAGCGTATATCTAAAAGCTAGTATAAAAAATAATTTCGAAAAAGCAAGCGAACTTGCAAGAAAGCTAAACGAAGTAAAGATGTCAAACATAACAAAACATGTGATAGAGAATTTTGGAAAAGGCAGCATTGTAATAGTATTAGATGTACAAAGGTTAGAAGCATATGATCTTACAGTAAAAGGTGTTGAATCGAAGATAAGCAAGTTACTTAAGGTAGATACAGAATCAGACGAAAAGAAGATAATAGTAAATCTCCACAAGAGAGATATAAAATTCATAAGAGAAATGGCTATGAAGATAATGAACCTAACAATAAGCGGCGTTGAAGGCGCAGGTACATGTGTATTGCAACAGGATGAGAAGACGGGCGAATATTATATTTTGACAGATAAGAGCAACCTAAGCCCATTTTTGGAAATAGATGAAATTGATAAAAGCAGACTTTATACTAATGATATATTTGAGATGTATAGAGTTTTTGGTATAGAAGCAGCAAGAAATACATTAGCAAACGAGATCATTTTGACACTTTCGCAGCAAGGCATTTCAGTGAGCCCTAGGCACATACTTCTGCTTGCAGATGCAATGACATATGACGGCGAGATAAAGAATGTTGGTAGGCACGGATTAACTGGCGAAAAGAAGTCAGTATTTGCAAGGGCAGCATACGAAGAAACAGTAAAGCATCTAATAAATGCGGCAGCTTTCGGCGAAGTTGACATGATGAAAGGCGTTACAGAAAGCATACTTGTAGGTAAACAGATAGCGCTTGGCACCGGCAGAGTTAAGCTTGCGATAAAGAAAGAGGATCTAAATAAAATAAGTAAGAAGAGCAAAGAATAGCAATGTGTGGAAAGATAGTGAAAGATAAATAAATTTATAGAAGATAATTTTTATTTGATTTGGTGAAGGAAATGATGCAAGGAAGACCTTTCGATTTGCTCAATAAGTCTATTGGGCAGCAGATTTTAGTTAGACTTAAAAACAACACAGAAATAAGAGGGGTGGTTACATCGTTTGACGTGCATATGAACATAGTGCTGGAGAATGCAGAAGAATTAGAGGATGGTAACTTAAAAGCAAAACTAGGCACCATACTTTTAAGGGGCGGCAATATCCTATTTATATCCCCTGTAATGTGAATAGTGGGCTCCTGGCGCAATGGTAGCGCGCCTGCATGGCATGCAGGAGGTTGCGGGTTCGAATACTCCTTTTCGAAAATCCCGCGGAGTCCACATCCAGCATGCTACTTGTAGAGGCATCATCTACGAGCGTCTCACATACGTTCCATAGGGAAAGCCCTTTATACTTTGTTACGTTTGTGTTGCTTGCTCTCAGCCCCTATCTTGCGGGCAGAGTTAAATTTTAAAGATAGATCTTTTAAGCATAAACAAAACTAAAGGAAAGTTTTTTATTTTGTAAAAACGTTAAGCAAAATATGGAATCAAACATCAATATAAGCAAGATTTTTCGTCTAGAGAAAGAACTACTCCGATACCAACAAAAAGAACAAAAAGATGCATTGTCTTCCATCAAGAGATCAGAAAATCAAGCTAAAGAGGATATAGGCATACTCAAAGTTCTCTCTTCCCTCTTTAGAAAGATAACAAATGAGGACCATACAAAGAGAGGAAAAGAAGAAATAATTGAAGAACTGCTGACATATTTTAAAGCATTGGAAGAGAGCAAAAACGAGGATTTGCTAATAGAATATCTGGACTCCCTAGACGAAGATAGATTAAAGAAGCTTTACGGTATAGAGCTTGATAAATATAATCTGAAACCGAAAATTGAGATTTATCATAGTATAGCTTCGGATCCTAATGTGCGTTTTACCAATCAAATCATGGTAAAATATTATCTGCCTACAAAAGAAAACCTTACGGGTGCATCAAAATTAATATCTGATATAATTGCTGCCATTGAACAGCTTAAAAGAACGAACCAAATAAAAACAAAATAAATTAGAATTTTTCAACTTTTTCTTGAAAAAAACAAAGATTTTTAAATATTTCTGCACATAATTATAAATATGCCTAGTGAAGAAAAGCTAGTAATTAAGCCCCTTTCAAAACCGTCAAACGAGACCTCAGATGAGCTTGCGCGGTGGTTCTGCAAGGTGTTTGATCTCGAGGAAGAGTCAGAACCAGAGATATTAAGGGAGGTAATAAGGAAAAGCATCTCAGGCGAGGGAGTAACAAGCCTAGAACTTTATAAGAAAATGAAGATGCCAAGAAGTACAATAATCTATCATCTTAATAGGCTAATAAGCACAGGCCTAGTAGTCAGAAAGGGCAGGAGATACTTTTTGAGATCAATGAGTCTCGAAGACACCATAGCAGAGCTCCAAGAAGATATGCTCAGGGAGTTTAACAGGCTTATAGAGTTTGCAGAAAAATTTGATGAACTTATATCGCGTGAGATTTATGGCAGAGGAAGCAAAAGACCAAAAGAAAGAGAACACTGAGAGCAAACAAGACCAAGCAGCAAAAGAAGCTAACCAAAATATTGCGGAAGAAGGTAAGGAAAGCAAGGAAGAGGAGAAGCTAGTAAGTGAGAAAGAGTACTTGGAACTCAAGGACAGACTTTTAAGACTTGCGGCAGAGTTTGACAATTACAAAAAGCGCACAGCAAAAGAAAACGAGAATGCAAAACTGCTTGGCAAGGCAGAGCTCATGAGAAAGCTCCTTCCAACATTAGATGAATTTGAACTTGCACTTTCAGTAAGTTCAAAAGAAAACAAGGAGATAAAAGGTTTTGAGATGATCTTCTCTAACCTGTTAGATGCATTAAAATCCGAAGGTTTAGAAGTTATAGAAACAAATGGAAAATATGATCCATACAAGCACGAAATTATACTTACAAAGGAAAGCGACAAGGAAGAGGGCTCAATACTAGAGGTTGTAAGAAAGGGGTATATGCTTAATGGCATTCTGCTCAGGCCTGCAACTGTTATAGTTGCAAAGGCCAAGAGCGGGACTAGTGGTGAAGCTGGGGACAAAAACAAAAAATAAAAATAAAAAGGTGGTTTTATGGCTAAGATAATAGGAATAGATTTGGGAACTTCAAATTCTGCGGCTGCAGTATTAGAGGGCGGTAGGCCTGTTCTAATACCAAGCTCAGAAGGAATTACCCTATATGGAAAGGCGTTTCCAAGTTATGTGGCATTTACTAAAGATGGCCAAATACTCGTTGGAGAACCAGCAAGAAGGCAAGCGATAGCAAATCCAGAAGGAACTGTAACCGCCTTCAAGAGAAAGATGGGAACAGATTACAAGTATAAGATCTTTGGCAAGGAGTATACACCACAAGAACTTTCAGCAATATTGCTTCAAAAGATAAAGCGTGATGCAGAAGCTTATCTTGGCGAAGAGGTAAAGCAAGCGGTAATAACAGTTCCGGCTTACTTTAATGATAACCAAAGACAGGCAACAAAGGACGCTGGCGAGATAGCTGGCTTAGAGGTAGTTAGGCTTGTAAATGAGCCAACAGCTGCATGCTTGGCTTATGGCATAGACAAGCTCAACAAAGAGATGAAAATACTTGTATACGATTTCGGTGGTGGAACACTTGATGTTACAATAATGGAATTTGGAAATGGTGTATTTGAAGTAAAGGCAACAAGTGGTGATACACAACTTGGCGGCACAGACATGGATAATGCACTAGTAGACTTTTTGCTAAAGGAGATAAAAGCTTCTACTGGTGTTGACGTTTCAAACGATAAGCAGGCTATGCAGAGGCTTAGAGAAGCTGCAGAGAAGGCAAAGATAGAACTTTCTACAACATTGCAAACAGAGATAAACCTGCCATTCCTTACAGTAGGTCCTGGAAATACGCCTGTTCACTTTACCTATACACTAACAAGAGCAAAGCTAGAAGAGATTGTTTTGCCAATAGTTGAGAGAACAACAAAACCGGTAATGCAGGCGCTCAAAGATGCAAAGCTTGAACCAAAGGATATAGACAAGGTAATACTAATTGGTGGGCCTACAAGAATGCCTATAGTACAAAGATATGTGGAGCAGCTTCTTGGAAAGAAGATAGAGCGCGGAGTAGACCCTATGGAAGCGGTTGCATTTGGTGCTGCAATACAGGCTGGTGTTCTTACAGGAGAGGTAAAGGATATTGTCTTACTTGATGTAACTCCACTTTCTTTGGGTATAGAAACACTTGGCGGGGTCATGACGAAGATTATAGAGAGGAATACAACCATACCTATAAGAAAATCGCAGATATTCACCACAGCCGAGGATATGCAAACATCAGTAGAGATCCACGTTCTGCAAGGTGAGAGAGCACTTGCAAAAGACAATGTCTCACTTGGCAGGTTTACGCTTACAGGAATACCTCCAGCACCAAGAGGAGTGCCACAAATAGAAGTTACATTTGACATAGATGCAAACGGAATTTTGCACGTTACGGCAAAAGATAAAGCAACAGGTAAAGAGCAGAGTATGAAAATAGTTGCTCCTAACAAGATGTCGAGAGAAGAGATAGAGCAAAAGATGAAAGAAGCTGAAAAATATGCAGAAGAAGATAAGAAGATAAGGGAATTTATAGAGCTTAAAAACACAGCAGAGTCATTAATATACACTGCAGAGAGAACGCTCAAAGATAGCAAAGACAAAATATCAAAAGAGACCGCAGATGAGGTGGAAAAAGCAAAGAACGAGCTACAAGAAGCTATAAAGAAAGAGAACAAAGATGAGATAAGCTCAAAGATGGAATCACTAAAGAGTGCTCTTGAAAAGTTAGGAGAAGAGCTTTATAAGGGTCAGGGCCAAGCACAGGAAGGAGCAAGCAGCGGAGGACCAGGCTTTGGTCCTGGCTCTAGCTCAGGCGGCTCAGACAATCAGGGCAATACAACAGATGCAGACTTTAGAGTCGAAAAATAAAATGAGTTAAATGACAAAGGACTATTATGATATATTGGGTGTTCCACACAACGCTACTCTAGATGAGATTAAGAAGGCATATAGAGAACTAGCACTGAAGTATCATCCTGATAGAAACAAATCAAAAGAAGCAGAAGAAAAATTCAAGGAGATAAATGAGGCATACGCAGTACTAAGCGATCCCGAGAAAAGAAAACAGTATGACATGTATGGTCCAGCAGGCTTTGGTCAGAAGTATAGCGAAGAAGATATATTCCGTGGATTTAATTTTGAAGATATTTTAAAAGATTTGGGGCTCAACTTTGACTTTGGTTTTTCTGATTTTGGTGAAGAGCCCTTCTTTGATATTTTTGGACAAGGTGGAAGAGGAAGAGCAAATGCGAATGTAGGCAAGAGCATACTATATAGGCTTGATATAACATTTGAGGAAGCGGCTAAGGGTACAGAGAAAGAGATTAGGTTTAGACATATTAAAAAATGCCCGCACTGCAATGGGACAGGTGCTGAACCTACTGCAAAGCTAATAAAGTGCCCTGAATGTAATGGAAGGGGTGTTATTGTAACAACCAGAAGCACCTTCTTTGGTAGAATACAAACATCTACAGTATGCCCTAGGTGCGGTGGTTCTGGCAAAATATATGACAAGCCGTGCAAGGTGTGCAATGGCACGGGTGGAGTAGTAAGTGATGAGAGAGTTGTTGTAAAAATACCCCCAGGCATAACCGATGGAACGCGTTTAAGACTTAAAGGTATGGGAGATTATGCAAAAGGCGGTACTGGTGACCTTTTTGTAGAGGTGCATGTCTTAGAGCACAAAATATTCAAGAGAGATGGTAATGATATTTATGTAAATCTAAGCATACCTTTTTATACTGCAATTTTGGGTGGCAGAGTAAAGGTTCCGACTCTTGATGGTGAAAGAGAAATTGAAATTCATAAGGGAACTCAGCAAGGAGATAAAATAGTAATAAAAGGTGCAGGCATTAGAACACAAAGGGACGTTGGCGACGAAATAGTTATAGTAAATATAGCTATACCAAGATCAGTCTCAAAAGAAGAAGAAGAACTTCTTACGAGATTTAAGGAATTGCATGGTGAAGATGACAAGCAAGAGAAGAGAAGGTGGCCATTTTAGCTAGCCCCTATTCTTCGCACTTCTTTTTGCGCCATAAACGAAGATAAGTAAAACCACTAATCCTATAAATGTAAGGTATACGCTCTGCCAGCTAATAGTAAGTAAAGCAAAGCCTAATGCGATGCTCATGAATGAGAAAAGGGGTGGTATTGCTGGAAGGGGTATAAGGTATTTTTTCTGTATATACATGGTAAAAAGCATACCTACTGTACTGCCTATGATTACACTAATAGGTATAAAGTAGTTGAAAGAAAGCTTGTAAGAGCTTATAGCAAGCATAAGCGGCAAGCCCAGATCGCCTGCACCAAGCTGTACCTGGCTTACCAATGGTAACTTGCCCTGCTTTATTAGCTTCTTTATAATCGGATTCTTTACCTTTGCAATCTCTTTCTTGTACTTTTCATATTCTTTAAACTCTTTTTTGTTAAAGAAGTTTTTTTGTATTACCTCTACATCTGTTGAGCCTATTAGAAATGCTAGGTTCCTACTCGATAACGTTTTGGCAAGTGTGAGCATATGCTTTGTAACAAAAACAGCAATATAATCATAAGCAGCAATTATGAGAACCAAAAAATATGCTACAGCAAAACCAAAATCAATACCAAGAACTAATCCGACACCTATGCTCGCTATTATCGCTACGGTGTTTCTTAATATATGGTATTTGTTCTTTATTAATACAAGAGCTATTGCGATTAGCAACGATGCAATAGAAACAGCACTAACATTTAGGTTAGGCATAAAGTAGCCGATTATTGTAGCAAAGACGAAAAACGAAGCGGTAACTATTACAAAGCCTTCGAAGAGAGAAAAGAGCATATTGCCATGGTAAATTTTGAAGACAAGCAAGATTGCAAGAGTTGCGATAATCAAATATACAAAGAACCAAAGTGCTTGCTGTGGTGTGTTAACTTGGCCGCTACTTGAGCTCGAGCTTGTTATATAGCTAACAGGTGTTGTAGTATAAACGAGGCTTGCTATAAGTAAGCCTCCAAACTGCACTATCATGAATAAGACAAGTATATTGAATTGCTGTCTAAACTCAATGCGTCTTATCAAGTATTCACCAATAAGTATTTTGCAGCATTAATTTATAACTTTTATCAGCTAAAGGGCGTTGTCCAATAATTCAGCATTAACAAACATAGTTTATACTAAGTTTGCGTTTTTGGTTACGCGATATATTTATTATAAACCAGTGCCTTTAACATCAACTCCTTTTCTTTCATTTCCTTTGTTTTTGAAAATGTATATTCACCAAATGTGTTTTTGAATACCGAGAATACCCCCTACAATAGATCGCATATGGTAGAGGATTTGTAATTTAGTTATTGGACAACACCACAAGCACGATATCTTTTTATTTTTTAATAGTATAACATGAGAGTAATGAAAATTTTTAGGAAAAGTTTTATCAAAAAGAAGCTTTTAGGAAAAGCTTCAGCAAAAGAAACTTTCAGAGAAAGTTTCATCAAAGCACAAAGCGCAATGGAATATTTGATGACATATGGCTGGGCTATTCTTATTATAGCGGTTGTGCTCGGTGCATTGTTCCAGCTCGGTGTTTTCAACGCAAATAACTTTGCGCCGAAGGCGCCACCTGGCGCATGCCAGGTATTCAGGCCAAATGGACCTTACACAACTTCTTTCATAAACCTTGAAGGCATATACAGTGGAGAGCTGCCACAATATGTGGCGCAGTTTAATGGGCAGAGTAGCTACATACAAATACCAAATTCCCAAAATTTACAATTATCTACGGTAACGTTCGGGGGTTGGGTAAACTATAAAGGGCCTACTTCTGGAAACTGGGATTGGCTTATGGCAAAGTAATATGCCTACGGTATTGGGGTATGTGGCTCTTCATTAGATGTTTGCTTCTATAATTGGGGCACTGGTACTAATTACCAATCTTCTTATGCACTAAATAAAAACGAATGGTATTTTCTTTTGGCAGAGGTATTTAATGGAAACGAAGTGGTATATGTTAACGGTGTACAAGTTTATTCAGGGCCACTAAGTATAAGTAGTCAAACGGTAGTGGGGTGGCAGATTGGTTACGGAAATGGTGGAGGGCAGCTTCTAAATGGTAGCGCGGCAAATATTCAAATCTATAATACTTCTCTATCAGCAAATGAAATACAAGCACTTTACCAAGAAGGCATAGGTGGTGCGCCCATCGACCTGCAGCACCTCGTTGGCTGGTGGCCGTTAAACGGCGATGCAAAAGACTACAGTGGCAATGGCAACAACGGTCAAATAAGCAATGTAAACTTTGTAAGCAACTGGTATAGTGGCTATACACCACCATGAAGTATTAAAATAAGGAAAGATTAAAGTTTTATTAAAGTTCTATAAGTTAATAAAAATTGAACAAAACACATCACAATGATACATTTTTTGTTGACTAAGTTAGATTTTATTCTTCCTCTCTCTTTACTATCTTTATAAAGCCTGGTTTTGGCGTGTAGATGTCGCCGTTTCTCTCGAGCTCACCTATATACTTTGTTGTTGTAGCCCTGTCTATGCCTGCCTTCTCTGCTTCTTCTAATACTGCTACTATCTTAGCTCCTTGGCCCCCCTCATCAAGTTTAGCTATGATCTCCATAAGTGTATTTATCTTTGTAACTTTCTCTCTTGGCATGCCTGTGAGAAGCGTATCTATATCTTTTCTACCTCCCCTATCTACTGCTAGTGTGGTTAGCATATAATCAAACAGCGAGATTGCAAGCTCAGCATCTCTAAGCTCTATCTTATCTGAAAGCCTTGACTTAGCACTAGCCTCAGCAAGCCTTACAAGTCCCTCTATCTGCCTTGGTGTTATAGGCACCGCTCCTTGCTTAATGCCAAGCTTTCTAAGCTCTACGTAAAATTCTTGTATCCTGTTGCTTGCCTCTGGGCTTAGCACAGGCCTTACGTGCTGCCTTGCATAAGCAATATATTTTCTAAGCAGCTCAGGTTCTATCGGTGGTGCTTCTACCTGCTCGTACTCTTCGATTTGAGCTAGCTGTGCACCTGCAGCCTGATGCTGCACAAGTATGTGCCTTGCAATCTTCTTATCCTGTTCTTCATCCAAAACATCCATTATAGGGAATATTAGATCAAACCTTGAAAGCAAAGCAGGAGGTATATCAAACTGCTCAGCAGGATACTGATTCTTGTCAAACCTACCATATTTAGGGTTTGCTGCCGCAAGAACAGAAGCTTTTGCATTAAATTTAGCAACTATACCTGCTTTTGCTATGCTTATTGTTTGCGATTCTAATGCTTCGAGGAGCGCAGACTTATCTTCATCGCTTATCTTGTCAAACTCATCTATGCTGACCTCGCCACCAGATCCTAAAACAAGTGCTCCGGCCTTAAGGGTCCAGCCCCCCTCAGCAAATTCATCCCTCTCTGCGGCAGCTGTAAGACCAGCAGAGCTTGTACTCTTTCCGCTAACATAAATCCCCTTTGGCACTATTGATGTTACCGCCTGCAAAAGCCTTGTTTTAGCAGATCCTGGATCACCTATAAGAAGTATATGTATGTCGCTTCTTATCGGGCCACCATCCACAAGTTTTTTGTCTGGTGTTCCACCAAATAATTGAAGGGCGAGTGCCTTTTTAATTTCATCGTAGCCATAAATTGAAGGGGCTATAGACTTTGCTATCTTTTCGAATATGTGCGGGTCTTTTGCAAGCTCCTTTATCTTTTGCTCCTCTTCTGGCGTTACCTCTATTTCTATAAACTCCTTTTGCCTCGGCTTAATAGATACAGCATCAAATAGCATTGTAAATACTGTCTTTTCTTCCTTGCCTTTTGCATTTCTTCTAGGCCTTATCCTGAGTATGCCTGTTATATCTACTCTATCCCCAGGTATGACGCTGTTTACCAGATCATCTTCGAGCCATACCTCTAGCTGCCATGTAGGCGTGCTTCCTTTTAGCCTTTCCAAAGGATCTTGTACAGCAATTCTCTGCAAGTTTATGAATTCGGATTCTTCGTCCACCTGCTTAAGGGATCTTCTTTTACACTGTGGACAGAATTCAGGGACATTTTCTTTATCTACATTTACCTTTAACACAGTGCCACAATATGAGCATTTGAATGTACCTATATGCACCTTTGGCGTTATCTCTGACCTTTTTACAACTAGCGCATCTAGCGTTAGCAACTTGCCTATCTGCTCTGAACCGAGGTCTTGTATTAGCAGCAGATCTTCGCCACTTGCTCCAAAAAACCTTGCATAAACTGGCTCCTTTGCTTCAGGATTCGGATTCATTGCGGCAAGTGCAGCGTTAGCAATAGGTAATATATTATCGGGTTCATTTATCAGCTCATTTGCTATTCCACTATCGAATTTTTCTAAGTCTTTTAAATCAATAAGTACACTCCTCTTCTTAGGGTAACTAATAAACATCTCATTGATCTGGTTGATATAGTAAGCATTATAAAATTCGATGAATTTATTTTTGTACTCCTCAGCCTTTATAGAATCCATAGAAACCCCCAGATAAAGAAAAGATAAACAATAAATAATATAATCAAAAACAATAAAAAATGTATATTATAAAAGATATTTACAACATTGCATCAAATAAATTGGTAGTTTCATGAAATATATAATAACAGCAGCACTTCCATATGCCGAAGGCGTGCCGCATCTTGGCAATTTAGTGGGCTCTATATTGCCTGCAGATATTTATTTTAAGTTTATGAAGATGTGCGGAGAGGATGCTATATTTATATGTGGTAGCGACCAGCACGGCACACCTATAGAGTTGCAGGCAATTAAAAAGGGAACTACTCCAAAAGAGCTTGCTGACACAATGCACAATAAGATAAAAGAAGCATTGGAAAAATTTGAATGCACATTCACATATTATGGCAAAACAGATGCTGAAGAAAACAAGGAAACAGTATATGATATATTCGACGCGCTTTACAATAACAATTACATAAAAGAGGTTAAGTCAGAGCTGCCTTATTGTAATGTTGACAAGCGTTTCTTGACAGATAGGCTAATAGAAGGCACTTGCCCTTATTGTGGCTATGAGCATGCACGTGGTGACCAATGCGAAAATTGTGGCAGGCTCCTCACTCCACGCGAATTAATAAAGCCATATTGCACGATATGCGGAAAGAGTGAGATTGTTTTTAAGGAAACAACAAATCTTGCATTTGACATGAAAGCACTTGAAAACGAGATAAGAGCGTTTATCGAGAAGAATTCAAAACACAACTGGAGCAAGAATGCGATAAATCATTCGCTTAATTATATAAGCCGTGGACTCGAGGCAAGAGAGATAACAAGGGACCTAAAGTGGGGATTCACTGTACCATTAAAGGGCTTTGAAGATAAGGTATTTTATGTTTGGTTTGATGCTGTTATAGGTTACATTGGAATAACAAAAGAGTGGAGCAATGAGAAATGGAAGGATTATTGGCTAGGCAAGTCAAAGCTTATTCAGTTCATGGGTAAGGACAATATTGAATTTCATACTCTTATGTGGCCAGGCATACTTATAGGCTCAAAGAAGGGTTTTGTATTACCTTATACAATCTATGCTTATGAATACCTTCTTGCGCACGGGCTTAAATTCTCAAAGAGCAAAGGGATAGGGCTTAATATAGAGAATGCACTTGAGATACTGCCTGCAGATTACTGGCGTTTTATATTGGCTGAGCTATTACCCGAGGGGGCTGATGTTGAGCTATCAATAGAGAGAGTAATGGAGATAGTAAACAATGACCTTAACAATTTGCTTGGCAATTTTATACACAGGTCACTTGTCCTTGCTGTTTCAAATTTTGGAAATGAAGTTCCATTGCTAAATGAGGATCTGCTAGGCCGTGATGAGAAAAAGACAATAAAAGAAATAGAGAATAAAGTGAAGGAATACTTTAAGAACTTCAAAGCTATTAAGATAAGGGAAGCGCTTAAAAATATTTTAGAGATCGCTTCTATAGGTAATAGCTTTATAAGCAACACAGAACCATGGGCTCTTGCAAAGAAAGATGATGAAAAGGCAAAGCAGAAGCTCAGCAACATTGTATACATTTTGCTTGATACTGTTTTCAAACTCGGAAACCTGCTTTATCCTTTTGTTCCAGAGACAAGCTCAAAGATTCTTGCAGTATTTAATGAAAGTTCACCACACTCGAGCTGCTTGGAAAGTAACTTAAGAAGCGGTTCAAAACTAAACATAGATAAGCCACAGCCGTTATTTAAAAAGATAGGTGAAGAAGAAATAGAGAAATTTAAGAAATACGGGGGCTAAGTATACTTTAAGCTTATTGCGGCTACTTCTTGTATTGTAGAGGCGTAGCCAGGTATTGTATAGTTAAGCCAAACATACCCTGTAAACACATTTCCTAGTGCACCAGAGGCTACGCCAACATTGTTGTAGCAATTTGCCTTGAAGTTATAGCCGCTACCACTATATATTGTTATTCCGTTCAGCAATGCGTTGTTGGGATACGCATTGTAAGGATAATATACCGAGTTTGCTGTTACATATATATTTCCAAAAGCAGGATTGTTGTTGCTTCCGTTAATTGCTGAAGAGCAGGCAATTCCATGAACAATTATTGGCCCACCTGTTGCTTGAGATAGGTATATGGTAAGACTTCCTGTTTTATTTATAGCAAAAAGTCCGCACGCAAAACCAGGAGAAGGCACACATACAACCGGCGCGGCTGTAGGATTAAGCACACCAACTTTATATATAACAGCAACAGCGATTATAATTATTATAAGAGCTATTCCATAAGACATTAAAAAATCAACGGCAGCTTGGAGCTTCAAGCCCATCATCTATTTAGTCTTCATTTCCACCTTTGCCTCGAAATCTGAGATCTTATAATTAAACTCATCATTAGATTTTATTATACCTTTCTCTTTTAAGAATTCCCTTGCCAGCAGATAATATACTACCGCAAGAGAACGCCTTCCCTTGTTGTTACATGGTATTATAAGGTCAACAAACTTTATCCAATTATCAGTATCACAAAGTGCTATAACAGGTATGTTTGTCTTGCTTGCCTCTTTTACCGCCTGTTTCTCGTTTCTTGTATCGCTCACAAGCACGATAGCCGGCTCTATAAAGTCATCTCTGTTTGGATTTGTAAACACCCCAGGCATGATTCTACCTTGCAAAAGTCTTGTTTTAGTTATCTCGGCAAACTTTGAAGCTGCTGCTATAGCATAAATTCTTGATGCGGTAACAACAATTTCCTTCTCATCATATCTAGCAAGCATCTTGGCCGCAAGCCTTATTCTTCTATCTATCTCTGGCAGGTCAAAAAGATAAAGACCATCTTCCCTAATCTTGTAAATAAATTTTTTAATTCCTGGCGTCTTTACCTTTGTACCTATGTGTACGCCAGCTTCTAGATATGTTGCTTGATCTACAAGCAATTCATCCGCCATTTATACACCTTTTTTCGGGGTCGCCGAGATTTCCATGAGACATTTTGAATTCCCGTTTAATCTCGGGTCATGTGCCCCCTAAGCACAGAGCCTAACCAGGCTAGCAGACGACCCCGATATTCAATATTTTGTCTCTATTATTTTTTATCTTTATCGCTTTTCATTTCCTACCGTAATCGATTATCTCATCTATTAGGTCAACATGCGATATTAGCATGCGCCTGCAGCAGTATCTCTTCACTCCGAGGTCATCTAATACCTTCTCTGGGTCTTCTCCGTTATCCACTCTTGCTTTAAATTTTTCCCATTTGTTGCCAATTACCTGACCACACGAGAAACATCTCACTGGTATCATCATATTCTCACCTCACCTATATGATGTCTGGAATCTCGCCCTCGCCTTAGGCCCAAGGAACTTCTTAGGCTCAACCTGTCTAACGTCATCGATCAAAAGTGTTCTGTCATATCTCATATAAGCCTTTCTCACAATATCACTGTTTGCTGCGGCTGCTATCGCTTTTGCTATCGCATTCCTTGCAGCCTGTGCTTGACCGCTAGCCCCACCACCCTTAACATTTACATATATATTCGATGAGCTTGCTATCTCTTTAGTGATGTTTGAGAAATTAACAGGCTCCAGAATAAGCTCTCTTGCCTCAACGGGCTTAATAAGCTCTATGCTAACGCCGTTTATCTTTATCACGCCGTTTCCCTTTACAAGCTTGGCTCTCGCTACCGCCTCCTTCCTCTTACTCTTTACCAGAATCACCTTTTGCTTAGGTGCTTTCCTCCTAGTTTTTGCTACCTTCTTTGCTCCTTCAGCTTGTGCTTGAGGTGAAAGCGAACCAAGCTCTTTGTTTAAGTTTTCTATATTTTGATTCTGTTCCAAGCAATCACGCTAATAAGCCTTGTATCCAAGCCTTTCAGAAAGCTCCTTAACGCTTATTACATTTTCAAACATCTTTTTAATAT
>Ga0208548_100198_pt1 | contig 28305 bp, 27 predicted proteins | sample ECH_Chost_MetaG_FD_187133 | JGI IMG/M metagenome (GOLD analysis project Ga0208548, IMG submission 187133) | Hot spring microbial mat communities from Yellowstone National Park, Wyoming, USA - ECH_C host_MetaG (SPAdes) (version 2) | ecosystem: Environmental > Aquatic > Thermal springs > Hot... | reverse complement strand
GGTTTAAGGTTAGCGTGTTGAAATTTTAAAAACCTTCTTTTAGAATGTAAATTTAATCCCTACAGCAGGGGTTACTTTCTCTCTTTCGACAGTAAAACCCCTGCAGTAAGTAGGGATGATGTTACAAATATGATAGCGACCAGTAAAAATAAAATAGTAGAGGTCCTTGCGTATGCAAGGGAAGTTTCAATTAGGCACAGGCATACAAGAAAGTATGCCAAACACTTGGTTGCATTGGCGATAAAGCAGATGATGCATCTTACAGATAGAGAACTCGCAGAATTCCTGTCTAGAAATGAAATTGGAAGAATACTGAATTACAAACAACACTTCAATTTTACAATCTTTTCAAAAGTAAGAAAAGAATCCACGCAGATAATAAAGGAACTCTTTGAAATACTTGTAGAACAGAAAATGAAGGAAAGGCAGGCAAGATTATTTGCAATAGATAGCACAGACATACCTGCATTTTCTTTTAAAGATAAAGATGCAAAATTTGGTCATAGAACACCTTCGAAGAAGGAACAGAATCTAACCAAAGATAAGGAAAAGGCAAACTTCTACGGTTACAAACTGCATGTAATAACAGATGCCGAAACTGAATTGCCTGTTGCAGTAACTATTGCATCAGCAAACAGGCATGATAAGAAGTTCTTTCATCCACTATACAACAAAATAAAGCAACTTTTCCGTATAGGCCCATTTGACAACGCAAAGTTACTTGCAGATGCAGCATATGATGCAACAGATATATACAAAGAACTTCATTATGACGGTATAAAACCGGTAATTGCAACAAATGGTCGCAGATTCCGCAAATCCCCAGTACCAAAAGACAAAGACTACGGCAAGAGATGGGCGGTAGAGAGTTATTCTCAAGGCTTAAAGAGGTGTTTGGTCTTGCAAAGAATAGATTCATAGGCATAGGCAAAGTAATGGTGCATGCATATGCATGCCTAATTGCATACATAATGAAATACAGGTAGAAAAGATGTGGAGGTATTACAATTAGGCAATGCAAGAAAGGTGGTTGAGTGATATAGATATAAATTTCAACAACCCATAGATGATGAAGCTTAAGCAAACTATTTTAAACTATATTGCACATTTTATATTTGATTTCATGGAGGAGGTAATATTGGTAGACGAACAGGATAGGCCGATAGGCACTATGGAGAAGCTGCAAGCGCATATGAATGGTGGCAGACTACACAGGGCAATTTCTATATTTGTATTCAACAAAAAAGGAGAGCTAATGCTGCAAAAGCGAGCTATGACAAAATATCACAGCAAAGGGAAATGGAGCAATACTGTGTGTACACACCCAAGGCCAAATGAGGAACTTGAAGATGCTGCACATAGAAGACTCAAGGAGGAGATGGGCTTTGACTGCCCGCTTAAAGAAGAATTTAGCTTCATATATAAGGCGGATGTAGGCGAAGGGCTTACAGAATATGAATTTGACCACGTCTTCTTTGGAAGATATGATGGCGAGCCAGAAATAAATAAGGAAGAAGCAGATGACTGGAAGTGGGCAAGCTTAGAAGAAATAGGCAAAGACATGAAAGAAAACCCAGAAAAGTACACGCCGTGGTTTAGGATCGTTTTTGGCAGAGTGGTGGAAAGACTTAAATCCTCACAAGAATAATCTTGTCTTCCTGCCATACATTTGTAAATCATATAAGAAAAACAGTTTTACTTTTCGGCTTCTGTTATCTTTTTAGCGATTTTGGTAAATTCATCTAGTATTTCTTTGCTCTCTAATACGGGTACTTTTCCTTCATCAGAGAGTTGTGAAATAAGGTCGTTCTTCTTTATTGTTCCAAGAAGCTCACAGTTGAGAGCTTCTGCAACCTCTTTTCCCCCTTTTGCAACACCATCTGACATATTTTCTACCACACCAAGCAACGCTATGTTGAACTTTTTCACCATTGTGCCTGATCTAATAGTATTCACAACCGCAATATGCTGTGGCGTTGTTACAAGAACAAAGCCCGTAAGATTAAGAAGCTGCATAATGGATAGTGGTGCATCGCTTGTACCAGGAGGCAGATCGATAATAAGAAAATCTAGTTCACCCCATTCTGTATTCTTCAAAAAATCCCCAACCATCTTTGCTATTAAAGGGCCTCGCCACACTATAGGTTTTGAGGCATCGTCTGTAAGCATTGCTGTTGAGAGTACTTTAACACCGTTGTGTTCGAACGGTTTGAGTGGATATTCATATATTCTATGATTAATGCCAAGGAAGAAAGTCACGTTAGGACAATCAATATCTGCATCAAGCAGTCCAACCTTAAAGCCCATACTATTAAGAGTATATGCTAGATTTATTGAGACTGTTGTTTTTCCTACACCACCTTTTGCGCTGTATACGCCAACCCTATGCTTTACTTTTAACATCTTGTCTTCTACATTGTGCTTCTCCCTTATTACATTAAAGAGAGATGGATGCACATCTATCTCTTTGTTTTTAACAACATCTTCTGGCTTATAACTTTCCATAGATATACCTTTTGACTTATTAATTCTTATTTCAATGCTTATATAATTATATGACCTTTTATGGCACTTTTTAAAGTACAATTGCTTACCAATTTCTAAAGAGGATAATATAAAAATGTTATTTACATTATCTAAATCTAAAATAATAGTTGGTTATATGGCCATACTTGGCATACATGATGCACACGATGCAGGCGCTGGTATTGTAAAAGATGATGCTGTTTTAGGTGCAGTAAATGAAGAGAGATTTACAAGAAAGAAAAACGATGTTGGTTTTCCTGAAAATTCTATAAAATACCTTATCAATTCACTAAAAGATGAGGAGATAGAAAAAATCGCTGTGGCATGGTACGGGGGAAGTGCTTTATTTGCAAGAATATTGCCTGAGCTTGAGATTAAAAGAAGAAAGCTTTGGAGAAAAGAGGTAGAAAAGCCATCAAGGCTAAGCATGCATGCTAGGAATGCTGTTTTTAGGCTTGTCCAAGACCAAAATCCAAAATGGCTCTGGAAGTGGCTTGGCGTTAATATAGGCTCTTATATCATTGCTAAAAGGCTTAAAAAGCTTGGATTGGAAAAGAAGATTGAGTTTGTTGAGCACCATCTTGCTCATGCCTCTTCTGCATATTATGCTTCTGGCTTTAAAGAAGCTCTTGTAATAACACTTGATGGCGCTGGCGATGGACTTAGCGGGACAGTTTCTATAGGAGACAACGGCGAATTAAAGAGAATAAATCAGTTTAAAGCAAGTGCAAGCATAGGCATACTCTATGGCGCCGCCACAATTGCTTTGGATATGAGATATAGCGAGGATGAAGGCAAGCTCATGAGCCTTGCTGCTTATTCTTATCCTTCAGAAGTTCCGGAGCTTAATGAGATAGTATATTATGATGAAAAAAGCAAGCAGCTTGTGAGCAGAAGTGGGATAAAATTTGAATACCTGCTTGCAGAATACATGAAAGATCATATATTATGGAAATATAATAGAGAGGCTTTTGCATATGGTGTACAGAAGTATGTTGAAGAGCAGGTGCTGAAGATAGTAAAGCAGTACATTGAAGAAACAGGTATAAGAAATGTAGCGGTTGCTGGCGGCTTTTTCTCAAACATAATAACAAATATGCTGATAAATGAGCTTCCTGAAGTTAAGGACTTTTTTGTCTTTCCACATATGGGCGATGGGGGCTTAGCTCTTGGTGCTGCTTATTATGTAGACTTCAAGGAGCATGGTAAGTTTAACAAAAAGCAGATAGATAACCTATACTACGGACCAGAATACACAAACAGCGAGATAGAGGAAGTGCTCAAGAAGTATGCAAAAGAGAAAAAGATAAAATATGAGGAAAGAAAAGATATCGTAAAATACACAGCCGAACGTGTTGCAGAGAAGAATGATATTGTATTGTGGTTCCAGGGAAGGATGGAGTATGGCCCAAGGGCTCTGGGAAACAGAAGTGTTGTTGCTTTGGCGAGTGATCCAGAAAACAGAAACAAGCTAAACATAATAATTAAGAGAAGACCATATTACCAGCCTTTTGCAAGCACAATCTTAGAAGAAGATGCTGGAGAGCTTCTTAGCCCATATTTAAGGCCAAATAGGTTTATGACTGTAGGCTATAAGGTAAAAAAGGAGCATTGGAATGACCTTGTCGCAGCTTCGCACATAGATGGTACAACAAGGCCACAGATACTTGGAGATGAGAACAAAAGGTTCAGAGAGCTTATAAAAGAAATAAAGAAAGAAACGGGCATAGGAGCTATTGTCAACACAAGCTTTAACAAGCACGGCGTGCCGATAGTCATGGATCCAGATTATGCTATATGGACTCTTATAAATACTGGCTCGCAATATTTGGCGATAGGAGACTTCTTTGTAGAGAAAGTAAATAAGGGCTAACCGCTTGTAAATGTAATATTTGTTATACCAAAATTGAGCCCATTTGAGTATGTTGTGTTTGGTGTTAAAAGTATAAGCATATTAAGCCCTGGCTGAAGGCTCAAACTAACAGAGTAATTCTCCGGATAAGGAGTAAGACTTATTCTTTTTACCAAATTATTTGCTGAGTTTAAGTATATGCCCATATTTGAGCTACCACCATAGTACATTGCGGTAAAATTCATAACTATATTTGTGCTATTTTCTGGCACATATATTCCTATACCTCTTGCATTGCTGCCCCACCACATGCTTGAGAATGTTGTGTTACATAAAATAGATGTACAAAGGCTATAACCAGGAACCCAGGAACCTATAGTATATGCCACAATGTGCTTGCCAACGTTATCTGCTATTGCTTTGCTTGTAGCGAAGATTATTGTACTATTTGACTGATAAACTGGATTACCTAACACACTATAGAGATAGCTAGCAAGCTGAAGAAGGTCTGTATAATTATATGCCTGCCTTATAATACCAACGAACCCAATATTAAGGCTTGCAAGTATGAAGAGGTTAAGCTGCGAATAATTTTCAATTATTGGATACGAGAAAGCAAGCCTGCCGGTATTACTTAGATAATCTGCTTCTACAGCTATTGGTATCTGCTCGACAACGCCTAGCTGCGTTTGGTTCATTCTTGTTGCGTACCCACCGACAAGCGGCTTCTGAAATGCTGTTTGATAATATAACTCAACCCCCATATATTTCTCTGGAGCTGCGCTAGTGTAGTTTGGCAGTGCGGGCAATATAAGCACTGAGAAATTGCCAGGTATTTGCCTTATATAATAATAGGCTTTTGGAATAATTGCAGGCGTTACTTGTGGCACAAAATATGCCCAATATTCTATTAATATAAAAATAGCAAATATGCCAAACAAAATTTCTTTGCGGTTGCTACTAGACTTTTCTGATATAAATTTGAAACCAAATGCGACAAGAACAGCTAAAGCAAGTACAGTAGCAAAGTCAAATCTACCAGGCTCTCTAAATACGTTAAGCAATGGTATATGGTGATATAGCAAATATAATCCAGGCAAAAGACCAGAGGTAGTTTCTGGAAAACCACTCCATCTTATATATGGGCCCAAAGAGAGCCATATAAAGAATATTGCTAAAAATAGCCATAGCCCTATTTTTGCTAGCTCTTTTTTCTTATATGCAAGGTAAATAGAGGCTATTGCAAGGAACAAAATGCTATAGCCAATATACGCGGTGCTTTCAGCCGGATCTACAACTGACTTTTGATAAAAAGCAGCGTAGCCATTTAAAGAGCCAAATATCGGGTTCATGTAAGGTGGCAAGAAGAACGAAGAGATTGTATCGCTGTATAGAATGTTGTAAGGTATTGAACCTTGCGTGTTAACATAAGAGAGCACACCACTCTCAATGCCTTGTATCATCGGTATAAAACCCGGTGAACCAAGAACAAAAGAAAGTATGATAAAGAGCGCAAAAAGGTACGCGAACTTTCTGCTTAGTATATTTTTCCTTTCATTTTTATCAAAAAGAAGATAGTAGATCAAAATAAAGAATGCAACAAGCGCAAGAAGTATTCCTTGTTCAACATCACCCATAAATACCGAGAGAACAAAAGAAATTGCAGCATAGAAAGCATATTTTATCTTTCTCTCCTTTATCATGAGAAGAAAGAAAAGAACAAATAAGGGTATAAATTCAATGTTGGTCCACTGCAAATGACCTACACTCTGCATTATGTGCTCGGGACTAAAGGCAAAGATTAGCCCCGCAAGAAATGAACCAGGAATATTTCCTGTAAGGTATTTTGCGAGTATATATGTAAATAGACCTGATAAAACTATCCCTATCATTATTGCTGTGTTCATCGCAAACGGCAGGCTTATAAGTTGCAAAGGATATGTTAATACGCCCAAGAGTGGAGCCATTGTTTGGGTTACTAAATTAGCTCCAACCGGATAGAACATTAAATTTGTAAAATAAGGTGTTGTATGCAGATAAAATATTGCATAGTTAACCCACCAAAGATCCCATAAGCCTTGATAGCTATCGCCACCATAACCAAATGTAGAAGTTGTAAAATTTGCAATCAGCTGGGGGAACATGATAACTGCTACCAGCGCATAGGCAAAAAATACTAATACATATTCTCTAAATTTTCTATTACCAATTGATAGCATCTGGAAACCCCATTCTGCATAAGAATAAAAATTATAAGAATGTTATATATAAATACCTAACTAGCGATGAAGCCATGAAATCCAAAAGACCAAACATCTCAATTATTATATTAGATTCGCTTAGGCTTGATACTTTCAAAAAGCTAGACGATGAAAAAAGCTTATTCAAAGAGTTTAAAAGAATAGAAGAATGCATCGCTCCAGCCCCTTGGACGCTGCCTTCACACGCTTCCTTATTTACAGGCATGTATCCTAGCGAGCATGGCGCGCATGAAACCGAAGAGATTAAATCGCTCGAGATAGAAAGAATAAAGCTCAGGAAAGAAACCTTTATAAGTGAACTAAGCAGGCTTGGCTACCATACCTATGCAATCTCAGCAAACCCATATGTGCATCCAATATATGGCTTTAACGAATTTGCTACCTTCATCGAAGAAACATATTTTACAGATGTTTTTGGAAGTGTTTTTGAAATACCCAAAAGTGCAAAGGAAGTGGCTGCAAAATATAGAAATATTTATGGAAATAACCCCATAAAGATTGCAGGCTCCCTTATAAAAGAAAACCCAGCACTTGCTGCTGCGTTGATAGAAGGTATGCTATTTCTAACACCCATAAATATAGCAAAGAAGTTTAAGGCAAAGTTCATAGAAGGCTGGCCGCTTGAGAAAGGTGGCAAAAAAATAGTTGAAAAGGTTAAAAGGCTAAAGCTCAAAGAGCCGTTCTTTTTGTTCATAAACATGATGGAACCGCACGACCCATATATCGGTGTTAAGAAAGATGTAGACTGGTCTACCTCATTTATGAAGAAGAAGCCAGAAAAGAGGGCTGTAGAGTTATGGAAGAAGCTTTATTACAAAGCATCTGCTAAAGCGCTTGGGTATGCAAATCAAGTGGTGAACAATTTAGCTGAGAGATTTGGTGATAACCAGATAAACATAGTTACTTCAGACCATGGACAAGAATTCAATGAGCACGGCTTTATAGGGCATGGAGTAATGCTTCACGATGAAATTGTCAAGGTTCCTTTTCTGCTTAAAATGCCAAGTTCATTTAATATCGAAGGAGATGGTAGATATATCTCGCTTGTAAATGTAAAGAGTTTTATAGAAGAAGCTTTGTCAGGCAATAAAGATGCTGCAAAGAGACTTTATTCAGGCAGAATATACGCTGAGAGCTTCGGTATACCTGCAAATATGAGTATAATAAAGGGCATAGACAAAGCGAAGATAAAAAGAAATGAAAAATATAGAATAAGAGTATTTCAATAGCTCTATTCCACTATGCCCACACCACCAAACTTATTTTCTATGTAAAAGCTGAATCTGCCCATACTTTTCAAAATATTATATCTTTCGAAGGCGATATCTAATTCTAGTTCTAAATCCAAAATTCCTGCATTCAATGGTTCTATCAGGCTCTTTTTGCTTAAAGCGCCTGTGGTCGTATCTATGTGCTTTATTATGCTAAGCTTATTGCATTTTACTTCATTTCCTAGAAATCTTATGACTATTTTAGAGCTTGGCGTGAGCTTAGCTAAGGTAAAGATGAGTGCATTTAGTTTATTCGTTACTATCGGCTCTTCACCTTCTTTGGTGATCACAAGGCCACGTGGATTCTCTATATCTTTATCGAGTTCGATTGCCACACTAGAGCCTTCGTCTGCTTTAGCTACCGCCCTTCCTTTTAGGATTATCTTTTTTGCATATCTTTCTATATTGCCAGGAAAGAATATTATCTTACCTTTCTCAATCTTGCCGTTTAGTACCTTTGCACTTATTAGCTTTTTATTGTCATCTTCTATGTATCCCTGCGCTACCGCTCTCAACTTATTAAATTTATTTTTATCCTTTTTGCCTGCATCTTTGGTCATTCTATAAAGCTCTTCCAAAAGAGGCATGCCCTTGTACCACTTCATTTTATCTGAGCGTCTTATTATATTCTCTCCATTATATGCGGAGATAGGCACATACCTTATTATCCCATCAAATTTAATATTAGATAAAAACTTACCAATTAATTTTGTTATTTTATTGTATGCGTTTTCATCATAATTTATAGTATCCATCTTGTTTACTGCAACAATAAGGTTTTCTATGCCAAGCATCTTTGCAACAAAGACATGCCTTTTTGTCTGCTTTCTTATTCCTTCTCCGGGCTTAGCAGATACAAGGAGTATAGATGTTTCTGCAAAAGAAGCGCCGCTCATCATGTTCTTGATAAGCTCTTCATGCCCGGGAACGTCTATAAATTCAAATGCAAGATCTTTGTATTTAGCTTCGGCTCTTGTAGAATCAATTGTAAGCCCGCCTTCGCGCTCTTCTTCCAAGCTATCTAATATAAATGCTGGTTCAAAGGACTTACCAAGTTTTTCACTATATCTCTTAGCTTCTTCTATTCTTGTATTGCTGACAGAATTTGTAAGCATAAGAATGCTGCCTATTAGAGTTGACTTGCCGTGGTCTTTGTGGCCTAGCATTGTAACGTTCTCGACAAGCATATATTCACCTACATGTAGCCAAGTGCCCTAAGTTTTTGCATCACATACTCTCTTTCTTTGTCCTGCTCTCTGCCTGCTCTTTCCTCTACATTAGTTGTTTTAAGCTCTTTTATAATATCATCTACGCTCTTTGCATTCGACTTTAGAGGCACAGTGCAATGCGTGCAGCCAAGGCTTCTATATCGAAATCCATTTCTAGAAAAGTATAATGGATTTATAGGTATATGCTCCTTCTTTATGTAGTTCCATATGTCTATCTCATTCCAATCTAGCAGAGGGTGTATTCTAACATGTCCTTCATTTTCTATCTTTGAAGAATAATCATCCCAAAGTTCTGCAGGTTGGTCTTTATAGTTCCACCTGAAGTTCTTATCTCTAGGACTAAAGACCCTTTCCTTTGCCCTAACACCATGTTCATCCCTTCTTATAGATACAATTAATGCATCAAACTTATACTGCTTCATCACCTTCTTGAGTGCCTCTGTCTTATTTGCACCACAACAACTAAAGCCCGATATCTCTGGTTTTATCTCGCTTTTTGCCACTATTAAGTTGAGTTTCCATTTCTTTGTAAGTTCATCCCTAAACTTATAAGTTTCTGGGAAGTCTATCCCATTATCTATATGAATAACAGGAAAAGGCACCTTTCCAAGAAACGCCTTCCTCGCAAGTGCTAGCATTGTTGTGGAATCCTTCCCCATGCTCCATAGAGCAGCTATATTCTTGAACTTCGAACGCGCTTCTCTGAGTATGAATATACTCCTTTCTTCAAGCTCTTTTAGATTTTGTTCTATCATTTTATCACCATTTGTTTATATTGAGCAAACCCTTCAAGTATATGGTAGCACCTTCTACCCTCTTTCCGCTGTAGTTCTTAAAAATCGGTACCTTTGTCACAAGCTTGCCTTTTGCATCAAATAGCTCTGCATAAGATTTGGTTAAATCTTCTGCGTTTTTTAGTTTTACATAAACTATTCTGTAATATTTAATGCCTGATTTCTTAAGCGCTTTTGCAAACTTTTCCCAGTTTGCTTCGTTCGGCTCTTTTTGGAGTACATCTGCTATTCTAATTATTTCATCATTCTTCATTTTCTCCCTCAAATATAACCAAGCGCCTTCAGCTTTCTTGTAAGCTCGTCTCCGGGCTTCGCCCTACCTTGCTTCTCTTCTTCTATCCTAGCAACTGTCTCCCTAAGTATATATGTCGCGTAATCGGAGACGGAAGAGAATCCGGTCTTTTCTATTACCTTTTCTATCCTTTCAAAAAGTGGGGTTGGTATAGTTATGGTTGTGTACTTTCTCTTAACACCTTTTTGCACATCTTTCTTCATGCTCCCACATTATATAGTTTAATGTTATAACATTAAAATATAAAAAGCTTTCTAATCTGCTTTTAGAAAGAACCATAAAATAAAACTTAAAAAAGAAATTTATAAGGAAAATAGAAAAAATAGAAAAGATGAAGTAAGGATTAAATACTTTGTATTACACAATATATTAATAATTTGAAACGAGCAAGCTGATTGTATGGGTAGCAGGGGAATTACTAACAAATATGAATTGCTCGTTAATGATGTAAGGAAATTATCGAAAAAGCACGAGATAGAAAATGAAGAAGAGAAGAAGATAAAAGATATGGCGGCACTTATAGCATCACTTTCATCAAGTCATTCCTGGAAAACTTACAAATACCTGCATGATGGGGGAGAACTTGACAAAGATGCGATCATTATGGAAGCTAATACAGCATTCTCAGAAGGATGGAAGAGCATAACAGAGGCAGATGTGGAAGAGGTAGTAAACTCTAATATGGATGACTATCTTCTCTCGATGTGGCTCTTCTATGCCATAGAAAAAGATAAAAGAGACTACTTCAAGAGCCTTTTGCAAGAGATGAAGAAAGAACTCGCAGACGGTATAGAGCCTATAGAGAAGAAAGAGGATTGAAAAGCACATGCCACTTATTGGGCATGTGGCGCAACTTGGATAGCGCGCCTGGCTTCGGACCAGGTGGTTGCGGGTTCAAATCCCGTCATGCCCGCAGTGAAAAATAAATAATATAATTCTTACCTTCATAAATAAAATGGATGAAATGGGGCAATTTCCAATAGGAGCGGGAATAACAGAGCTTAGGGGCGTGCTGAAAATCTTAAAGGAAAACGAAGGCGCACTTAGCTTAGCTAAGCTTGCAGATGAAAGTGAAGAAGAGATAGACAAGCTACTCCCACTTTTAGATGCTGGCGAGCTCCTCGGATTGCTTGAAGTAAAAAATGGTATAGTAAGGCTTACAGAAGAAGGAAAAAGGCTGGGGCTGGGTAACATTACCAATATACTATCAAAAAGGCTCAAAGAGATTGAACCATTCAAGAGCGTTATTGATATTCTAAGCAAAAAAAGCTTAAACACTGAAGAAATAGCAGAAGAGTTGAAAAGTAGAGATATAATACTAAATGCTGATGATATAACCAATGTCGAAATACTTAGGAACTTTTTGATCAAGTGGGGGGTTAGAACAAAGCTCCTCGCATATAACAAAGACTCAGATTCATGGAGTATAGGCAAAGGGTGACTATTCAGTAAGAACTTTGTATATATACTCTACTTCTTTCATAAAGTCCTTGCTACGCTTATTTCTTGGATATCTTAGCCCTATTCTTTTAATATCTTTAACATGTGAAGGCCTTTCAGATAATATCACAACCTTGCTTGAGAGTTCTACTGCCTCTTCAACGTTATGCGTAACCATTATGACAAGGCTTACAGGAATATCTGGGCTTCTCAGCATATTTATCACGTCAGCCCTTAATGCCTCGGCTGTAAGCTCATCCAAAGAGCTGAAAGGCTCATCCATAAGAAGCACCTTTGGATCAGATATTATTGCTCTCGCCAATCCAACGCGTTGCTTCATACCGCCGCTTAGCATATTAGGATATGCATTTTCAAAACCTTCTAAACCTATCTTCTTAAATAAAAGCTTCGCTTTTCTTTCCTTCTCTTCTTCGCTAATATCAAAGAGTGAAAGGCCGAGCTTTACGTTCTCTATGTTTGTAAGCCATGGTAGCAGTGCAAAATCCTGAAACACAAACGAAATATCCCTATTTGGTTTCTCTACCACCATACCATTATATAAGACTTCCCCACGCAAAGGCTTTATAAGACCAGCAATAATCCTGAGCAGTGTACTCTTTCCACAACCAGATGGGCCTATTATAGATATAAACTCATTCTTCATAGCTGTAAATGTTATATTTTCTATTACATGCACAGGCCCTATTGAATAACCTATGTTTTTAACCTCAAGAAGGCCCAAGCAAGCACCTATTTATAAATATCTTCAATTCTATTAAATAATCTTTTCCATACAAGCCTATTTATTACAATTATCATTATTGTAAAGTTTAAAAGTGCAAGAAGCATAAGAACCATGTTGCCATTATCAAGCGATACGTCAAGGAGCTTTCCTATACCGATTGATACAGATGTTAAGACAGCACCATTCCCAATTCCAGAGGAAGTAAAGTACTCAGCCACTATGCTTGCATTCCATTCTGCAGCTATGCCGGTAACAGCGCCTGTTATTAGCCCAGGAACTATCGCATAGAGATATATCTTTTTCCATGCCTGCAAGCCCTTTATACCAAACAGTCTCTTTACCTCAAATATGCTTTGTGGAATGTATGCTTTTTGCGAGAGTATGCTAAAGATAATATACCATATTCCACTAAGAAAATAAACAGAGAATGCAACAGCTTCGCTATGAAAAGGCATTTTAACAAACAACGAGACTATTAAAGGTAGCATTATTGTAGCAGGTATTGATGATATTATTTGAAATAAAAGTATATAGGCGCTTAGCCTCTTTGAGAAAAAGATAAGATAAACAGTGAGGGGAACTGAGATTAATAATATTACCGCAAATGCAAACCAAACTCTTGCAAACGATGCGAGAAGCGCTACAAGAATGCTTAGCTCATATGAAAATAAAGTTTTATTTGAAAAAATAACTGCTACAAATAAAATTGCAAGTGCTGCATAAACAAGATTTGCATATTCACTTTTCTTTTGCTTTATAATCACTTCGTTGCTCAATGAATAGGTATCACGCTTTTTGCCAAATGCAAACTTTATGGGTATCCTTGCTTTTGGGATTTTTAATTTCAACTTTGACTTTATGAGATGCACAAAACGAATTGCATGCGTTTTTTGTATATTGCTCATGTTGTGTTTGTTAAAGTACCTTTCTAAAGGAGCGAAGAATAATAGCCTTGTTAATATTACAAATACAATTAAGATTAATATTCCCACAATATATTCGCTAAAATTACCGCTGAGTGCTAGTTGAGTTAATGCAACCCCAATGCCATGCGTTACCATAAATGTCTCGTTTGATGTAGAGAAGATCTCACTTGTAACAAGGTAGAATAGGCCTATAGCCCAAGATAAGGTGGACTGGCTCATCACCTTTGGCATGCTTGCTGGTATATATATCTTGGAAAGCTTTTCCTTAAGGCTCATACCATATATAGCAGCAAGCTCCATAAACTCATGTGGCAACTCCTTTATCGATTCGTAAACCCCAAAAATTATGTTCCATAACATGCTCGTTATAATTAAGAATATTACAGCCGCGTTTATTCCCATATATCCAGGAATTGCGGCAACTATAATGTATATTACAAAAGGGAAGAATGCGAGAATAGGAAGTGTTTGAAGTATATCTACTATTGGTATTATGACTTTTTCTGCTCTTCTGCTTGTTGCGGCCCATATACCTAGGCCGAGTCCAAGAAGGATAGAAAAGCCTAGAGCTATAAACATTCTAACCCATGAAAAAGAGATATCAACTAAAAGTTGCAAAATATAATCAAACATACAAAAACCCAATCAAACAATTAAAAACATATTTCGAAGCTTGTAGCACAACAATATTAATGTAAATAATTTTTATAAACTTAATATTGTACTTATGTAATATTCAATATAGCACAATTTTGAGATAATATATTTATTACAGAGCTGTTCACAATATCGATCTGATGATAAGCGAGATAGTTGTAAAGGTTACCAAAACCACCCATTAGCTTTGTATTATTATAAGTTGCAAAATAACCGCCGCATAGCTTCAATTGCTTACCTACCATATTCTGATTCGGTGTAATAACCCAGTGCACAAGAAGATAATGATTTGGATCAAGATAAAAGAGCTGATGTGGCTCACCTATCTGTGTTATATAATTATACCATGGACCGTTGTTTTGCACAAGCAGCATACCTGTTTGGTTTGCAAGCTCCACGCCATAGTAATGAAAGTTTATTAGCGGCTCGTGAATTGTCTGATTTAGATAATATGAGGTTGCTGGATTTGCATACCACTTGAATTTGCCGTGGAATATTACATTTACACTTACATACTCTCCTGGGTACGCAGAACTTTTATTTAGTACAATGCTTACATTATCTACATGATTTACTACTGTAAAGTTTTCAAGTATGTTATTTGCTGTATTTATATAGCCAACACCTGTTAGATTAAAGTAATTGAAATTGAAATAACTTATTTTTGTGGTAGGAATTGTAGTTTGAGTTGTAGAATTTGCTACACTTATTGGCTTAATACTCCCGCCAGGCACATAATAAAGCTTTGCTCCAAACGGCTGTGAAACGCTTAATATTGAAGCATTTTTCATAGGGTAAGGATATATAGGATAGTATACAAGCTGCCAATAAGGACAGTACTTACGTGGATTTGGGGTATAATTAAGACCAAAATTCTGAACATACTTTGGTATTACTACGAAGCTCCCATTCGGTATTTCTCTGCAGTTTGGAATATTATCATAAGCAAAAAACCTCCCCATATTTTCAAACTTCATATAAATGGGCAGGTTAGAGAATGAAGAGGAGTAGTAGATCTTTACATAGCTTGGGTAGTGCAAAAGATAATTTGCTATCGCAAGCTGATCGTATCGCTGATAAGCCAAAGTATTGTATGCAAAAACATTTATCTTGAAAGATGTATATATCAGGAATATAAGCAGTAGCAAAATAGCAATTAGCATGAGTAGCTTAGCTTTTTTGTTGAAATTTATAAGCTCTGCAAGCCCTATTCCAAGTGTAACCACTATAGGTATACCAAGAACGGCAAGAAAACGCTGAAGTCTGTAGACAATTAAATAGTAGAAAGGATGAAGCGAGATGTGCATTGGACCATAATTTAGCAACAATAAGCCAAATAAGAATATAAAGAACGGCATGTATATTCTAGTATTCCTTAAAAGGAACAGCTCTACAAAGAGTAGAATAAATGGAATAAATGTAAGATAAAATAGTTTAGGTGGGCATTGTGCGCTTATTATGCCAGTTGTGCAAGGAAGTGCGTTTTGTATAGGTACAAGATAATACAAATAAACCAATGATATTCCTCCAATTATTAATACATATAAAAGCTTAGCCCAGGCCCCTCTCAGTTTTATTATGGGCAACATAAATGTTACAACAAATAATGCATAGAAGAAAAAGCCAGAGAAAGAATTTACTATATAGTTGAAAGAAAGGTTATGATGCAGCAAGTTAAAGAACAGGTTATAGTGAAACATTGTATTAAGATAAAATCGAGGGTCTATGTTGGTAGATGGTATATACCCCTTAGGACCAACAGTGCTATAGAAATTGTTATTCACCGATAATGTTATCAGCGGATTTCCACAGTTTATAAAGTTAAATAGCATAATGAGCAAACCAGCAAAAATTATACCGTAGATTGTAAACAAAAAAGTCTTGTCAAACTTGACCTTTCTTCTGAAGAGCTCTGTTATAACAAAAAGAACGATAGCAAAATCTACAAGTAATGCTTCCGGAGTTATTAATATACTCCAAACAAAGAAAGCACCAGACAGGAAGTAATAAAACCTAGAATTTTTCTCCTTGCCGTAGAGGTAAAAGAGAAATACAAGACCAACAAAGAACATTGAAGTTATGTCATCGCTAACGGTAGGAGCAAGCATAGCCACATTTGGTATAAAAGCTAGAGACAATGCTGCTATAAGCCCGGCTGTAGAGCTATGAAGCTTTCTACCTATCAAAAAAGCTATTATTATCGACCCTATAAAACCGATTATATCCCAAAGGGAGCTAGTTAGCATATTAACTCCAAAAAGAGCGTAAAACAGCGCTATTGGGTATATTTGAAGAAGCCTTACGCTGAATATATATGGACTTTCATGAAAAATGCCAGCAAGCACAAAATAAGCCTCACCAAGATAGGTGGTATCATCGCCGTAAAAAGATGGCCCTCCAAGAAACATAACAGAGTAGACAATTGCGTATATAACGATTATGGATAATACAATAATATCCAATGGTATTTTTTCCTTTTTCTCTTCTGCTAGCAAACTCTTTTCTAGTTTTGCCCTCCTTTTAACTAACCCCTCTAGAATCCCCATGCAATAACACTCAGGATATTAAGAATAGAGGACAAAAAAACTTAAAATACTCGTTCGTTGCGCTTTGCTTCTTTGAATATATTTCTTATATAAATTCTTTCTTCTGGAGTAGGCGAGATATATTTTTCTTCTTCAAGCTTTTTTCTAAGCCAAGAATATCTTTCGTTGCGCATTATCGTTGTCAAATCCAATGCTGTAAACTCTTCTTTTCTGAATCCGTATTTTAAGAGCGTATCTTTTATTTCTTCCTCGTTAATTTTCTCGTATCTTATAATCTCATAAGCACCTATATATACAGCACCATAATTAGTAGTTACTTTTATACTCTTACCTGGATCAATTAAGTTGAACTCTCTTAGAGTGCTAAAAATTTCATCCTTCTTCTTGTTAAGCTCTCTCCATAACATAATATAACTCTTTAATAGTTCGCTTATGTATTCTAGGGCGTAACGCCCACCAGCATATAAATCTATTTTTTCTTGCACAACGCTCGTGTGCTTTGCCTCATTTATTAGCTTATCAGTATCTATATTTCTTGTATCTATGTTTTCCCATAGTTCTATCTGTATTAAGCCATTTTCTTGCAATTCCCTAAGGGCATTTATCGCATTCTGGTCTCCGACTTTCGCTGCCTTTATAAGCACACCAAAATAAAGATGTGTCGGAATTTCTTTATTAAACCTTAGAAGACTTTTAAAGATATTTTCATTTGCCTGTGCTATAGCTTTTCTAAATCTGTTTAAACTTTCCTTATCATTTACATTCATTTTTGCGGCATTAGATATAGGCGTATTTGAATACATTAGATTCTCCAAGTATACATTGTATCCTGGGAGTGAAACTTTTATTGTGTTTGATTCTTTGCTATGCATGAGATTTGCTTTTTTAATGTCTGAAAATATTTCTCTCTTTATCCTTTGGAGTTCTGCGAGAATTGGTAGGTACTCTGTTCTAACAATAAAACTCACAAAATTAAGTGCTTCTTTGTTATTATGGATTTTGAAAAAATCATCAAGTGTTTTTTGGACTACCATGAATATATATTAGCAATTATTCTTTAAATTTATTTCCTTGGCTTGTTGTTGAAAGAAGTTTTTTATTCTTATTTAAACTAAATAAAGAAATTGTGCGATCGTAGTCTAGCCTGGTAGGACGTAGCCTTGCCAAGGCTATGACCCGGGTTCAAATCCCGGCGATCGCATTTTTGCTCTTGTGCTTCTTTTGCTTTTTGTCTAATCTGGCATAGACATTTATAAAACTATCTTTTAAAAATCACTTATGTGATTTTATGAACGAGAAAAATATAGAAAGTGGTATAAGTTATATTGGCATAGAGGTTCCGTCGTATGTGGTTACGGCAGATGTGATTGCAGAGAGAGAGAAAGTACCTAAGGAGAAGATAGAAAAAGGCCTTTTAATAAAGGAGTTTAGATTTCCTGGAGAAGCAGATACTATAGTAACACTAGCCGCAGATAATCTACTCAAATTTGCAGAAAATATTGTAAAAAATGACTTGCTATACAATAAGTATAGGGAAAGCAGAATAGGAGGTATATACTTTGCTACTGAATCTAGCCCAGAGCAGAGCAGACCTGTTGCGATGGCCGTGCTAGAACTTGTTGAACCAATATTATATGAGCGTATGAATAATGCCCTCGAAGGCTCGAGGGAAAAAGAGGTATACAGAATGCTACTTGAAGACTTCAGGTATAGTGATAGCTTTGAGGTCAAGTTTGCATGTACAGCAGACGCAAAAATTATAAGCTTAGCAAATCAGGCCATTGGGCCTTACTCTAAGGGTATTGTTATTATCGGCTCAGATGTAGCTATATATGACTCAAGCAAAGCTAAAAACGCAGAACCAACACAAGGCGCTGCGAGCAGTTTAGTTTATATAACAAAGGACCCACTAATCGCTACAATAGATAAAAGGGCAATACATTATAATTTGCCCGCATATGATTTCTTCAAGCCAGATGAGCACACACCAAGAGTACCTTCAGGTTACGGATCTGAGGTGGATTATGTAGTTACAATCGGCTCAGCGGTAGAGAAGTTTGAAAAAGAATTTGGTTTACCTTTAGATTACTATATAGTAAGTCATGTCCCATTTCCGAAAGAAGCGATTTACCTTGCTTCATTCCTTTACACACACCATCTAAGGAAAAATGGAAAAATGGAAGAGCTTGAAAAAGAGATAGGCGAAAAGGAGCCACTGGGAGATGCAAAAAGCGCTATTGAGCTTATAAGAAGGGTTGCTGCTGAGTATAGAAATGACAGCAAAAACGGAGATTTGATAAGGTATATTGCTGAGGATGAAAGAATAAAGCGCTTGTGGCAGTTCCATAAGAAAGTAAGAGAAACAGAAGGCTTCAAAAAATTCGTAAAGGATTTGGGTATAGAGTATGCAATAGAAATACCATCGATTGTTGGAAATTCATATAACAATTCTATTGTTGTTGCAACAGCTAGCCTTTTACTAAATGCGCCTGAGCTTAAGTCAATAGTATGGGCTTCTTATGGTAGTGGTTCAGGTACTACAGTAACTGTTTTGCAACCAAAAGAGCTTAGCAAAGAGGAGCTTCAGTCGCTTATAGATATAAGCTCGCTAAAGCGCAGAACTGAGCTAAGCTTAGATGAATATACAGATTTACATGATAAGCTTATCAGCGATACAGAGTATAAGCGAGGCTTAGAAGCTGTAAGAAGAGGAAGAACATTAGTTGAGAATGATAGGGATACATTAGGCAATAAGTTCGATGAGCACGGCTTTAAGTTGCTAGGTATAAGAGGAGATGGCATAGAAATATATTCGTATAATGACAAAAAGATGAAACAAATGCCTATCATCCTTTAATCATGCAGGCTAGCAATCCGCTAGGCTAGACAATAAAGAACTTTAAAACTTTAACCTTAAAATAGAATATAGCTGCGATCGTAGTCTAGCCTGGTAGGACTTTGGCCTTCCAAGCCAACGACCCGGGTTCAAATCCCGGCGATCGCATATGCGGCTTAGTTACTTCTAAGGAAAGATGATCTAACAATGGCCGGAGATATAATAGAAGAATTTACAGCGAAAGATGGTAGAAAATTTATATTGCGAGTTTCAACTACGAATGATCTAAGTACATATCTTGACTTTATAAATGAATTAGTTAGAGAAGTGCTGAGATTGAACAAAACGAGGAGCAAACCTATGAAAAAGAAGGTGGATATTTAAAAGAGAAGCTAGAAAGATCGCCTCTGGAGACGAAATTCGTGTATCTGCTTTTTTCGACGATAAACTTATTGGCGATGCTGAAATAGTTAGAAATCCATGAAGAAGCTCTTCAATAGGAACCCTTGGGATATCTACAATAGAAGGTTATAGAGGCATCGGGCTCGGCACTGAAATGATGAGAATACTTCTTGAAAAGGCTTGTAGAATTCCCCTATTTTTATGACAGTAGAAGGTATTAAAACCTTCTACTGATACCTGTATCTACTCTATAAGAGGCAATGTTAACAAGTGAACAATTACTATCGAGCCAGGAAGTTAGCGAGGCGTTGTTTTGCTCTGCTGCAAAATTGGTAAAGGAATCGATTAGCATTGCTCTGTAATAGCTTGGCGTGCATACTGGACCAGCAGGCGAAAAGTTCACTCCATTGAAACTATCGAGGAATTTTAGGTATTGCTGATCAAGACCTTGGAGCACACTTGATATATATACCCTGTTTGCATTGTTCTCATTTATCACGTGTAGGAGTGCAGAATATATTGTATTGTAGCTTCTTACTCCGAGATTATAGTAGTAAAGTGAGTGATACGCTGAAAGATTAATAAACACAGAGCAAAAATTATTGCCATTATAATAAAAGATGCTGCCAACTTGCTTTCCTTCTTAATAGCAATATATAATGTATTTAGTGTATATGCAACAAGAATTGCGAGAGGAGCCACAAAAATGGCAAGGTACCTTGATACAACAGATATGGGAACATAATGGTTCAGCGACTTTGTACCAAAAAAAGAAATATAGTAGTGGGATTAAGACTAATAAAGAAAAAGTTTCTATCGAGATTTTTTCCTTGCAATCCCTAAGATCATGCCAGCAAAGGCTAAAATAAATATTATACTAATAGGAAAAGTATGTGGGTCTTGATTTACATTAAAAAGGTAAAGTGGATTTATAGAAATATCAAATGCACTTATGTTTTTAATACTGTTGTGGGTGCCAAATTCACGATTCCTGCATATGAATGCAGATTAAAGATAGTGTTCCCCGTAAGAAGATAAAGATAAAGCACCATTATTAGCAGCGGTATAACCATTCCAACAAATGCGTATGCAAGCATGCGCTTGTATTTTCTGAACATTTTATGTGCATATAGATAGGCAAGAGTTATAATAAATGATGCAATCATTATTGCCCCTGCCGTTTTGACAAGCATCGTTAATGAAATGAAAAATCCAGCAAGAAACATTGCACGTTCTGACTTCAATTTAGTTGCATCATATATGTAGTAACATGCTATTGCTACGGTGAGGCCTGTAAATATAACAGGCAATGCCCTTGTTGTATAGCCCACAACAAAAGGAGCGGTTGCATATAAAAACGATGCAATGCCTCCAAAATAATCATTGGACATTTTTCTGCTAAGAAAGAATATTACTATGATTGTTGCGATGTATTCAACAAGGCTTGGCAATGCAGCCTGCAAAGGACCTAGCCAAAGAAGAGAAATGAGATTGCAATACTTGCGATTGTAAGCGTTTCGACAGTGAATAGAATGTCATTTGGTCTAAATGCACCTTGGAGCATTTGATGCGCTGAAAATATATAGTAGTTGTCATCATAGTAAACAAATGATCCAGAGTAGAAGATATAAGAAAGTACAATCGCAGTAGATAATACTAAAATTAATATTACTATTTCTTTTGTATTAGCTATGGCATTCAAAAAGTAAAATTAAATATATTTATAGCTTTAGCTTGAAAATTTATATTAGGCGGGGTAGCTCAGGTGGTTAGAGCGCTAGACTCATAGGCAAAGCCTTATGAGTGATGAGCCTTTTGGCTGTGATTGCTAAGAAATCTAGAGGTCGCGTGTTCGAATCCCGCCCCCGCCAAATTTTTTAATATAGATTATTTTCTAGAAATTGCACAAAACATATATAAATGTAAATTTTTATTAATGATGAGATTTATGCAGAGCGACTTTGATAAATTGTTAAAAGTTTGTAGGATAAGGCTCGATAAGGAAGAAAAGGAAAAAATGGAGAAGGAGCTAGAGGAAATAATAAAGTACTTTGATGTGCTTGACTCTGTGAGAATCGAAGAAGTAAATGAGCAGCGTGCAAAGGTAGAAAGGTTAAGGAAAGATGAGGTTAAGCAATTTGATAATATTGAAGGCTTGCTCAAAAATACAAAAACATACAGATTCTATGTTGTAGGACCGAAAGTATGAGCAGCATAAATAGCATAGAAGAGTTTGCTAGCATAGAAAAAGGCGGCGATTATTACCAAAAGCTCTTAGAAGAACTTGCTCGGCTAAATGAAAGACTACATGCGTTCAGTAACATAAATTCTAGCATAAACAGCTTTCCGTTTAGCGCAAAAGATAATCTGTGCGTTAAAGGCGTTGAAACAACCGCTTCTTCTAAAATTCTTGATGGCTATATACCACCATATAATGCGACTGCTGTTGAAAGACTTCTTAATAATGGATTTTCATTCCTTGGAAAGACAAACATGGATGAATTCGGCTTCGGAAGCTTCGGTATTAATGCACAGGAAATTGTGAGAAACCCTTTTGATGAAAGGTATGTTGCTGGTGGCTCAAGCAGCGGGGCTGCTGTTGCAACTTCCATACTAAAATACCACGTTGCGATAGCTGAATCGACCGGTGGCTCTATAGCAACACCAGCATCTTTTTGTGGTGTCGTTGGCTTCACACCAACATATAGCACAATTTCGAGATATGGCTTAATAGACTATTCTAACAGTATGGATAAAATTGGGATAATGGCTAGAACCGCAAAAGATATCAGGCCCATATTTGATCTAATAAGAGGTCCTGATGGCTACGATTCAACTACATCTGATTTATCTATTACCTCGATAAATAAGAAAAAGCTCATTGTTATAGACCAACTGCTCGATCTCGTAGACCAAAGAATAAGAGAGCTTTTTGAAAAGATGCTTGATAAGCTTAATGCTAAGGGCTACAGCATAGAACATAGAAGCATAGATTTAATCGATGCTAGTATAGCAAGCTATTATATAATAGCTATGGCCGAGGCTTCTACAAATCTTGCAAGATATACAGGCTTCAAATACGGCTTTAAGATAGAGGATTTTGATAAAGGTTATAATGAATTCTTCACAGAAGCCAGATCTGTATTCGGCGAAGAGGCAAAAAGAAGAATACTGCTTGGCACATTTGTAAGAAGTGCAAATGTAAAAGATAAGTATTATTTTAAGGCGCTTAAAGTAAGAGATATGCTCTCTTCTAGACTAGAAAAAATACTTGAAGAAGGCTTTATTATTCTTCCAGTAATGCCTATCCCAGCACCAAAAATAGAAGATGCGAAGAAGCTAACACCATTGCAAGTTTATAAGATGGATGCACTTACTATACCACCAAACCTTTGCGGCTTGCCGCACATCTCTTTCCCTTATGCATATGATAATGGCTTGCCTCTTGGCGCAGAAGTGATTACAAGCAAGTTCAATGATTATGCTATCATTGATTTTGTAGAGGAATGGGAAGAGGACTTTGAATACAAATTCAAATATAAAATAGGCGAGGTAAAATGAAGATAGGGTTAGAGGTTCATGTAAGCCTGCCAACAAAGAGCAAACTTTTCTGCAGTTGTAGCACCAAGGCTAGCGAACCAAACAGTGCTGTGTGCCCCATCTGCATGGGCTTCCCTGGAGCGAAGCCTATGCTAAATGAAGAAGCCCTACGCTTTGCGGTAAGCATCGCAAACGCTCTACATTGCAATATAAACGATAGAGTATCGTTTGTTAGAAAGGTTTACTTTTATCCAGATTTGCCAAAATCATACCAAATAACGCAGCTTTATGAACCTATAGGGATTAATGGATTTGTAGAATGCTGCGATGGTAAGAGAATAGGTATAAGGCGCATCCAGCTAGAAGAGGATGCGGCAAAGATTATAAGAGGCGACGATTATACACTCCTCGACTTTAATAGATCTGGCATACCGCTTGTTGAAATAGTTACCGAGCCTGATATTAAAAGTGAGGATGAGCTAAGATCTTTTTTGACAGAGTTAACAAGCATACTTTACTATCTCGGCATAGACATAGAAGGCGAGCTTAAGACAGACCTTAATATCTCGCTAGCAGATGCACGCGTAGAGGTAAAGAATATAACAGGTATAAGAAATTTGATAGATGCTGCAAGATACGAAATACAAAGGCAAGAAAAGCTTATAAAAAGTGGGGCAAAAGTGGCTCAAGAAACAAGATCTTACATAGAAGCAAAGAAAGAAACAGTAGGAACAAGAGAGAAGGAAACAGAAGAAGAATATGGGTTTATACCAGAACCAGACTTAACCTCTTATGATATAACACACATACCAAAGATAAAGCCCGTATATGCAAGCAAGATAGCAGAAGAGTATGCAAAAGCCTATAATGTTGATAAAAAGCTCATTGCTGAATTTATCCTATTTGACAAGCATGCCTTAGAGCTTATCGATGCAACAAAAGATAAGTATGAAATGAAGTATATCCTCAATGGAATTGGGCTTATCAAAAAATATAGAAAGGGTGAAATAAAGCTAGAGGCTTTCGAAAAACTTCTAGAGCTGATAAAGGAAGGGGGTTATATTGATGAAGAGACACTTTCAAAAATAGAAAAAGGAGAGCAGATAAGCACTGAAAGCTTAAATATTGAGTTAATAAAAAAGGAAGTAAGAGAACTTCTTACCCCAAGCATAAAGTTAAATTATAAGAAAAACCCCAAAATCATTAATTTTATAATAGGCAAAATAACTACAAAGTATAAGGTAAGCCCTAGAGAGGTGGCCGAGATTGTAAAAGAAGAAATTAGTGATTGAATGGCGATAGAAGTTAACTGCGGAGAGCTAAATGAAGAGTATATAGGAAAGAGGGTAGCTTTGCGTGGCTGGTGTAGATATATAAGAGATCATGGTGGCAAGCTCTTTATAGACCTTGCTGATATGCATGGTATAACACAATTAGTATTTGAAGGCAAGGTAAAAGAAGAGGCTGAGGAGCTCGGAAAAGAGTATGTAATTTATGCAAGCGGTATAGTAAGGAGGAGAGATGAAGAAACGGTAGATAAAACCAACCCAACAGGAACTATAGAAGTTTACGTTGAAGAATTTGACATTATAAATAAGTCAAAGCTCCCGCCTTTCGAGATTATTGATGAAAAAAGGAGCTTTTTGCCTAATGAAGATCTTAGGCTAAAGTATCGTTATCTAGATCTAAGGAGAAGAGAGATGGTTAAGAAGATTGAATTTAGGGATAAGATAGCAAAGATTGTTAGAAAGTATATGTGGGACCAAGGCTTCCTTGAGCTTGAAACGCCAACATTAGTAAAAGACACCTATGAAACTGGTTCTAGAACATTCCTTGTACCATCAAGGACAAAGAAGGGTACCTTTTACTCACTTCCACAATCACCACAGATTTATAAGCAGCTCTGCATGATTGCCGGGATCGATAAATACTTCCAGATGGCTAGGTGTTATAGAGATGAAGACCCTAGAGAAGATAGGCAACCCGAGTTTACACAAGTAGATCTCGAGGTCTCTTTTAAAGATGAAAAGTATATAGAAGGTGTTATAGAAGGTCTTATAAAAGCTGTCTTTGATGCTCTTGGCAAGAAGGTAGATATTCCATTTAAGCATATGAAATATGCGGATGCAATCGCTATCTATGGCTCTGACAAACCAGATCTAAGGTTTGACAGCAAAATAATAGATATAACAGAGATAATGAAATCATCTAATTATAATGTTGTTAAGAGAGTAATTGCTAGCGGAGGAAAAGTAAAGGCAATGTGCTTCGATGCAGAGTTTGATGGCAAAGAAGGTTTGCTCGATGAGAACTATATGCTCAAGCTTATAGATACTGCAAAGTCTTTTGGCTTAAGAGGCTTGACATGGCTTTATGTGAAGGAATCAAAAATAATGTCAGAGCCTGAAAGCATAGCAGAATCTATAGGAGATGAAGCCTGTGAAAAAATAAAGCAGGCTGTTGATGCAAAAGATGGAAATATAATAGTAATATGCTCAGATCCGTCAGAAACGCTATTGCTTAATGCGATGGGCAAACTTAGAAAGCTTATAGGTGATAGGATAGGCAAGTATAAGTCTGAATATGAATTCCTATGGATAGATCATTTCCCATTGTTCGAAAAAGATGAGGTCACTAGCAAGCTTAAGCCTTCACATAACCCATTCACCGCACCTACTCCAGAAACACAAGACCTAATAGAAAAAGAACCTGAGAAAGTGCTAAGCAGGCAATATGACCTTGTTTTAAACGGTGTAGAGATAGGTGGTGGCTCTATACGTATAAATGATGCAGAGCTTCAAAGAAAAGTGCTGCGCACAATAGGGATGAGCGATGAAGAGATCGACAATAGCTTTGGCTTTTTAATAGAAGCACTCCAATATGGTGCCCCTATTGAAGGAGGTATAGCGCTGGGCTTTGATAGATTTGTTGCACTACTATACGGCGAACAAGATATTAAGGAATTTATTCTCTTTCCGAAGAACAAAAAATATGAATCGCCAATTGATGGCTCTCCAACGCAGATAGATCCAAAAAGGCTAAGAGATGATCTTGGCATAGGTGTTGAAGTATAGGTGTGGCGTGCCGTAGCCTTCCTTCTGTTTTAGGTGGCATCCGACTAAGCGGCTAATAGCCTTGCACGCTCACAGCATGCGCATCGGAACGTTTCAACCTCACCACTGCGCTCGTCTTGTCATCGCTTAATGCAGTGAAGGGGTGCGTTTCTGCTCCGAATTAGGCCTTAAGCCATGCATGCTCTGCGTGGGAAGAGCTTCCTCCCTTCGAATGAGGGTTAGCCACCCGCACGCCACGAAAATAATAGGCTTCTTCTGATTTTTATTTTTATCTCATGGCGCTAATCTATTTATCATTCTAGGGAAAGATATGGCATCTCTTATATGGTTTAGGTTAAGAAACCACTTGATAAGCCTTTCCATGCCCATTCCAAATCCAGCATGGGAAACAGACCCATAACGCCTAAGATCAAGCCACCACCGGTAATTTTCTAGATTGAACTTTATACCTTTTGCCTGTTCAATCTCACGTATCCTTTCCATCAGCCCATCCATCTGCCACTCTCTTTCTGTACCACCTATTATTTCGCCGTGCCCATGAGGCGCCTGCAGATCTGCGCCAAGCACAACCCCCGGATCCTTCGGATCTACTCTTGCATAGAATGCCTTAAGCTCCTTAGGCCAAGCATATATAAAGATAGGCTTATCCTCATCTTCTGTTAGCATTTTCTCTTCAGGCACGCCAAAATCACCGCCCCACTTCAGATTTCCACCCTTGCTGTTTATTATCTCTATTGCTTCTTCATATTTTATTCTTTTGAAAGGAGGCTTTATCTCCTTCAAGTCATCCGCATTAACGCCAAGAGCCTTTAGCAAATCTTCGTTCTCAGCAAGCCTATTTGCTATATAGCTTACAAGCCAATCTTGTAGCTTCATGTTCTTATCGTTGTTGTAATATGCCATCTCTGGTTCAAGATGCCAATACTCTGCCAATGCTTTGCGGTTCTAGACTTTTTGGCTCTGTATGATGGAGCAAAGGAATAAACTTTTTCCAAAACAGGAACCATGGCTTCTGCGTATAGCTGAGAGGACTCTGTAAGATAAGCCTTCTTGTCAAAATATTTTACCTCAAACAGATCGGCACCTGTTTCACCACAGCCATCGTTATGAGAGGAAGTGTTATCTCATAGAAACCTTTGCTGTCAAGAAACTTTCTTGCGTATCTGAATACAAGAGAACGAACCTTCATTATATTAGCCATCCTTATACTTCTTAGCCAAAGGTGGCGCTTATCAAAATAAGTTCTGTGCTCCGATATTCCGTTATAGGGAAAAGCTCAGCAACATGAACATTTTTAAAGCTGCTTGCCTGCAGTTCGAATCCTGTTGGGGCCCGTTCATCTTGTTTAACAAAACCTTTTACAATAATGCTAGACTCTATTGTTGTATCCTGCGCATCCTTCCATGAATCTGCATTAACGCCATCCCTCTTAACCACTATTTGCATTATGCCCGTCCTATCTCTTAGGATTACAAAAATTATGCCACCGCTCTCTATTTTCCTATAAACCCAGCCTCGAAGTGTAACCTCTTTGCCAACTTTCTTTGTAGCATCTTCGACATACAAAAACTACAATTTATTAGATATCGTCAAAGATTTTAAAAGATTTTTCTAAAAGCATAAATTTAAGAGGCCTTGTCCAACAATTAGGCAATAACGAACATAGTTTATACTAAATTTTCTTTTTGTTTGATTACGCGATATATTTGTTATAAATCAACGCCTTTAGCATCAACTCCTTTTCTTTCATTTCCTTTGTTTTTGAAAATGTATATTCGCCAAATGTGTTTTTAAATACCGAGAATACACTCTCTACAATAGATCGCATATGGTAGCCACTTTCCTTTTTCCACTTTTCCTGGTTCTTTTTGCGTATTTCTTTTGGCGGTATTACATTTCTATTTCTTCCGCGTC
>Ga0208548_100186_pt1 | contig 29909 bp, 37 predicted proteins | sample ECH_Chost_MetaG_FD_187133 | JGI IMG/M metagenome (GOLD analysis project Ga0208548, IMG submission 187133) | Hot spring microbial mat communities from Yellowstone National Park, Wyoming, USA - ECH_C host_MetaG (SPAdes) (version 2) | ecosystem: Environmental > Aquatic > Thermal springs > Hot... | reverse complement strand
TATTGAAGAAAGAACTATTACTTTCTTTATCGATTCTCTATCTCGAGCCTTTATGTTCATAGCCTTGTCGATAGATTCATAAATGTATAATAAGTACTTGTTACCATTATTAGATCGCAGGATGTTGTTTATGCTGTCCATAACGTTAAACAGCCATCCTGCACTAAAAAAGTTTTGATCTACTGTTACGGACGTGTTCTCTCGTGAAAAAGGTGAAGCTGCTTTTCAAAAATAGAAACTTGTCAAGTAACGTTTCCGTATCCAGGGGTTCGTATTGCAGAAATCGTAGTGGGACCCTCTATCTGAGGAATTATTAAATATTTTCCGACTCCCCACTCGCTCCCGTTCACGTACCACCTTGCGCTCTTAGAAGCAAAAACAATCCAAGGACCCGAGCCCGCTGGAACGTAATAAACGCCTCCAGGTTTCGAAAGTTCTACTCCTAACCCGATAGTGCTTACTGGAACCATCTGCGTCTTTGTGCTAGCCATGAAGAGACTTCTATAGTTCGTAAGAACACCTGAATCAGAAGTCCCCGTCTGAAAAGTCGCATACTGCCCCGTCCCTAACGTAATTCCCACGTGCCGAAAACTCAAAACCCCGTTCTGCTCTATAACGACATCTTCGATGATTAAAGGTATCCCGTAGTTGAAAACAATAATCCCGCTCTCGCCCGAAGGGGGTAAAGCTTCAACGTAGCTCACTGAAATGTTTTGCTTATTAAACTGACTTTCGTATTCCAAAGCCTCGTGATAAGCGAAAGAGTTTGCAAAGTAAGAACCCGTCGCGAGCAATACCGAAAACGCGGAGAGAAAGACAATTATTATGAAGAAGAGCGCTCCTACAACGTCCGCCACGCCCTTTTCTTTCTCACGCTTAAGAAACAACAACCGTCTTCACCCCCTCGCTCGTTTCGATTGAAACCACGCTTCCTTGCTCTAAGTATTTGCCTAAGAAAATAGGTATCGTTTGGCCTTGAAGAAGCGAAGATTGAAACGTCGAAACGTAAGCATTGCCGTCAGGTTCTCTTATGAAAATGTTCTGCACGTGAATTATCGTGCCTCCTACGTTCGTTATGTTGAAGTAGCCCGTCGTAACGTTATACGAAACTTTCAAAGCAAGCGGAGTTTGTGATTGCGGAATGGAAGGGTATCGCATTAAGTAAAGGAGCGAGAACAAAGTCCCGAAAGTGAGGATCACGAGGAACAAAGCTATAAAGACCGAAGAGACGGCTTTCATTTTCACGTCACAACCACCTCTAAAGACGAAGACGCAGAACCCGAAGGCGTTATAATTCCTGCTACAACCGTGATGTTCTGTCCTGCTGTAAGAGAAACGGGCATCGTGTAAAAGAGCGTAATCGATTGTCCCGTATTAAGGAGAACAGGGTGGTAATAATACACGGGATTGTTGCTCCACAAGCTGAAGTATGCAGGACCGCCTCCGTTGAACCAATCATATTCAATCAAATACACGCCTGGCTGAACTTGTGGAGAAGAATACGCCGTAGCTCCTTCGCCGTGCCATTGATTTATCAGGTTTGCAGGATTTGAAGTCCCGCCGAGCCACGCGGTTTCAGGAGTGAAAGCGTTTGAATAAGGAACCATACCTATAACACCTCCGTCGTCGTCATCTATGTAGAAAACAGTAGGCTGTGTAACTACTGCGTAGCCTATTTCTTTTGCAACTAAAGCGTTTGCAGGGTTAGGAACGGAAGCGCTCGGGAAAGGAGAACCCCCTGTATAGCCGTATTGCAAGTTGTTAATCACGTAAGGCTCGTTCTGTCCGTTCACGTTTTGTGTAGTCCCAACTTCAGGAGTAGTGTAAGGAGGCGTGTAAGCAGTCCACGTAAGCCCGTTAGAAGAAACGGTCGTTCCTTGCGAAAGAGAAGCCGAATAAAACGGTTGTTCAGGAGGCACTACCCAGATTTGAGGCGTGTAATAGAACTGATAGATCAAGCCCGGAGCCCCAGGAGCGAAAAACACTTGAGAACCTCCCGAATACACGCTTACCGAAACGTAACCTGGAGAACCTGTGTTCACGAGCGAAACTGTAAGATAAGTTTGCCCGTTCACAAGAGGTGTAGCTTGAGCCGAAGTAATCGAAATCGAAGCCCCGTTTTCAACTTGAGAACCGCGCAAAAAAAGGTAACCTGCAACGACACCGCTCGCTATTATCACTATAAGTATTAGAATCAAAGCTCCTAGCATGTTTCCTTCTGCTTTTAGCTTCATGGATTTTAAATGATTTTTTGCTTTAAAAATCAGGTTTGCATTTAATGGCATGGACGCTCAGGAAATTTTGTGGTGGAGGGTTGAAAGCACATGGGAAAGCAAATCTATACCCATAGGCGACTTCCTTTTTTCAGTCAGAGAACTTGCTTTCATTCTTGGTTTCGTTCTGATAGGGTCTTTGATTGCAATTTTCGTTCCGTACATGCCCTTTAAGCTTCTCGTTTTTTTCGTGTTCCTCTTAATAGGTTTCATGCTTTCAAGGACCCCTTCTAATACCGTCCCGTGGGAACTTACTCTATTTTATCGCCTTGTTTCAGGAAAAGCACAAAAGCCTGTTCCTGTTCAAGCTCCGAAAATTGCGAAACAGGAAGAAATGCTCGCAACAATACCTAGCGTTCCGATTGCTTTCACGGGAGAAGTTAGCGTGGAAAAGCAAGAACAAATTACTCTTTTTGTGGACGGTCGCGAAAGGGGGAGCGTTTTCGTTTCGCCTTCAAACCCGAAATACCGCATCTACTACATTCCCGAAAAGAACGAAGGAGGCGTTCACGAAATAGAAATACGGCTCGGGAATGAAACGATTACTAGAACAAAAGTGGAGGTGAAGCAGGCATGAAGAAGAAGGCTGTAAGCGACGTGTTAGGTGTGATAATTCTAATTGTTATCGTTATTGCTGGATTCTCTTTCTTAGTTTACCCTTTGCTCATTCGTGAATATTCGGCATCTCAAGGGGCTCTCAAACAGAACCAGCAAGCGCAAGTGAGCGCTTCGACAATGATTCAGCTCGTGTATTATACTGTTTCGCAGAACGGTCAAGGAACGCAGGTCACACTTTACCTTTACAATTACGGTCAGTATGCTTTCACGCCTAACACGATTGTAGTGAACATGCCTACCGCGGGGACTTGGACTATTACGAGCTTCACGATGCAAGACGTGAGCACAGGGAATGCAGTTTCGCAAATAAGCCCTAACGAGAACGTTGAATTAAGTTTTACCGTGCCTTATACGGGGTCAATTCCTTCTTTTTTCAATGTAAGCGTAATCGGGAATAATCAAGTGTTCACGTGGGAGATTTAAAAACTTCAGGGTCTGCGCGCTAACCTCTTTTCTTGTTCTTTCAATTCTTTGATGGGCTCAAGTTCGCTCATAAAGTTTTCTGCTTCGTTATATGTAATTCTTTCTGCGTTTTTCCATACACGCGAATAGTTTACGCGAACTCTCCACCGTTTTTTTCTCTCTTTTTTGTATATTAAGCCTGCCTTTTCAAGCAAACGGAGTAAGTATGTAACGCGCGGTTTTGGTAAATTAGTGTATTGTGCAATGTAGTATAAAGTGTCATCTCCTTCCAGAATGCTTAACACTATTTTTATTGCATCTATTTCATTTTGTGAAAGCGACCTTATATTCATATTCTTCACACGTATTTTATTCTTACTTTTTTGCCTGCTAATTCCAATTCTTGCCCGTCTTTCACGCGATATGGTTCTATTCTGCTCTCTTCTTTCACTAACATGAACTTGCGTCCGTTAACGATTTCATATTCAACATCATGCTCCATGAGTATAATTGTTTCTTCTTCGCTAATTTCAGAAGGAACTTCTTCTTTTGTTTCAAAAGACATTTCTTCTCTTTCAAGCTTTTCAACTTCTTTTGGCTGTTCTTCTTCCGATTTTTCTATTTCAAGCGGTTGTTCTTCTGCACTTTCAGGTAAGAGAGTTTCTTCTGTTTTTTCAAGCTTTTCTTCAGGTTCTTCTTTCTTTTCTTCAAACTCTTCTTGGATTATTTCTGCTTGAAAAGGTGGCGCTTGATACATTGCAATAATTTTATCCACGTCCTCTTTGCTTAGCCCTGCGATTTCTAATTCTTCAGGCGTAAGTTTAGGCGCGTTTAGAATTGCATACTGTTTAAAGTTTCCGGTTTCAAAAAGCCTCACGTGAACATTGTGAATGAGGAAAAAGATTGCATAAAGTTTCCTTTCTTCTAAAGAACGCAGTTCTCTAAAAAGGAATAAAATTTCTTGAATCGAAAGGCGGTTCTCATGTCCTTTCGCTTTTGCCCTCTGTTCTACAAGCGCTAGCTCTTCTATATCTTTTTTAGGCTTTCCTTCCAGGGCTTTTCGAACAGGAGTGATAAACCTAATGTCGAACGATGACAAAACTTTTTCTGCAAAGGGAAAATTCAGTATTATGTGTACTTTGTCGAGCCCTGTTAAGTCAGAACGTTTCATATTTTCCTCGCGAATAAGCTCGTAAAAGTTCGCAGGCTTTTTCTCGAAAACATACGCTTTGAACACAGCTGGCTTTCCTTCTTGCTCGTATAACTGTTTCACGGCAAGCAGTCTACGAATCCCAACGAAGACCTTATACTTATCCCTGTCCTTGTAAGCGTAACCAGGCGCTAACTGTCCTACCTCGCGTATGCTTTCAACTAAGTCAGAAACGTCGTAGTAGACTCTAATCTTCGCTTCTTCATCCGCTTCAACGCTTTCAATCGGAAGCTCTTTGTATTCTAAAGATTCGTTTTCGTTCATGCTAACCCCCACCTCCTTAATACTTTTTTCACAACAAGGCGCGCGACTGTAAGTTTTTTCTTTCCCATAAAAGAAGGATCGTGAAGAGCCTTTGCATATTCTTCATAGTATTCTTTTTCCAGCAAGTCGCGTTTTTCTTTTGAAAGATTAAAAAGTTTTGCAGACACGTCATCAGGCAAACCCCACCCGAACGGAACAACCTCCTCGCGCCTAACTTTTTTCAAACCATTTTGATAACACAAAGAATAAAGCTTGTGCGCCGTCATTTCGATTCCTTTTTGCGATAAATATTGCAAGATCTTCTCGACAGAATACCCGTGAGCGTAAAGAGAAACTGCTAACTTCAAAGGAAGCGCCCCGTAAACTTTCTTCGCGTCCCTCACGATTATTTCCTTTTCTACCTCAGAAATGTCCGTGAAGAAAGAATTAAGCTCCCTCCAGAATTCACCGTCGTTCCCGCTCGATAAAATGTTCGGGTCGTAATAAGGTCTTCTCCCGTGTATTAGCTCGTATTCTCGGAAACTAAGCACGGGAGCCGATGGAGAATGATCTTCGTACGACATGCTTGATAATGCAAAAGCAGTATTTAAACCCCCGTCAATACAGTCATCACTTTCCAATGACATATCAAGCATTTTGCAATGCATAACAACCTTATATCTATAACAATATATAACTTTTTCTGTACAGTATTTTTTGACTTTTTGTATAAAATTATGTGATAAAGTTTATAAGTTACAATATTTAACAAAAACGTGATGACAAGAGGCTTCTTGGCAATAAGTATTTCACGAGAGGATAAAGAAAAGATTGAAGAGTATCTCAAAAAAAGATACCCAGAATACCAACCTCCGCTTTCAACGTTTGTCAGAAAAGTGGTATTTGAATACATCGAAAAGGACGAAGTGATGCGACAATACGGTCCATACATGTCTTTTGTCAGCAACAATGAGAACACAATATTCATAAAGGACGAAAAGAACGACAGGGTAGTGCCCGTAAGGGTCGTGATTAAAGAGAACGGGCAGTTTGATCTGTTCTGCGAGCTTGACGAGCGAAACGACTGCATGCACGTGGGCTTTGTTTTTGCGCTTCCTGAGTTCTATAAAATCCTGAAAGAGAAGGGAGTCAAGCCGAGAGCGTTAAAATAAAAGTGAAATAATATTTTTTTGTTTAGATTTTGAAAGCTACTGTGCAATCTTTCATAAAGCTTTTTATTTTGCTTTGTGCAATTTAAAAATGCAATGGCACGGAAAATATACTTGAAAGGTAAGGGCTCGCCCCCGGCGGATTTATCTGAAGTTAACATTCCCTCGGCTTTTAAAGGGGTTCCTCATCATAATAACGTGAAGGACGACATTTACAACACTGAAAGGACTTTACAACTCCTCATTAATTCTCTCGCTAAACTTGAAAAGAAAGAAGATGCTGAACTCATCAAAGCGTTCGTAAAAGTTTTGGAAGCACAAGGCTTAAGCAAAAGGAGGGTCTTAAAATACGTTTCACACCTCAAGCTCGTTTCAAAACACTTAAAAGTTCCCTTCGCGAAAGCAACGCGAAAAGACATAGAAGAATTCATGGCTTGGCTTAACTCACAAAATTATTCTCCACAAACAATTCTAGGCGTCACCGTCGTTTTAAAAAGGTTCTATCAATGGCTCAGAGCAAAACCCGAAGAATACGAAGAATGGAGGAGAGACCACACATACCCTCCCGAAGTTTCATGGCTAAAAGAAACGATCAAGCTGAACGAAATGGAAACTAAAACAACGCTCACGGAAGACGAAGTGAAAGCTTTAATCCAAGCCTCGAACGACCCTATGGTTAGGGCTTTCATTTCGCTCGAAGACGAAATAGGCGCAAGACCCTCTGAAATCTTAAACTTAAGAATAGGAGACATCGTGAAAGACGGGAACGACGTAATAGTGAACATAAGGCAAGGGAAGACAGGTTATCGTTCTATCCCTATAATCAAGTCCGTTTCTCTCCTCTTTCAGTGGCTCGAAATACATCCTTTAAAAAATGACCCAAACGCGCCTTTGTGGATCAACAAAAGCAATAACAATCGTTTTGGTAAGTGGAGTTACCCTGCGTGTAAAAAAACGTTAAAAATTCTCGCAAAAAAAGCAGGCATCAAGAAGAAAATAATGATCTATACTTTCAGGCACACCTCTGCAACTCGTGACGCGAAGTTAGGTTTCACAGAAGCGCAACTTTGCTTGAAATACGGCTGGAAGATAGGATCGCGCGTTCCTTCTGTTTATTTGCACCTTTCAGCAAAGGATCTTCGCGACGTCGTGAAAAATATCTACGGGGGAAAGCCTTTAGAACCTCCAAAACCGCAAACGATAGAATGTCCTAAGTGTCACGCTTTGAATCATCCCTCGCAACACTACTGCTCAAACTGCGGTGCTCCTTTGAATCCGCAAGAGATAGCTCAGAAGTCAGTCTCGATTGAAGAGTTGAAGCAAGAAATCCAAGAGCTTGGAAACCTCGTCAGGAAGCTTTTAGCTTCGAAATAGTCTTTTCCAAACGCTCAACAATCTCCAATATTTTTTTGAGGTCTTCTTCATCAACTTCTACTTTCCTTCCCATGCACTTTAATGCAAGACCCATTTAAAAATCAAAACAAGCTTGCCGTTCTTTTGTGAGAACGTTATATTTATATTTTTCTTTTTTCACAATAATATTATGCAGGACAATAATATAGCTCAGGATAAGAGTGTTGAAGATATGGGCGATTACTTTAGTTCACGTTTAGAAGTAATTTTGAAAAGGTTACGCGAAATTAGAAAAGAACATCCCGAAATCGTTCTAAAAGACGGGGTTTATGATTATTCGCAAGCACCTCCCGAAGTTAAAGCAGAAATAGAAAAAAACCTTGAAGACATGGCTGATACTGAACATGAAGAAATATTGTGGCACCTAGCAAAATATTATTACGCAAAAGAAAACAATTTGCCGATAGACCCTTCGCTCGCTGAATTTTTGCTCACCAAAAAGGAAAGCGGATTTGCTATTATCCCCGACTCTGTTATAAAAGACTTACTTGAAAGGTTTCCCGAATTGAAAAAAGTCCACCCGAAGATTTATGAAAGGCTAGGACAAAAAACAGTGTATTACCCGTCTGAACAAAGGGATTTTGTTTTTAAAAACGTTCTTGATGATGTATTAGAGCCTGTTTTCAGAAAAATCGAAGACTTTGCAAAAGCGGGAGTGAAAGGCGTGAAAGCAAAAAAAGAAAACGGCTTTTATTATGTAAACTACACAAACGCTCCTCCTGAAGTAAAAAAGGTTTTAGACGACACGCTCGAAGAATACTTTCGGAAACTCTTTGAATACTTAATTTATCACGTTTCACACTACTATTTTGCGATATACGATGACCCTTCACGCCTCGATTTGCATGAGGGAAATATTGTCATTGTTGCAAAAAGTATAGGCGCAACTTTCGTTCCAAAAATTGTTATGCTAGACGCTTTGAAACGCTTCCCTGAACTAAGAAAAATGTACCCCGAAGTTGCGAAAGAATACAAGAAATTTCTAAAATAAAGTTTCAATCGGTGTTTGTAAGTTTCCTCATTACTTCGTGTAAATGAGAAACCGCGTGTCCTGTTGATTTGCCCGAAATTGCCGAAATACCAGCAGTAATCCCGTGAGTCAAACCTCCACCCACAGCTCCCGTAAACCCTGTCCATAATCTTTGCGATAAAAGGCTAGACGCGTTGCCCATAAATCCCTGAACACCGCCTGAAAAAGCACCTAACCACACTGCCGAAGCTACACCCCCAGCAACCATTGCAGTTTCAGAAACGATCTGGTAAGTAGCGCTCGTGTAAGGTGCAAGTATTGTTACAGCAACCATTGCAGTCAGGACTGCCGTAATTGCAACCCACTGAGGCTGAATTCCAGCAAGCCTAAACATGTTAGCGCTTGAGTTCCAATTTTGAAGGAGAAAAGTTGCCACAGATAGCATCGTTGAAGACAAGATCGAAGCGAGCATTAAGCCGAATAACGTGTCTTCAATAATCCTTCCGAGTTTTTGCGTGTAGTAAAAGTCTCTAAGTGCGAGTGAAAGCGGGAACATCGTAATCATGCCAGCTAAGAGTAGAATTCTCACAGTTCCCAGCATGTAAGACATTATCCAAACGATTACCGTAACCACGAAGTATCCAACGGCGAGAATACCCGTTTCAAGAATTGTGATAGGCGTAAGAGTGCTTGGGAAAATCATGTAAAGTTCAAGTTGATAAAGATTGTATTGCGCAATCGTCCAAGACGCTTGCTGGCTTGCGACTGTCGGGTATGCGAGGATTTCAGTGTTCAAAGTGTTCATTAAATAAGCAATCTTATCGTAAACGAACGGGAAGATCAGCATTATGAGAATGCCTCCTGCTATTTTTTCAAGAACACCTAACAGTGATGTAGTTTTGCGCCTGTCAGGAGTGAGAAGGTCTAGAAAAGCAATCGGAATTAGCACAATTAGTGCCACGATCATGAGAAGGTTGTAGTAAGGACCGAGAGGAAGCGCGGGATACTCCTGAGAAGGCGATGTCGCATAAGCGTAAAGCATCGTATCATTAAACTGAGGCAAAGCGATAATTGTGTTATACAAGTCGATAGGAGCCATGAAATTGCCTCCTATACCTTCAATCGTAGGACCTATCGGCGTTCCATTCAAACTTTCGGGCGTCACGTTCCACGAGTAATACAAGGGACCAGACTGACTATTTACGCTGTTTGTCGTAAAATTTGCTAATTGCCCTACATAATACGTACTGTTCTGAAAGATCATTTGTTCTGTTACATTCGAGCCTTGCCCGAAATAAAACGTAACCCAACCAACTAATTTCAAAGGCGCGGGAATTTCAGAAGACGTAGTAGCCGTGATTGTCGTGTTTGAAGTCGCAGACGCAGAAGCTGAAGCCGAAGCAGAAGCGCTCACGTTCGTCGCGTGCGTGCCTCCTCCTGTCGAAGAAGTTTTCGAAGTAGTCGTTTTAGAAACCACCGCAGAATTATTCACGTAATACCACGAGCCTCCTATCGAAACAGAACCAATCGCAAGATAAGTAGGACCCACTTGATTACTGCGCCCAGAATATACGCCTATCTGATACATTGAAAGCTGAACCTCTCCAAAAGGACCCGAAAGAGAAGCGTGAGTAGGCAAAGGCACAATAAGACCGAAAAGCAAAAGGGACAATACTGCTAAGTAAGAAAACTTCAAGAACATACCTTTTGCGGAATTAAAGCTCCTCATCAACCTTTAATGTAATGCTTCCTTTAAAACCCAAAACAGAAAAAAAACTTTTTAAATACAACATTGCATATAAATTTGAAATGAAAGACGATGAATGCGAAAAATTAAAAGCGCTCGCAATAATAATTTCGGAGAACCTTACTTATGCGCCTGAAGACGACGTTATCCAAAAAGTGAAAGAAAAGATGCCAGAACTCACGGTGTCGGAAATTTTAGAATGGATTAACTGTGCAAAAAGATTGCTTTTCAAAGAAGAATATCTCACGGACGAAATAAAGAAAGAACTTGAATTGTGGAATAATGTAGACTAATATTTTTTTCAAAAAACATATGACTTTTTAAGATAGAGAACGAGCTTAAGTTAACGGCACCTCTAAAGGCGAGGCGTTCGTTCGTGGTTCAGTAATTCTTTAGGCTCCATGTTATAATAGACTTACCATTTTTCTTGAAAATTACAAACCAATACCTTCCATACCACTTCTTCACATTCACGATATGGATCGCAGTAATTACCCATCCTTTTTGTTTATATTCTTCAAGACGAAGCGGTGTAAGAGAATTTAACAGTTTATGGTTGAGAAGCATAGCAATTGTTTTTGTAGAAATATGCATGGAACGCTCCAATGCGGGTATAAACGTATTCTTCCCATGCATTCTAAAAGGAGGGTTTGTAATTATGTGTTCGCAATGTCCATCGAACGGAAGATAAGTGAAAAAATCCCTGCCTAGTTTTATTTCTGCCCAATCTTTAGGCTCAGGCATAACGTCAAAAAATGCGCCTTCGCCCCTGAAAGGTTCATAAAAACGATCTCCAGGGGTATATTTAATCATTGCCATAAGATCTTTTGCAAGCTCTCTTGGTGTTTGTTCATCATAATTTTTCATTGTTTCACTTTGCATAGTACTTCTTCGCGTAGAACTGCTTCAAAGCTTCAAAAAGAGAGTGCAGGTCATACCTGTTCTCTGACATCTGCTTCTTCAAAAATTCCATCCTTTCTTCCATTTCGCTTTTCAGCCTTGCTTCGTCCCATCCCCACAGGTTTTCGAGCATCTTCAACCTGACAGAACGAGAAATAACCTCATCAACACTCTCTGGGTAAATCTTATCCTCTTTCGCGTCCCACTTGAAAATTTCCACAAGCTCTCCAGTCAAAGGGTTAACTTCTTTTGAAACGATTGCCCTCCTCACAACGTCACCGCTTGAAAGCCTAACCCTGTTCACTTGCAAGAAAGACCACACGAGCATCAGCTGAGACCTTCCAACATTCAAAGGCTCAGTAGTCATCCTAGCAATAGCGCTTTCGACAGACTCCCCGTGGAAAGTTGAGAAAGAACCGTGTCCCGATGCAGAAGCCTGAAACAAGAACTGAATTTCTTGACCCCTTGCTTCCCCTACGATAACGTAGTCAGGACGGATCCTCAAAGTTAGCTTCGTCAAGTCGAATATGTCGATGTCAGTAACTTCAGAGCCACTGAACGTGTACCTAGTTTTCAACCTTTCCCAGTGCTCGTGAGGAAGCGCAAGTTCTGGCGTCTCTTCTACGGTTGCAATCTTGAGGTTTGGATTTATCAGCTGAAGCAATGTGTTAAGTGTAGTAGTTTTTCCAGAACCAGTTGCCCCTATTATGAACACAAACCCCTTAGCCTCTACGAAAAGCCAATAATAAGAAGCGAGCAGAGGCGTTACTGTCCCGCTTTTTATTAAGTGCAAAATCGTGAAAGGGTTCTTCGGGAACTTCCTAACGTCGAAAGAAGAGCCTGGGAGGGATATTTCTGCACCGAAAGTAGAAGCAAGCCTTGAACCGTCGGGCATCGTCGCGTCAACGTAAGGTATTGCCGTGGATATTGATTTCCCAGAACGCATTACGATCTTTTGAACAAAACGAGAAAGCTCATCTTCGCTTTCAAACTTTATGTTCGTGTTCATCCAATCTGCCCCTGGGAACTGCCTGTGTATTATTGCCACAGGTCTATCCCACGCTTCGCACGAAATTTCTTCAACGTCATCGTCCTTCATGAGAACGTCCACAATCCCATAGCCGAGAGAGTCGCGCACGAGATAATACTTCAGCTTGTCGTAAGAAGCCTTGAACTCTTCAAAAACGCCCAAGTCTTCAGAGGCTTTCCACAAAAACTGTTCCAAAAGGGCAAGCTGGTCCCCTTCTGCAGGTCTAAAAGCATAATAAACAGCTTCCATCAGTTCAGAATACAAAACTTTTTCGCGGTCAGTAAGCTCGGGTTCGAATGCTGTGTAGTAATATTTAGATTCCGTTCGCGAAATGACAACGTGAACAAGCCCCACGTCGTATTCAGCAACAATGTCCCCTACGACAGCATGCGGAATCGTTCTCACGCGGAATTCGAGGGGTCTTTCTGCGGGCTTCTTTTTCTTTCCTCCTAAAGGCAAATTAATTTGAGGAAGTTTCATGCTTTTAAATGCGATCGTGGTTTAAAAGCAAAAATTCGATTGCTTTATATGAGCGAAGAAATATTAGAAGAAAAGAAGCTGGAAGAATTATTAAAGCAAGGATTAGTTTCTTTGCACGAAAAAGAAAAAACCAACCATAAATCAGAAAAAGGCGTGTATTATCCATCTGCACTCGGTTCTTGTTTAAGAAAACAATATTACACTTACACATTAGAAGAACGCGTTTCTCCTGAAGACCTCGTTATTTTTACAACAGGAAAAAGCGTTCACGAAACAATTGCGAAAGCGTTCGGCGAGGTTGCAACAATAGAAAAAGAAGAAGAAAACATTTCGCTCGAAATTTCGCCCGTGATAAAACTCAAAGGAAGAATAGACCTTTTGATTGCGGACTACGACGGAAAGAAGTATTTGATCGAAGCGAAAAGCACAAGCAAAACTCCCGACGCACCTTTCGAAGAACACGTTTTACAATTGCAAGTCTACATGCAGGCTTTGAATTACAACGAAGGATTCATTTTATACTGGAATAAAGTTACAGGCGAAATAAAGGTATTCAAAGTGACAAAGAGCGAAGAAGCATTGCAAAAGATTTACGAAAGAGTCAAAGCGCTCGATTATTATGTTTCAAAAAACGTTCCACCAGAGCCTGAAGCAATACTCAAAGGCAGATTTTGGGAATGCGAAAAATGTCCTTTCTTAGAACTCTGCGTGCGTTAAAAACTTTTTTATTTTTTATTTTTTTGATTTTTCAACGACCTAGATGCTTATTTGACTTTTCAAACACTGCTTTTGTAACCATAGGCATGATTATAACATTATGCGATGGGATAGGAACGTAAATAATTTCGCGCGTGCTGTGAGGTTGCGAATTCAATGCACCAACATCCTTAACAACAAACTTGAATGTCGAATTGCCTGAAGGAGGAAAGATTGTAATGAAAGACCCATTGTGACTCAAAACGAAAGACGTAATATTCTTGTCCTCTATAACACCTACTAAGAAAGAAGAATTTTTCAACACGTGCTCATGCGAAACGAACAAAGGAACAGACGTTTCATTCTTTGCTACAAACGTTTGATTACCTATTTTGATAACGTGAAGCGGGAGTGAAATGTTCAAGTATACCACTCCATCATAAACCCCAATCGTTCCTATCACAATTTCAAACGACTTTTTATGAAGCTTTCCAACAGGCGCAATCGGTAAGCTTGTGTTGAAAAGTTCAACTTTTGACAAACCGTAAGAATGTGACTGAGGATTCAAAAGAACGACCTTAGCATAATGATTTCCTAGAGGTTGCGCGAAAGCCGTCGAACTAACGAACAATAACCCGAATAATACTAGAACAATTGCTCCCTTAAACAATCCGATACGCGCGCTCATACCTTTTTATAAAAAAGCAGTTTAAAAACCCGAAACGTGTTTTTCAACCAGTAGTGAAGGAATAGTTTTCATAATACGGAGGCATTGAAAGAACACGGAATGAGAAAACTTCATTCGGAGCAACCGTAAGAATTAACGAAACGTTCTTTCCGTTCACTAACGCAAGCACACCTTCGTATTCAAACGTAACACGCTCACCTGGATAAATAACGTATGAGTTAAAGGAATTCCTGAAAACATTCGCATTCGAAGCGTTTGAAGGCGCGAAGCTTGAAGCAAACGGAATAACCTGACGCGGGCTTGGAAATGCGACAAGATTTGTCCCGTTCACAAAGAAAAGAACGGGCAACGAAACATTCACGCTCTTTTCTAAATTCCACTTTACACTGAAATAATTATGAGATTTGTTTGTTGAAAAATCTAAAACGCTCCTAAGAGTTGCATTCCACAAAGTTTGCACCGAAATTGCATAAACCGTCACAGGCTCGTTCCCCACGTTCTTCAGTGAAATATAAAAGACCGTCTCGTTCCCCCGCGAATAAAGGCTCACGGCTTCAAGCGTAAGATTCGCACTTTCTCTCTCAAGTTCTTCTGAAAGATGCTTCGGAATCGCGAATACCTGACCCACGCTCATTTTTTGCGAACCGTTCACTTCTTTTGCAGTGAAAGGCATCGCAAAAACCACAGGCGTAAGAATGAAACGCAAACTCTGTCCCGCATAAGTGACAACAACGTGCGGACGTAAATCAATCAACGTTCCTATTGTCCCGTTCACGAGAGAAACGTTCGTAATAGGAATCTTCAAAACAGAGCTGGGAACAAAAACAGAATACTTAGAACCGTTTATTTCAATCGTGACGCTTGAAACAAAAAGCCTTACCTGATTCACGCTCACGTTCTTCGGAAGCGAGAACGTCGCGATAATCTTTGAAACGTTTACGAGTGAAAGCAAATTAACTGAACCGCTTACGTTTGCGAAGTAAGGCGAAGAATTAGTTATTATTTCAACGCGCGAATAATTCAAAAACAAAGCTGAAGTGCCTGCGGGAACGGAAGGCGGGTCAGTAAGAGCAACGGCAAAAGAAGATAAAGAAGCACGCGTTGAAGAAGTTGAAGTAGTCGAAACAGACGTCGAAGTTGAAGAAGGCGATTTAGCAGGTTGAAGCGAAAGCATAAAGTAACCTAATCCTCCTAACACTATAAGCCCGACAATCAAGAAAGCAAGCAAACTTTTCGTGTTCATGAAAGTCAATACAAAATCCCTTTAAAAACCAAGCACGCGCGTTCACGAAAACACAAACTATAAATTAAGCTAAAACAAAACTAAAAAATGAAAAAAATAAAAAAGAAAAAATCACAGTGAGATAATATTTGCAACGACATTAATATCCCTTGCTTCTTTGGAATTCTTGAAAAGGTTTTTTAGTTCTGCATTGGGGATAAATTCATATCCGCGTTTTGCCAGTTTTCTGAAAAGCTCTTTTAACTTTTTTTCATCATATAAAAAATATATCCACTCTCCGTTTTGATTAACTGAGACCCTTTTTATTTTCATAAATTTGTTAATTTCTTGTGAAAAAAGTGGATTTCCATATTGATCTTCAAAAATTTCTTCAAAAGAAATGAAGAGAACATTCCTTTGCTTTACCACCAATCGGAATAACCCGTTTCCCCACGACCCGAGTTCTATTTCTTTTATCTCGCTTGACATTCTCTCTATCTCACCCTTTTTCTATTGTACCCTATGATATGATTTTCCTTTTTAAACCGCAAAGCCTCGTTCTTTTGCAAAAATCAGTGGGCTTTATCTGACTGAGTAATCGGAAAACTTAAAATAGTGTTTTGAGTGCTTCTTTCAAAGCTTTTGCCCTCAAAAAGCCTTTGCGTTCTCTAAAGAAAACATATCCCCCTACTATGCTTCCGATAAAAATTATTGCAAAAAATCCTGGTACTGCAATGGCAACAAATAAAGGCACGAACGAAAGCGAATGAAGAACAAACAACCCCGATACAAAAAGCACCCCAAACCAGAATAAAATACCCTTTTTCATCCACACCACCTCATAATCCGCCTTCACTAACTCATCAACCTCAAAAATCATTTCGCACCACAAAACAAAATACACAATCCGCTTTAAAAACCATAACAAAAAATCTATAACCTAAACTAAACACAAAAATAAAATAAAACAAAAGAAAAAAAAGCGAAAAAAATCAATAAACCCTTTGGAATCCTTTGCGCACAAGCTCATGTACACAATGTTCGTAATTGACAAACTGTGTTACCCCTGAAAAATCGTATACTGATACTACATTTTTTTTCTCCTTAAATACTATTGCAAACTGGTTGTTCCTTTTTACCCACTTTTCTATCTCTGTCATGTTTTTTCACCTTTGTACCCTATTATGTGAAGACCCTTTAAAAACCCCAAACCCACGTTCTTTGCAAAAATCAGCGGGGTTTTGTCGTGTACCTCGCAAGCTCCTCTTCAAGCACGTAGTTATAGAAAGGAACTTTTCCTTCAGGAGTGCTTATGATCCCGTAGCCAGGTTTCGCGGAAAGAATGAATTTCGACTCGTCCTCCGAAAGGTTCAGCATCGTGTTCAATTTTTCAAGCGACGCGGAATCCTGCCTCAGAATGATCTTAGTAGCCGAGTTCTCTATCAAAATTCGCCCAGAACCGCTAGCAAAGTCCGAAACGAGCTGTGACGCGAGAATGAAAGAAACCCCGTAGTGCCTCCCAGTTCTTGCGATTTCAGGAATGTATTCGACAGCCATCGGAAAGAAAGGTTTGCCAGTCCTCGGGTTTGTTTCCACGAAAGCCCAACCTTCATCCACTACAATGAATTTCCTCCGAGAACGAGCTTTTTCATCTTTTACAGTGCTCCAAACGAGCGCTAGCAGTAAGAACGCGACCCCGTCCCTCACGAAATTAGAAGGTATGTCAGAAAGAACGAAAACAGCCCTGTCGTAAAGTTCCATCTCTTTCCCTGTAAAGAACCTCATGAAAGGCTCTAATTCAGTTTTAAGCCTTTTCTTCAAATCGCCTTCAGCCTTTGAAATCAAATCGCGAACGTTTTTCGCTTTTTTCGAAAGTGCAAAAAGTTCTATCGCTTCTTCGGAGCCTTCTTCGATTTTCGCTATCGTTCTTACGAATTCGCCTGCATCCCTTTTGCTTTCAAAAACTAGAAAAGGGTCTAAAGGGAACTCGCCTTTATCAAACCTTAAAACCTGAGCGCCTATGTCCTTTGCGAGCGAAGTTTCAACAGTCCCGTCCGAGCCTAGAGCGTATTCGGGTTTTACTATCGAGTCAAAAATATACATGATAGCGCGGTCGTCCTTCTGTGCGAGTCTTGAAAGCCAAACCTTGAGCAAAAGAGATTTCCCGTAACCTGTTAGCCCTAAGATTGAAACGTTGTAGTTCTCCCTTTCGAATACGTCGAAAATAACAGCGTTCCCCGTGAAAAGGTTATTGCCTAAGAACACGCCTTCTGGGTCTATTAAATCCATTCCTGCGAACGGGAAGAAAGGAGCGATGCCTGAAGAAGTTACGTAAAGCCACCTTCCTTGAGCCCACGAAGGAGGTTTCAAATAATAAAGCGCGTCCTGAACATAATTAGGTCCCTCTACATAATCCATCACTTTCAAAAGATTAATCGACTTATCGTGAAGCTCTTTCATGTTTGCACCTTTTACCGTAATGATAAGACGAATTTTGAACAACTTTTCAAGCCCCGATGCAATGTTATACCTTGCTTTTTCAAGCGATTGTAAGTAAAGTTGAAGGGAAGGATCTGCCCTGTCCCCGAGCATTTTAACCTTTTCATTGAGAGAGTGATACTGTTTTTCAATTATTCTCGCGTTTGAAGTAGGTTGAATGTCCAAGCGTATCTCGTGAGAAATGTCGTAAATGCGCGTAAGAAATCCGTAGGGCAACACTTTTGGAAGCGCATATGCATTGAAAGATCTCGCAAACCCGTCTTTTAAAATCATGAAGTTACGCACGACGCCTTTGATTTCTAAGCGAGGGATTCCGCTCACTTTCACGAAACGAAAGTTCGAAGACGCGAGAACACTGTCGATGTTCTCTTCGCTCGCAATGAAATACCTCTTGTAAGGTTGTCTAATAATAAGATCACGCACGGTAACCTCGTTTATTGCGGTCGTGATAAAGAACGAAGCGGGAGCTGAAAGCGAGTTCACGAGGCGAACGAAGTCCGAAATAACGGCTTGCTGTTCTTCTTCTCTTAGATTGAAAAAATTCACAGGCTTAAGCTCGTAAAAGTCAACCATTTTCGCTCTCCTCAGGCTTTATCATGAAAGGAAAACCGTGAAGCTCAAACAAAACGTGCTTGTCCTTTTTGTCCTTCACGGTTATTATGTTATCTAGAATTTCAATATCAAAGTTTTTGCTATGAAAGGCAAAAAATACCTTTCCATCCCCTGTGTAAACGATTACTTCGAATTCGCTCATTTTATCTCGCGTTCAGATACAAAATTGCCTTAAAAAGCAAAAGGACAAAAGGCGAAGCAGGGATTTCCATGCGTTTAGTGAAATCCATTACGAAAGCGTAAAGCAAAATGCCGAGTATGATCGTGATTATAATTTCAAGCAAAGCCCAGAACCACGAGCGCTCTTTTTTCTTTTCACGATAGTACGGATAGCTCACAAAGGTCGCCTCTCAAATTCTTCCGCGCGTAACAAACGCTCGTTCATTATTTTGTTTTGATTCATTCTTTTGATAGCTAAGCGCAAACCTACGTCGGTAATCCCTAAGACTTCTGCAATTTCAAACTGCCTCAGTTTATGCCCGTTCTTTTGTGATGCGAGATAAAGAGAAGCCCCCGCGCCTACTATCGGGTTGACACCTTGAGGCAAGATTTCTGAAATCTTCAAAGCTTCACGAACGATACCTTCTGAAACGCCTAATTTCGGAGCGTATAAGAGAATGTAATCTTTTGCCGTTTTCTTCGGAAGCTTAATCCTTAAGCGTAAAACAATTTCTTTCACGTATTTGTAGATCTTGCGTTTCGAGACTTTGAACGTTCTCGAAAGCGTATCGTAAGAAATCGTGAACCCGTGAATCCTTGAAGCAACAAGAACAACTGCGAGCGAAAAAGCCTCTATTGAATTAACATAAAAACCTGTTTCAAGAACCTTCCTTTCAAGCACAAACGCTTCTTCACGAACAATTTCGGGCAAGTGCAGAACCTCACAAATTTGTCGAACCCGCACACCGTATCTCGCGTAAAATTCAACCGATTCGTGTTTCGTAATCCTTTCAGAAAATTTGAAACCATAAGCTGGAACAGAACCTAAAAGATCCTCCTTTCTCACAACAGGACTGTCTTCTGGCGCCTCAGGAAAAACGTAACCACACGAAGCACAAACGATCTCCCCATCTAGATGCAAAATTTCAGAAGAACCACAAAGAGGACACTTCAAAACACATCACTCCGAAACAGCTTTGTAAAACTTCATCACGAGCGAATTTCTTACTTCAGGATAGTTCTTGTGCTTGTAGACGTATTCCGCAGGAAAAGTCCACACGTATCCGTGCCTCGCAAAATAAAACCCAGCCTCTTTGATTTCAGGAAAAGAACCGCGTTCGTGAGCAATCTGAGCAAGCACTAAATAACCCACAATCTGCCCCCAATAATACTTCGTAATTTCGCACTCATGAACCGTCTTAATGTCAATCAAAGCATCTCCTCTCAGCAAGTCAACGTCCGCACGGTCTTGAAAAAGCGCTTTCACGTTCGGGTCTTCAATGTATTTCGAAAAGTCAACGTCGAGAAACCACTTTTTCGGGTATTCAAAGTAAAACCTCGGGATTGCCTTGAATAGATTGTAAAGGTCAATCACTTCTTCTTCGGGAACAGGCGCACGAGGGTCGTAATAAGTTCCTGCTCTGTAAACCGTATCGAGTCTCGAAAAACGTATAAGATCTTCAAAGAAAAACAAGTCTAACTCTCCAGTCTTAATGAATTCCTCACGCTCTTTCAGAACCCTTTGAACAAACCTTCCCAAATAATCAATCGTCTTCTTATCAATCGTTCTTCCACCGAATTTGCATGCTCCAGTCTTCACGCAATTTTTCAAAATCTCAAGAGAACGAACCGCTACTAAAACGTCTTCTTGAGCGTCAGGATGAACATGCCGAATGTATGCGCGCAAAAGGTAATCAAAAGCCGTGCCTACGATGGACAAATGATCGTTCTGAGGAGGAGCAAGCAACGGAATGTTCTTAGGACAATCACGAGGAGGCGGGATTAATTCATAGATCTTATTTCCTAAACCGTTTCGCATGAAAGACGTTAAGCTCATGAAATTTTATACAAAAGGCATTTATAAACCAAAATTTCTTCACGCGTTCTTTATGTTTGAAGGATTTTTTCGCGAATTGAAGAGAACCAGCTCTCGAATTCAGGCTTATTATTTTCAAGAAGAGCGCCGTTTTGCTTAAAATACTTCGTCGCATCGTCCCTCACGAAAATCCTTGTCCGAGAACCGTCAAAAAACACGTCTACCGCACCTATTTTAGGGAACGCAAGAAGATGCTGTTCAGAAAGTTTCGGGAATGAAACAGCTTCAAGAACCTCCCTAGGCGCTTCTTCCTCAACACCCCACGGCTGTATCGCTTCGACTTTTTCACCTAAAAAGTTCAAAGTGCGCCCCGTAGAAGGAAGTGATAAGAAAGACGGAAGCGTGCGCGGAGTTGCAAAAAAGAACGGAGGCTCAACGCGTGTCCCGAAATAGTTAGGATAAGCGAACGCAGGTCTTTCATGGTTCACAAGCCAATAGAAAAGCGTGGGGTTTTGAGTTTCAAAAACTACCAAGTGATCTAACTCATCCGAAGCAGTCGCGTGAATTTCGTAAGGGTCTCCTTCAACAATCCCGAATATTGAAATTTCAAACACGTTCGAAGACAAAAGCTCATTCACTTTCTTAATACGATCATCCAAAGTCGAAGCCCACACAAGAGGCAAAGGCTTATACTGAAGCATACCCTTTTCATTCAAAAGCTTCCACTTCAAAAACTCGAGATACTGTTGCGGATGAACCTCCTGAAAGAAAATTTGCACAAAAATACGCTTATTCGAAGATTCAGCAAAAGAAATGAGCTGATCTATAAAAGGCGTTTTCGTTTCGGGCAAAGACATAATGTGAACATCTTTCAACCCGAAATAAAACATTCTAAAAGTAGGCTCCACAGGTGTCGGAGATGCGCTCGCCTGCTCTGAAGATGTTTGCGATTTCGATGTTTCAGACACGCTCGTTTGAAAAACAGAAGGAGAAGGAATACACGCATGACCTATTCGAGGATAAGGCAGAACGTAAAGACGCGAAGAAGAAGCAGGCATTCCTAAAAACGCAGGGAACGAAAGAATAACAGCAAACGACCCAACCAACTGAAAAACAATACTTTCATACAACCCATAAAACAAACCAACAATACTAACCACAAAACCCCCTAAAAGAATAAAAACCCAACCAACACGCTTCGGCTCATCCTTCGCGAGAACAAAATTCATACCCAAAGCACGAAACACCTCATTCCACGATACTGTTTTGCACAAATGAAAAGGACGCAAAAGATCAAAACGATAAAGTAACACATAACCACCTACAACAATCAAAATAAACAAAGGCAACTGCATAACTACAAATACAAACCCCCCTTAAAAACAAAATGATAACAAATGCTAACAACAAAAACAAAAACGCTAACAAACGCTAACAAAATGATAACACACAAAACTTTCAAAAAGCATACCTTAAACTAACCCTCTAAAAAATAAAAACAAAAAAACTAAAAAAAAAGAAATAAAAAAATCAGTCTTTAGCCTTTTCTATACTGTAAGCATTGTCGAAAACGTATTTGAGAAGCAAATAGGCTGTTTTTGACATTAACCTGTACATGACCATCCATGTCGAATCGCAACTATATGGTGACCCCATTTTTAAAACGAAATGACCTGTGTCGCGAACATCCAAACTGAAATCGAAAGAATGCTTGAATTGTGGCTCAACAAGAAATACAATATCTTTTGTATAATTGAAGACGACAATACGAAATCTTGGAACTACTTCCTCAGCGTTTATTTCTTTTATTTTTTCAGCAGAGAGTTTTCCGAAAGGAGCGTACAAAGTCCCCCCGATTTTGATGAAGACACCACATTTATTCGCAAAAATTTTTACTTCCTGTTCTTCTACCTGTCTGTCTAAAATAATGTTGCTCATTGTACATTATTATGCGATCCCCCTTTAAAACCCAAAAAGCGCCGTTCTAAGGAGCCTTTTAAGAGTAGCCAATATCATCGAATATGGTAATATTAGACGCAAACTTTCTGAAACAAGCCTTAGCGAAAGGAAATGTTGTTATAGTGAATGCGAAATGCAGTATTGAGTACAGTGGTAGGGCTAGTTCACAGGCAAACGAAGCGTGGAGGCTTATTATTATTAAGCCTGATGGAAGCCTGCTAATCCACACTGACAAAAGCTACCAACCCCTGAACTGGCAACCTCCAGGAAGCAAGATCTATTTTGAAGAAAATCAGATTCTTGCAATCCGTCGCAATCCAAAAGAAACGTTGAGAATTATGTTGCACGAGATCGCGTGGATTGAAACAGCAATCGCAAACGAAGGAGAGTTCACACTTCACGGAAGCCACGAGGACGTAAAAAAGTGGGTCGTTGAGAACTTAGCAAAAGTAACGAATTGTCCGAACGCTAGGCTTGTCGGAACAGAAGTACCTTTGAACAATCACGGAAAAGCAGACATTATTGCCGAATGCGATGGAAACAAAATTATCATCGAAGTCAAAAGAGGCATTGTAGATTTGAATGCCGTGAGTCAATTGAAACGTTACGTGAACGCGATGCCCGAAGCAAAAGGCGTTCTTGTCGGAGCGTGGTTCACGAGCGGTGCGTTAGAACTAGCTAGGGAGTTTGGGTTCAAGACGGTTGAGATTTAGTATTACAAAATGAACGAAAGCCTCGCATATTTGAAAAAAGCAAGAACGCTTCAAACAGAACACTTTATAGCATAATACGTTGGAATCTCAGGAAAAAGGGCATAAAAATCTCTGCTTAACTTATTCAAAATTTTGAAACGATACACAAAAGGAATATCTTGCGCGCATAACGTAACTTTCAGAGTTTTCCACGGCTCTTCTTCATCATCGTCTTCATCACAATCAATAACAAGATCGACCCGCGCATGCTTCACTTCTCCTATCCACGAAAATAATAAATCAAGCGCACTTACTACCTCTTTTTCGCTCACACCGAAAGATTGAATAAACCTTTTTGCCTCTTCTGACACATCAATCTTTTTGTTTTGCATAATGATCAAAACAAAAATATTCAACCCCTATAAAAGACCTGTCCCGCGCTTTAAAAATGAACTTTGCATTTTTCGACAGGGTGAAAAAATGTCGCTCGCGTTTTATACGACAAAAAAGGTTGAAAAGGCTATTCGTTCGAGAAATGTTTTTCCAGAAGACCTCATGTACGCGATTCAAACGTTTTTCATCGAAAAAAACGAAGCAAGCAAGATAAAATACGTTCGGTTCACGCTTCACGACGTAATAGAAGAAGACAAACACGTCCGAAGGAGCTTAGAAGTTGAAATTTGCGCCGACTCTCTTTCAATCGAAACATTTACTGAATTAAACACAATGCTCACACTAAAATTCCCATCGCTCAACGCTTTCGCAAAACTTCACTGCGAATACGAATAAAAGGGGAGAACCGCTCATGGAGAGGGGTTTTCTCTTTCGGGTTTAAAAAAGAAAACCACACGTTATTTTGCTATGACCCATATATCAAGAAAAACAAAAATGATAATAGTTATGTTACTTCACATTTTTGGTTCAGCCTTCTCTCTTATAGGTATACTTTTTATGATATTGTTAGCGTTAATTTATAGTACATCCAACAACCTTTCTTTCGTTTTTTCTGCACTAGCTTTTGCTTTCATGTTTATCGTCTTCTTCATAATTATTCCAGAAGTTGCACACGAGTACTTTGACCCATAAATTCTTTTTTTATTTTATTTTTTTGATTTTCAACAAAACGGGTAGCTTAAAGAATGCTTCTTAGGAAAATGACGTGAAAGCGTAATGATTTTTTCAATGTTATTTTTTTATTTTTTTATTGCTCTTTTGTTTTTGCCGATGTCCTTAGAGGATTTCAAACAAAGAGAAGTTCACGATTTTTTCCTTTTTCTACCTTACGTTACGTTTTTCGCAACATTCATGCTTTCGTTCAAAGCTGGGATCCTCTCAACGATCTTAGGAACTTTTGCATTCACAATTGCTTTCGTTCTTTTCAAAAAAGAACCTGTTAGCCGAGGGGGACGTGATAGGCGCACCTCTTCTCTTTTCGTTTCCTTTTGCGTTAGAATACATTACATTCGCGCTCGTAATCGTTTCAACCATTCACATTGCTTATTCTTACCTGAAAACAAAAGACGTGAACCACCTGCCCCTCGTAGGTTATATAGGACTTGCAGTTTTCATAGGCGTAATTTGTTTCATGCTTTTCAATTTTTAAACAAACTTCACATTTTGAAACGTGAGTTGTAATCATGAAAACTCGCGCGGGATCGATCTTAAAGAACCGTCGCCTATAATACTTTATGCCTCTGAAGACGCGAAAAACTTTATTCAAAGCTTAGGGCTTGAAACAAAACTCGTTCTTGAAACGATAAAAACGCTCGCGTTGAAAAAAGGAGCCGTGAAAATCAGCGTGAACCTTTTCGACAAAAACCCACAGTCCATTCTCAAAATAAACGTTTGCTTTTTTGAATTATCCGTTTTTGAAGAAATCGACATCGCAACCGAATTGAACGAAGAACTCGCACGAGAATTTCCAAACCTCCCCGCGTTCTTCACTGTTAACTGTCGGCGTTTTTTGTCTTAGGAATCTATCTTTTGCTCAAAAACAATCAGAAAGAAAGGGGCGGTAGTGTTCAGAGCGGGATTCGAACCCACACATAGTGCTTTTCGGCACCTGCACTACCTCTATGCTACCTGAACACTACCGCAAAAAATTATACAAAAACACTTTATAAACCTCTAAGAGAAAAACATGAACAACCCCACATGCCTTTTATAACGTTTTGGACTTTCAAAATTTTAGTTCTCTGAAGAGAACGAAAATTTAAAAAGTAAGAAATAAAAAACAAAAAAGTGTAATGTTAAAAAACTGGATAGGTTCAAAAAGCGCAATAGAAACATACGGACTAACACGCGACCAGCTCGAATATGCACTTTTCACGGGAATGCTTCAGTTTCAAGAAATTGGATACGGTACTATTATTCTCAAAAGCGATTTAGAAAAACACTTAGAAGAACTGAAAAAGCTACCACAAAAGATCTGGATTTTCAAAAGCGAGGCAATGAAAAAATTCAAGCTAACAAACAACCAACTCGAAACCGCAATCGAAAAAGGGCTTATTCGTTACAAAGAAGTAAAGAACCCGTATTACAGCAAATCAAACGCTTACAAACTAGTTATTCAAGACATTGAACAAAACCTCGAAACAATAAAGAGCTTTCCAAAATATTCCGAAAAAGAAAAAGGTAAAAGAAAAATATACACAGAAAGAACAAAAGCGAAAAAAGAACTAGAATTCTACTGTCCTAGATGCAAAACGAAAATAAGACCACTCAGGGATTCACAAGCGTTTGAATTATATTGGCGCGCAGGAGAACAGAACAAAGAAGAAACCTTAAGGAAGCTAATAATCGCACATTACAGACACGCGCACACAGACTACGATTCAGAAAGAAACAACATTGACAAATGGATTCCTCCAGGCAAAGTGAAAAAAGAAACTGGATTTGACAGCTTTGAAGAACTCCTTGAATGGTACCTAAGAGAAAAAGACGACATGGATGATTTCGAAAGAGGAGAATGGATCGGCATGCTAAACTTTCTACGAAGCATCGCGACCGAAAACGCGAAACAACACTTCACAAAACTCGCACGAAAACTAGCAGAAGAAGACGGGCTAATTCAAAAAACAAACGCTCAAGAAATAAGCATTGAAAGTTCTCCACAAACTCCTTCAGAACAAAAAACTACAAATCCTATTCTTTCCTGAAAAAATTTACTGCTTTATTCTTCGCTCTTCCACAATGATTTCGGAATTCCAAAAGAAGGAGCAACCGTCGATTCTACAATATACACAGGCATTCCAAGATGATCGTAATACTTCAAAGAACGTTTAATAGACGTAATTGTAATTCTAAAAGACGCGGTCGTTCCATCCTCAAGCCTGTAAATATTCGGCTCGTCATATTCAACCTTTTCAACACGCACTGCCTCTGTTCCAGCATCAACAAGAGCGCGCGGAGAAGGAACAACATTCGACGGTTCGCCCCGCAATTCTTCAGGAGCTAACGGAACAAGAAGCGTAAACAAGAACGGCTGATAAATAGGTCTTCCGAGCGCATCATACGTATCTGTCCTCGCAATAGACAATAAAACATGCTTTTCCTTCAACTTTGTTCCATCGCTCAATAAATATACATTCCAATGCTCGTCGATTACTTCAAACTCCAAAGGCGCTAGCTTAGCGTTCATTTTTTCTCATCACTTGAAAAAACAAAGTCGTTTAGTTCGAGCTTTTCCCCGCGGTTCAATTTTTTCAAAGCATCGTCGATTTTGCCTGTAACATCCCACAACATGTTTAGTTCGTCATTCAAGTCTTTGTAGATCCCGTCCACTTTCATTTCAAGCTTTGCAATCCGTTCTTCAATAGAACCGTTTTTCAGACAATTTTCGACCGTTTCTTTCACGAATTCTGACAAACTTTGACCTTTGCTTTCGGCTAGTTTTTTCCATTCTTCGTATTGTTCTTCCTTAACATAAACAAAGATTTGCTTCATGCTCCTTAATACAAACCCCCTTTAAAAACTCAAAACGAGTGCTAGTGGTATTACTAGTAGTAGTGCATGCTAGTAGTTCTACTAGTGCTAGTAAAAGTGCTAGTGCTAGTAGTTGTGCTAGTAAAAGTGCTAGTAGTTGACGTTTTTTAGAATAGTTGGCAAAACAACTTAGATATATCTAAATAATTTCATTAAGTGTCCATCCCTGTCCAGACATCGGTTTTCCGATATGCATTTTTTGATTTATTTCAAGAATGTTTAGAAAAGTCTGGACATGGAATAGACATGTTTATTTCATGATGTTAATTTTTTTGCAAGTGTCCAGACCTTTTGCCCTACTTTTATTATAGAAAAAAATGATAATGCACATATACTAGTATATGTGCATTATAACTTTTTTCTATGAATAAAAGTATAGCTCAAGGTCTGGACACTTTTTGCGTTTCATGACCGTCCAGACTGTCCACCCTTTTTTGTTTCATGTTTTGCGGGTTCAGAAAAAGGTCTGGACACTTAGACAATTGACTAACCCGAATCCCCGCATTTAGAAAAACTTAACTACTAAACAAAATTGTTTAGTTCAAGATTTGTCCGTGTTTTCGTTATCAGAAAACTTAAACAAATCTTCATTTCCTTCTTCTTCCTCCTTCTCACGCTCGTTCTTCAGCCGTATACCCACAAAGACCCACTTCCTCTCTCCACCGACCGTCTTTCTTTCTGTCTTCAGCTTACGATACTTTTGAACATTCATAAAGAACGATGTTGAAGACAAAGGACTTTGGAGCTTGTGCTTTTTCACATAATCCTTATACTTTTCATACAATTCTTGCTTCACAATCCATGCTTCAGGATCTTCAACAGTTTCCTCATCTAAAAACGCTTTCACAGGGTTGCTTGCTCTCGTGTATATTTCCCTAATTTCATCCGCGCTCTTTGAGTATGAGAACTTGAAGCCATTCTGCATAAGCCTTTTCAAACCTTCAAGGGACCAGTTCAAAATTCCAGAAAGTTCTTTTTCGCTCGTTAGTTTTTCAGGGAGCGTCGGGTCTGCCGTGCTTTCGTCAAAAGTCTTCGGGAAGTTGATTATCACGATACGTCTGTAAAACGCGCGCGTGTTATCGCTCACTTTCGGTAGAACGTTTGCTGAGAAAAAGAATTTCGCGCGGTTTCTAAACGAGAACCCTTTTTTAAACTTTTCCTCGATCGTTAGGGAATCGCCTGAAATTAACGCTTTCAACTTTCCTGTGCTTTGCAATGCGAAAGAGGGGAGATCAGGGTAAATGTTCACGAGTTTTCCGAATAGTTGAGAAGGCGCAAAACGGTTGTTTTCTATTTCTTGAGGGGAAACATTAGCCACATGTTCTTTCCCTACGAGAGCTTCGAGAACATGAAGTATTAGTGATTTTCCGTTCGCTCCTTCACCTAAAAATATTACCATCTTTTGCGCGACGTTCTCAGGGTAAAGAGCATAGCCAAAACACTCTTGCAAAAGAGGGACGTCTTCTGGATAAAGATCTTCGCTTACGACTTTTTCCCACAATTCACTCCGTGCGTTAGGATCGTAGTTCACGGGAAGCTGAATTGTCGAAAGGAATTTAGGAGAGTGCTTTTTGAGTTCGTAAGTGCGTAAGTCGAGAAGCCCGTTTTTCAAATTTAAAATGTTCGGGTCTGAATTGAAACGTTCTCGCGAAACGTACGTCATACGCCTAACGTGTCCTAGCACTTCTTTTACAAGGTCTGTTGTAACGACATCTGAAGGGACAATGCTTTCGATTTGTTTCGTAAGCAGGCTTTCTGCTTTCGGTCTGTACACTCCTTTTGAGTAAAATAGAATGTCGTCCGTTTCTTCGAGCGTTGCGATACGGAAAAGCCCGAGGAGTGCTTTTGCAACTTTTGAAGCGAACTCAGGAAGTTTTTCGCCTTCTTCCTTCGTGAATATGAGATTCCTGCGGACGCCTTCTTCAAAAACTTGTTTGTAAAGCGCGATGTCTTCTTCGGGTATTCCTTTTGTTCTAAGGTCTTCTTCGATTTTTGAAAAGTCCGCTTTGAAGTCTGTTTCAACTTCATTATTTTCGCGCGAGAACTTGATTTTTCCTTTGTGGATCTTTATTGTTAGAGAGGGGGTTTCGATTTTCTCATAAAGAAAGCCGTCTGCAAGTCCGAATTCAGTCTTCCACGTTTCTTGCGCGAGCGGTTCTTTTTCTTTCGGCTCGGTTGTTTGCGTTTCTATTTGTTGTACAGGTTGTATTTTGTTCATTGCTTCGTATTCTGCTTGAAGTTCAGCTTTGTGTTTTTCGTTGAATTTGACTGCTTTTTCGTAAGTTAGGTTCCAATACCTGTCATCTTTTTCATTCCACTTTCCTGTTCTTGCAATTTTGCTCATAATGTAATAGATTTGAGATTTTGTGAAGCCGTAAAACACTAGCTTAACAACTAAAGCCATTTCCGCCTCTGATCTTGATTTGTATTCGCTTATTTCTCCGTTTAAGAGCCTGTTTAATTTCGTGTCTTTTTGTCTTAGTTCTTCAAGTTTTTGTAGTGTTTCTGGAGTGAATTCGGCGTCTGTTTGCGGAAGAACGGGTTGTGTTGCGATGGGTTCGTTCAGGATTGCTTCGAGGAGCCTTTGATTTATCTGTCTCGCGGTTCTAACAGTTTCAAGTGTTTTTTCAATGTTTGAAGGGTCGTAAAAGCTTGTGTCCCATGTTGTTGGAAGCGGTTTTTCAGGGATTTTTTGATTATATGTGCCGATCAGTGTGGATACTCTTCTCAGATCGTATGTGTTATCTATTTCCACGTCGGCTTGGGCAGAAACGCGTTTTGCGAAGCTTCTTAGTTTCATGTTCACTTCTTTTCGGAACTGCGCACCTATTAGCGGGAAGCAAGGGAGCGAAAAAAACAAATGAACGCCGTTTCCGCTAAAAGCCATGAAGCCTAGAGCTTTGTATTCTTTTTCAATGTATTCTTTCAGTTTCAAGGCTCTGTGAAGTGCCTCGAGTTTTTCTTCGTTAGATGCAGGTTGTTGTTTGTCTAAGCGTTTTGCGTCGATGTCGAACCAGAGGGCGCAAAGTTTTGAAACTCCTTCTATTGAATCGTTCCCGTCTTCTATTTCATTGAAAGAAACCCAAATCGTAAAGCCTTTGTCAGTCCATTCTTGCACTTTTGAAAG
>Ga0208548_100185_pt1 | contig 29921 bp, 29 predicted proteins | sample ECH_Chost_MetaG_FD_187133 | JGI IMG/M metagenome (GOLD analysis project Ga0208548, IMG submission 187133) | Hot spring microbial mat communities from Yellowstone National Park, Wyoming, USA - ECH_C host_MetaG (SPAdes) (version 2) | ecosystem: Environmental > Aquatic > Thermal springs > Hot... | reverse complement strand
AAGAAGTGCATGCTGCTTGAGATGTGAATCAGAGCCCTTGGCAGGCTTTCTGATAATCATCATTCCCTTTAGAAGCAATCTTGATGCGGCTCTAACCACTCCGTTCTGTATGACAAGCCCTATACTGTTTCTTCCAAAATGTTCAACAGTAGCAAGCATATCATGTCTTGCCCCCTTATCTGCAAAGTTGCCGGTAAATACGCTAGCTTCAGAGCCATCGCCCTGCAGGGTCACGGTAATTCTGGACCTAAGGTAAGGATTCCCGCCTGTCCAACCCACAAACCTCAACCTCGAACCGCTTGAAAGCTCGAACCTATAATTTACAGCAATTTGAGACATGCCAGATTGCAACGATACAAAGTTTACGTCTGAACCTGGTTCAAGGCGTGCCTGAACCATATCAGTCATAAAACCTCCTGCTTCATCCATCCCTTTGCTGTCTCTAACTTCATCAACGAATGTGCATGATGTATCAGTGTCAAATGTCAGCTCAGTCTTCCTGTGCAGAGCGAAATCTTTGCTAGGCAATACTGTCAGTCTTACAAAGGGTTCCGAAAAGCTTCTGACTTTTTCTACACGTATCGTTTGAAAGCTGTTTCTCAGAGCTCCGTTCAGTAATTCCATTCTATCAGCTTGAGGAGGAATCTTATCTGGTAATACCTTTGATTCTCCTCCGTCATCTCCATCCGAGAAATAGAAGTCTTCTCTGCTTCGTCTTACGTAAACTTCAGTTCCTACGCATCCAATATCAAGCACCTTATCTGGAAGAAGTTTATCGCTTGTTGAATCGCTAACCAGATTGTAAGATATCGGGTCAGATTGTGGCCTCTCATAATTCTTTAAAAATATCTGATTGGTCTCAAAAGGCGTCTCAAAATAGGCATTGAGATAATCCTTTCTCCTCAACGCAATTGCTTCTCCTTCCCCTAGATTCTTTGAAAGAAGTTCTAACCTTGAGAAGCCTGTAACCTGGGCACCGCTCTCCATCGTAAAGCACCGTTAATTTTAGCCGACTGCGCCTGTCATTTCCAGGCTTATCAGCCTGTTCAGTTCTATTGCATAGACAAGAGGTAGTGACTTTGTAAACGGCTCCAGGAAGCCCATTACAACTGCGTTGAGCGCTTCTTCTTCCGTCAAGCCCCTGCTCATCAGGTAGAAAAGCTGGTCTTCTCCTATCTTTCCTACTGTCGCTTCATGAGTCAGTACTGTATCATCTTCATTAACTATGTTGTAAGGATATGTGTCAGACCTGGATTTCTCGTCGAGTATAAGGGCATCACATTTTACGCTGCTCTTTACTCTTTTAGCTCCCTTTGCAACAAGGAGCTGGCCCCTGTATGTAGCCCTTCCCCCATCCTTCGATATTGACTTGGAGATTATCCTTGAGCTTGTGTCAGGAGCTAGATGCAGTATCTTGGAACCTGCGTCTATATGCTGCCCTGCTCCAGCCAGTGCTATTGAAAGCACTTCAGCTCTTGCTCCTCTGCCCTTTAAATGAACTGCAGGGTATTTCATCGTCACCTTGCTTCCCATGTTTCCATCTATCCATTCGACTCTAGCATCTTCATATGCAAAGGCTCGTTTGGTTACAAGATTGTAGACATCCTTTGACCAGTTCTGTATTGTCGTGTACCTGATATGCGCTCCCTTCAGAGCTATCAGTTCGACCACGGCTGCATGAAGAGAATCTGAAGAGTAGACAGGAGCAGTGCAGCCCTCTATGTAGTGAACGTCAGCCCCTTCATCTGCAATGATCAGAGTTCTCTCAAACTGACCCATGTTGGATGCGTTTATTCTGAAATAAGCATGAAGCGGCTGCTCCACCTTTACACCAGGCGGGACATATATGAAACTGCCCCCGCTCCAGACTGCAGAGTTGAGAGCTGCAAATTTGTTGTCATTATAAGGAACCACAGTGCCAAAATACTTCTTCACTATTTCAGGATATTCTCTAAGACCAGTGTCCATGTCAGCAAATATGACACCCTGTTTCTCGAGGTCTTCTCTCATCTTGTGGTAGACCACTTCGCTCTCATACATTGCTCCAACCCCAGCAAGAAACTTCCTTTCTGCTTCAGGAACGCCAAGCCTATCAAACGTATCTTTTATCGCTGGAGGCAGTTCATCCCAATTCTTAACCTGCTTATCAGTTGGCCTTATGTAATACTTTATGTTGTCAAAGTCGATATGTGTCAGGTCAGCTCCCCACATTGGCAGAGGTCTGGAAACAAAATGCCTGTAGGCCTTCAATCTAAAGTCGGTCATCCATTGCGGCTCATTTTTGATTCTGGATATCTCCTCAACTATCTTTTCATTTATTCCCTTGGGAAATTCGGTTACGTAGACTTCTGGCTCCTTAAAGTCATACTTGGTGTAGTCTAAATTTGTTGCTTCCCTGGCACTGCTCAATTCATTAACCTCCAAACTATAAGTGCCTTATACTTGCTCATATACTTTCTGCACTTTCTAATACTATTATGAGGGTGACTCCTCTTCTTCTTTTTCTATCCATCCATAACCTTTCTCTTCTAAAGTGTCAGCCAGCTCTGGCCCTCCTGATAGCACAATCTTCCCAGATACCATTACATGAACCCACGTTGGCCTAACAAACTGCAGTATTCTTCTGTAGTGAGTTATCAGCAGGAGTCCGAGGTTTGGACCTGATAGTTTATTCAGAGTTGAAGCTACTAACCTTACAGCATCTATATCAAGCCCAGAGTCTATTTCATCAAGCACAGCAATCTTTGGCTGAAGGACTGCAAGCTGCAGAAGCTCTGACTTCTTTTTCTCCCCTCCTGAAAAACCTTCATTCAGATACCTTCCTGAATAACTTTCGTCCCAGCCTACAAGCTTCAGCTTTTCGTTTAGAGTCTTTTTGAAAGGTACAAGTGGAACCTGACTCTTAACTTCTTCCTTCCCTCCCTGTAGCATTGCGCTGTAAGCTGCCCTCAGAAAGTTAAGCATAGGCACTCCAGATATCTCAACAGGATACTGAAAGCCAAGGAAGAGCCCCCTTCTGGCTCTCTCTGTAGGGGTTAGAGGCAATATGCTCTCGCCGTCTAGCAATATATCTCCCTGCACTATTCTGTAGCCAGGATGGCCCATAATCGCTTTAGCAAGGGAGCTTTTGCCTGAGCCGTTAGGCCCCATAATAGCATGTATCTCCCCTTGAGATATCTTGAGCGAAACATCTTGCACTACTCTCTTGTCTCCAACTGCAACTCCTACATTTTTGATTTCAAGCACAGACAATTCAACATGATGGTTTGTCAGGTATTAAATAAGCCTTCTGCAGATTATCTTTTTACCTTACGTATAGTATTAACTCAGCGAGAGAACATCAAAAAATTCCCAACCGGGTCCGTGACCGATCATCATCCGCTACATAGCGGGGTACTGACCCCGCAATTACTTTCGGCGTGATCTAACTGAGCTCCTTACTCAGACCCTTCGGTCTGAGAGTCGGAAGCATTTTCTGAAGCTGCAGAGGAAACGACCTCGGCAGTAGCGTAACGATTCGCAACGTTTGTCACCCTTACTCTAGCCTTCTGACCAGCCTTGGCTCCAGCAACGAATATGATGAAACCCTGTATCTTTGCAATGCCATCACCTCTTCTTGAGATCTCTGTAATTTCGACATCATATTCTTCGCCTGTCTTGACTGGCTTTGGTGAGAAGTTCCTTGGTCCGAAAGAACCGTATCCGCCACGTCTGCCGTATCCTCTACCGCCACCTTGTCCGTAACTCATTACGTCGATACACTTCGGTAGTTTAAGCCTTTACCTATCCCTTATATTAACACTTTGTATAATATAGTGTACATTTGCTAAAGTCAGATTGCTACAGGGTTTCTAAAGCATGCGTAAATCGAGTTTATCGTTTGGTAGAATCGCCTTTGACACTAGAGAGTACATATATTATTAATATCAGTAATTTGAGAAGACTTTTTGCGATTTCGATATATATATTCAAAATACTATACATTGCCCATGAGAAAAGTTCGCATTCTTTTATTTTTGATTCTTGTTAGTCTCTCCGTATTTTTAGGACAGTTTTCCTTTACTGTATTTGCTCAGACTCCAACTAAAATATGCAATGCTAGCTTTGGTGCGACTTGGTATGGTCAAGTATATGTAAAAGGTTATCTGGAGATAAAGGATAGTGCTGGAGGCTGTCTGACTGGAATTGCGGGTCAAACTGTTACCTCAAGTTACATGTATAAAACCTGGGGGCCAAATGGATGCTATTATTCAGATTACTATGGACAAGGCACAACAGACAATTCAGGTTATTATTACTTTCAGTATGGTCCATGGGGAGCTCCAAAGGTACTTTCGATAGAAGTAGACTACGCGGGAAATTCGCAGTATCAACCAGCTCAGCCATGGGTCTGGAATGACCTGAACCCAAGTGATTACTGTCCGCTAGGTAGTTAACATCAGCAGTTGATGCAATTCGAGACATAGATATGAATAAATCAAGCATTCGTATTAATAAAATTCTAAGTTCACGTTTAAATATTGTCTAGGAAATTAGCTTCTTGAGCTTCAGACAGGAGTAGTCTCATGTTGGGGCCATTTCTACATGATATGGCTGGGGTTTTTCGAAGCAAAGGATTTCTGACAATCTTCATCTTCTTTCTCTTGCTGCCCTTGACTTTGATTCCTGACATAGCCCAAGCCAATGTTCCTAGGTTCGACCTGCAGCCGAGCATAGTAATAGTGAACCATGATGCACAGGGTTTAAACTTTCTAGCTTTTACTGCTGATAAATATGGACAGCCGATCTCATCTACTGTATTTATTGACATAAGTATACCGAATGCTGGTTCAAAGCATATCACTATTTTTACTAATAAATCGGGACTGGGATTTTCTTCGGTTAAGATTGCTGGCATTGCTGAAGACACTATTTTTCAAATTCGTATAACAGACTCTAATGGCTTTGGTTATGGTTCCAATACGAATATATCATATGGTACCAACCTTTATGTTTCCGGAGCAGTAGTAAACCCCGTTTACAATCCAAATAACACTAACGCTTTCAATCTTCTCTTCTTTTATGCATCAGGAAACTTGTCTGCACCTGTAGGCTACAAGATCTATTATTCAATAAACAGCTCTCCATCTCAGAATCAAGATAATCTGGCCTATCTTGGTACGATGTCTGGCTTTGCTACTCTGATACACACTCCTGCAGCTATTCAGTCTTTGAACGAGAAGAACGTCACCTTTTCATTTTTTGCTCCTAATGGCACGCTTGTTTTCAAGACCAGACCCTTAACCAGTGGTTATTTCGATATATCCACTGAAAGAACCGGATTATATGACTACGTTAAAACAACGTGGATACAGATGTTCAGTCTGACAGTGCCTTTAGTTGCAACATATGCAGCCATCAGTTCTTATGGCGATGCCAGACTTTCCGGAAGGCTTGACCTGATTCTAGTCAGACCGATCAGTAAAAGAGGACTTCTATTATCAAGATACTTCGCGGTCAATGCTACTGCTATCCTTGCCATTGCTGCGGGGATACTTCTTGTCGATGCAGTTATTCTTTTGATGACCAAGTCAACACTGCCTATTTTATTTCTTCTTGGGACTATAGCATCAGCAATGGTAGAATCTCTTTCCTTTACAGGATTAACAATATTACTTTCACACATAATCAAGACATCCACTGCACTGATCATATTAGCGTTGACACTATCGTTAGCGCTCAGCCTTATATCAACCATGGTCATCTTCCCCTTGGACTTCCATTTTGTTGGAATAGACTCGGTCGACAGTGAACAATACTTGCAATCCCAGGTCTATTCTTATCTCCTCAACCCTACTCAGTTTATATCGCTCGTGCTGCTCTATCTGCAAGGGTATGTTCATGTTGGAGGACCTAACGGCTTTCATCTTCCCATCTCGCAATTCGGAGTGACCTTGTATACCCTCATAATTGATGCTGCAGCTTGGTCCGTGATTCCTTTGACAATCGCATTATATTTGGCTGGAAAGAGAGATTAAATGCAATATTTTACGGTAACTCATTCAAGGGCTGTCCTAAAGCCATTAGATTGCAGTGATATAATAGAGGCTATTGATGCAATAATCTTAATCAATAAATAAAGATTCGAACACCATTTAAAAAAATCAGGCTATTGCTGGCAACTTCTCTTGCTGAACTCCCGAGGGAGGAGTGCTAGGCTTGATTTTCTTCATCGCTTCCATGAAATGAGACATGGTTATTTTCAGTTCTCCAGCCTTATCCTTGCTTTCCTTCGGGTCTGGGTATTTTGATATATGCTCTTTAACTGCAAACATAGTGGCAGTCCTGCATACGGCTGCAATATCTGCTCCAGTGTAACCTTCTGCCATCTCTGCTAGCTTGTCTATGCTTACGTCCGGGGCTAAAGGCTTTCTCCTGGTATGTATCTTGAAGATCTCCTTTCTTGCTTCGAGGTCAGGAGGCGGAATATAGATCAGCTTGTCAAACCTTCCTGGTCTCAGCAGTGCTGTATCTATCATATCAGGCCTGTTGGTTGCTCCTATAACTACTACGTCCCTCAGCTCCTCAAGGCCGTCGAGCTCTGTCAATAGCTGACTGATCATCCTTTCAGTCACCCCGGAATCTCCGATACTGCTTCCCCTTACCGGTGCTATCGAATCTATTTCATCGAAGAAGATAATGCAGGGAGCAGCCTGTCTTGCCTTCCTGAATATCTCTCTTATGCCACGCTCTGATTCCCCGACCCATTTGCTCATCAGTTCAGGTCCCTTCACGCTTATGAAGTTGGCTTCGCTTTCGTTGGCAACAGCCTTTGCAAGTAGTGTCTTGCCTGTACCAGGCGGACCATAAAGAAGTATACCCTTTGGAGGCTTGGCATCAGCGGTGTCAAACAGCTCTCTGTACTTTAGCGGCCATTCAACCGCCTCTTTCAGTTCCTCCTTAACTGATGAAAGCCCTCCTATATCTTCCCACTTGACGTTAGGTACCTCTACAAGCACTTCCCTCATGGCTGAAGGCTGTACATCCTTCAAAGCATCTATGAAATCTGACATCTTCACATTTATTTTGTTAAGCACTTCCGCAGGGATGCTGGATTGCTTCAGGTCTATCTCAGGAAGAATTCTTCGGAGGGACCTCATTGCTGCCTCTTTGACAAGGGCTTCAAGGTCTGCACCCACAAATCCATGAGTTACTTCAGCCAGCTTTTCCAGGTCAACATCTTCTGCTAGTGGCATACCCCTTGTGTGTATGTGCAGTATCTCCAGCCTTCCCTCTCTGTCAGGAACGCCTATCTCTATCTCTCTGTCGAACCTTCCTGGCCTTCTCAGAGCCGGGTCTATAGCGTTTGGTCTGTTGGTTGCTCCTATGACTACGACTTTGCCTCTTGATTCAAGCCCATCCATGAGGGCTAAGAGCTGGCTCACCACTCTCTTCTCTACTTCGCCAGTCACTTCCTCCCTCTTAGGGGCTATCGAGTCTATTTCATCTATGAATATTATGCTTGGAGCCTTTTCCTGTGCTTCCTTGAAGAGCTGCCTCAGCCTTTCTTCGCTCTCTCCGTAGAATTTGCTCATTATTTCAGGTCCTGATATAGAGAAGAAGTTGGCTTCGCTTTCGTTGGCAACAGCCTTTGCAAGTAGTGTCTTGCCTGTGCCAGTGGGACCGTGGAGCAAAACTCCCTTGGGTGCTTCTATGCCCAGTCTTTCAAACAGCTCCGGATGCTTCAGAGGAAGCTCTATCATCTCCCTGACTTTCTGTATGGCATCTTTCAGGCCTCCTATATCTTCGTAGGTTATCTTTGGAATAGCTGCCGCTCCTACCTCTTGTATCTCTATTTCTATCTCAGTATTCTCAGTTATTATAAGCGGGCTGTAGGCAGGAACTGTAGCGACAACGTTGAAGTCGATCTTGTTTCCCATAAGATTCAAGGTTAGTATAGAATTTCTGGCAACCACCCTTCCCTCAAGCACCTGAGCTAGATAATCTTCAACCCCAACAATCCTAAGTTGTTTAGATGTTGCAAGTGTTACCTTCTCTGCTATCTTCGCTTCCACCTTCCTTACTGAAACCTTATCATCTATCCCTACTCCAGCATTGTTCCTTATATTTCCGTCTATTCTTATTACACCTGTACCATAATCATCCATATGCCCAGGCCACAATAGAGCATAGGTCTTTCTCTTTCCTGATATCTCTATAACATCCCCAGTCTTCCATCCCATCTCTCTGGCTACCTTCGGGTCAACTACAGCTATTCCTCTACCAACATCTTTTGCATAAGCTTCAGCAACTCTTAGAGTTATACTATCCAAGATTAATCACCCCAAAAATAAATAAGGAGATGTCCCGTTTTACTTCACCTTGATGCTTGTGCCCTTCTGCTTGACCTGCTGCTTCAGCTTGAGTTTGACTTCAAGTATGCCGTTGTTGTAAGTCGCTTCTGATGAAGCAGGGTCTACCTGGGCAGGAAGCGGGATCTCGGTGTAGTATTTCTTGTTCCCTCTTTCTGCACTTATTATAACTCTGTCTTCCATGGCATCAACTTTGATGTCTGACTTTTCAACTCCGGGCATCTCTGCAGCTATTCTGACTATGTTCTCCTTGTCATCGACTACAGTCTCTATCAGAGGCTCCCTTGTTCCGACTGCAAGGTTACCTAAGGCATTTGGTCTGACGTTTCCGAACTCTCTGATCATCGGTTTGCCGTCAGGTCCTATGGTAACGGAGAAGCCGTAATAGTAGGGACCCTCGATGTTTGTGCCCGGCTGCCAGGAGCGGACAGCCCTGAACATGCTGTCCATCATCCTTTTCATCTCCCTGAATTCACGGGACATCTCTTCGAAGAAGGAGTCGAAGTAGTCATCTCTCCAGGACATATCATATCACCGTTTATCATGTCATAAATATGACAATTTATAAGCTTTTCTGAATTTTTGATGGATGCATTTCATTCAAGAAATCTGCGTCTTATGTACTCTGCCTGCTTTCTGAGTATGTCGAAGGCCTTCGAAGCGTCAGATTCTCTCAGTATAAGAACTATATCATCATAGCTGAAGAAGCCGTCTAGACTCTTTATCCCGCTTCTGTAGAGGTTGTCTGTTATGTAATTCAAGATATCTGCCACTTCTTCCTCTTCTGCGGGAACGGTTATAGCTAGTCTTGCATATCCTTCATCATAGTCAACGTCGATTCCATTTAACTCTCTTCTTATCTTCTCGAAGTCTTCCACACTCATTATTATCTTTAAGTGGTCTGGAGTCTTGAAGATGTTGACGTGAGAAACTTCTGATTCACCAAGAAGGTCAAAGACCTTTTTAAGAATTTCATTCTGGTCAGCTAACGGCACCTGAATTGTAACGTCAGTGACACCAGTGGTTAGTGTGAAACGGGCCTTCTTAAGAGCTTCAAGCGGATTTGTTGTGTCTGTCTCTTGGCTTAGGGTATTGGCATACCTTACCAATGCAGCAACTATTGTGTTAGGGTTCACCTTCTTCCCCACCATCTCTTCAACCTCTGGCTGAATTAGGTCTGCTACGGCATTATAATTCAGGACCCTCATCTTTATGCATGCGTACAAGTGAGGATTTCTACTAATTATGTACCTCACAGCTTCAGGCACAGAGGGACTGAATATCTCCATATCAGGTCTGCATTCTTTTTGCGTATGCCATATTTATGATTTTCTGAACATGTTTATTACATCATGCCTCTTTAGCATATCTACGAATGTACATTAACATACGCTAATATACAAAAATGATTATAAATCAGCATATAATGCCTTTTGCGGGGATTCGTTTGGGTGATTTAGTTTGGCCTTGCTGACTACATACACACTCCAAGGGTTAAGAAGCTACATCTGAAAAATAGTCCGGCTGAACTGTTTTACAGACTCTACGAAAAATTTGACGATTGTTTTCTCCTCGAATCGGTCGGTAGAGGAAGATTATCCAACTTTTCATTCGTAGGATTCTCTCCAGTTTTGACTGTCAAGTTGAAGGATTCTGCTGTAACTGTCTCATATAAAGATGGAGAAAAAAAGTATCTAAATGTTTCGGACCCTCTTGATTTCCTGAAAAGACTTCTGCCTTTAAAGCAAGGACTACCAAAACAAGCATTCTTCGGTGGGTTGGTAGGCTACATATCTTACGATTCAATATTCTACTGGGAGCAATCTGAAACAATACAGAAAAAGCGTTCTCAATTCCCAGATATGGAATTTGGCCTCTACCTGGACTGGGTTGCATTTGACCATAGGAATAATTCTGCATATTATATCACTTTGGACGAAGATAGAAAGAATTCTGTAATTGAAGCTACAGGTGATGAACTTAAATTAAGACGCTTGAATTTCCATCGGGAAGAAAGTTCTGTTTCTGATGACGAGTTTAAGAATGGTGTAGTTAAAGCCAAGGAATACATAAACAAGGGAGATATATTTCAGGTTGTACTATCCAGAAGATATACATATATGTATGAAGGAGATACTAGGTCTGTTTATAGTTCACTGAGAAAGGTCAACCCCTCTCCATACATGTTCTTTTTGAAATTTCATGGAAGGGAATTGTTCGGGTCAAGCCCTGAAATGCTCATTAAAGTCCAGGATAGAATGCTCGAAACCTATCCAATCGCAGGGACAAGAAGGAGGTCAAGGAATCGAGTTGAAGATTACAAGCTGAGAAAAGAACTCCTTTCAGACGAAAAAGAAAGAGCGGAGCATGTAATGCTTGTAGACCTGGCAAGAAACGACATAGGCAAGGTTTCAAAGTTCGGAAGTGTAAAGGTCAAGAATTTCTTCCAGGTAAAAAGGTACAGCCATGTGCAACATTTGGTCTCCCATGTGACAGGAGAACTTGACAACAGATTTGACTCATTTGATGCGCTCAAAGCCACTTTTCCCGCAGGAACTGTTACAGGAGCACCAAAGCCCAGAGCAATAGAGATTATAGAAGAAATGGAAAAAGTGGCCAGGGGCCCGTATGGAGGAGCTGTAGGATATTTCTCGTTCAACGGAAATGCAGACTTTGGAATAACTATTCGTTCCTTCTTCACATTCATGCAAAATATCTACATGCAGGCAGGAGCAGGAATAGTTGCAGATTCGAAACCTGAAGGTGAATGTGAAGAAGTCAGGTCGAAGCTGCGCGCTCTGGTGAAAGCGTTGAAAATGGCCAGGAGTGTAGTGTAATGAAAGTACTCATAATAGATAATCACGATTCGTTCGTCTATAACCTGGCTCAGTATGTTGGTATGCTTGGTCATGAGCCAATGGTATACAGGAGCAACAACTTAAGCTGCGACAAAGCAAAACATTTATCTCCTGACAGGATAATAATATCTCCAGGTCCTGGTGACCCCTCCGAGAGAAAGTATTTTGGATGCAGCTCTGATATTCTTGAAAGTTTGAGTAAAGAGGTGCCCACACTCGGTGTATGTTTAGGTCATCAAGGCATAATAAGCACTTTTGGCGGATCCCTTCGAAAGGCTCCAGTATTAAAGCATGGCAAGACCAGTAGAATATATCATGATGGCAAGAGCATATTCAAAGGGCTAAAGAACCCGATAATTGCCTGCAGATACCATTCTTTGGTAGCTGATGTAATACCATCTTCTTTCAAAGTAACAGCTCTTTCGCTTGACGATGGCCAGATTATGGGAGTTAGGCACAGGGAATTACCTATAGAAGGCGTTCAGTTTCATCCCGAATCGGTCCTTACAGAAAATGGACTAGAAATGGTCAGAAACTTTCTTGAGAATGGTGTCACTGAATGATACAGCAGGCTATAGAACAGCTGGTTAAGGGTCAAAACCTGCAAAGGCATATGATAGATGCAATAATCGACGAGATAGCTACGGGTAAAGCTACGCAGACCCAGGTTGCTGCATTACTGATGTGCATGAAGATGAAAGGAGAAACCCCTGAAGAAATAGCCAGCCTAGCTGTATCGTTGAGAAGATACAGCGTCAGGATTTATCCCAATGTCAATGGCAGGCTAGTGGATAACTGCGGGACTGGAGGAGACAGGATAAAGACTTTCAACATAAGTACACTTTCTGCCTTCGTGGCAGCCGGAGCCGGGGTCATGGTTGCAAAGCATGGAAATAGGTCAGCTACAAGCCGCTTTGGCAGCGCTGACCTGCTGGAAAGCTTGGGGTTAAACCTTAACATCAAACCAAGCCAGGTCAAGGAGTGTATAGAAAGGATAGGTATAGGGTTCATTTTTGCACCAGTCTTCCATCCAGCGTTAAGGCAGGTCAGTCAGACAAGGAAGGAGCTAGGGGTTAGAACCGTCTTCAACATAATGGGTCCTCTGCTGAACCCTGCACCAATCGACGCTCAAGTGCTCGGAGTTTGCGACCCAACTTTGGTCAGGTCCATGGCTGGAGTTGTATCATTGCTTGGCATAAAAGAGGCTATGATAGTCCATGCGACAGAAGGCATGGATGAAATATCGCTTTCGTGCAGAAATGTTATCGCTTGGCTGAAAGATGGAAAAGTGAGCATAAGAGAATATACACCAAGGGATTTCCACCTGCCAAGGTACAGTACAGATGAACTTGTAGTTCAGAATGGCGAAGAATGCAAAGAAGTGGCAATAAAATTGTTAACTGGAGATATTAAAAAGGGAGCAAAATACGACACTTTGCTTGTCAATGCTGCTGCTGCAATAATAGTTTCTGGCCTTGCTGATAATTTTGGTGAGGCAATTGATATGGCAAAGGCATCTCTTGATTCAGGTAGGGCATATACAAAAATGAAAGAGCTGATAGCGTTAAGCAAAGACATTAGCTCTAAGGAGGGTTATCAGCTTGCCTGAAGGTATCCTGCCAAGATTGGTTTACACTGCTGAGCAAAGGGTTTTGAAAGGATATTATTCCAAACAGAACGGAATCCCACAAAGCAAAAGGAGCCTGAAAGAGGCACTATTAAAGAAGGATTCTCTAGCTATTGTGGCAGAGGTGAAATATGCCTCTCCTTCATCCGGATTCTTTGGATGCATCAAAGGACCAGCAGAGATAGCAAAGATGTATGAAAGAGCCGGTGCAACAGCAATATCCGTTCTAACGGACCCGGATAATTTCAATGGTAGTCTTGAGCATCTGGTCGCAATAAGGAAATGCACATCCATACCTCTCCTGATGAAAGATATCATAGTTGATAAGTCTCAGATTGACGCTGCCGATGCATGTGGCGCAGATGCAGTTTTGCTGATTTCTTCCATATTCGACAGGAAGCTAATTGATGGAGAATTGGAAGAATTTATCGATTCAGCTCATAGGAAAAAATTGGAAGTCGTTCTCGAAGTCCACACTATTCAGGAATATGAAAAGGCTGTGGAGAGTGAAGCTGATATTATTGGGGTAAATAACAGAAACCTGGATACAATGACAGTTTCTCTGAATGTTTCTTTAACTATATTGCAGAGGAAATCTGAAGGAAAGCCAGTAATGTGCGAAAGTGGATTTAGCAAGAGAACTGACCTGCTAAGGATAAAGAAAATGGGAGCAGATGCTTTCCTGATTGGTTCTGTGCTGATGAAAGCCAAAAACCCGGAGGAAGTATTGCGCAGGCTTGTTGGGGGTTAAATTATGGTTTGGATAAAGGTATGCGGTATAACAAGAGAAGAAGATGTAGATTCAGTCAGTGGAGCAAAGGCTGACGCCATAGGCCTTATTATCGGATTGCCCGAGTCTCCGAGGAACCTGAGCAGAGAAAGAGCTGTTGAACTTGCGAACTACGCCAGGAACAAGATAGATGTAATAGGAGTTACAAGTTCAACTTACCTTTCGAAAAATATAGACTTCTTTGACCAGGTTAAACTTTGGGCCGTTCAGGTCTACGGCAATATTCAAGAAATAAATCAACTCAGAAGTTTGCTTCAGTCCAGGCTGATATGGAGCATCCCAGCAGCAGATTATCATGCCGATGAAGACGTTTGTTATGATGCGCTGCTGATAGACTCACGTGCCGCTAAAGGAATGATTGAAAACGAACTTGAACAATGCAGAAGGATAAGGGATGCAATTTATCCAAAGCCATTGATTCTAGCAGGAGGTTTGAATCCTTTAAACGTTGCAAAAGTGATTCAGGAGGTTAATCCATACGGAGTGGATGTATCATCAGGTGTAGAAATATCGCCAGGGGTCAAAGATAGAGCAAAGATAGTGGAATTCGTCAATCATGCAAGGGGAGATTTTGTTGATAAAGACTGAGATGCCAGATTCAAAAGGAAAGTATGGGGAATTTGGAGGCAGATTCATACCTGAGACGCTCTACCATGCAGTTGAAGAACTGGAGCATGCATACCTTAGATTCAAGCAGGATGAAGATTTCAGGAGAGAGCTGGATAGTCTGCTCAGACAATATGCTGGCAGGCCAACTCCGCTTTACTTTGCGAGAAACCTTACCAAATTTGCCGGAGGGGCAAAGATATACCTGAAAAGAGAAGACTTGCTACACGGAGGAGCTCACAAGATAAACAATGCAATAGCTCAAGCATTGCTTGCCAAGAAGATGGGAAAGAAGAGAGTGATTGCTGAAACCGGAGCAGGTCAGCATGGCGTAGCCACTGCTATGGCCTGTGCCGCCCTGGGGCTGAAGGCAGAGATCTACATGGGGGTGGAAGATATGAAGAGGCAGAGTCTTAACGTTCTCCGTATGAAACTCCTAGGAGCTAAAGTTCATCCTGTTTCAACAGGCTCCAGGACACTGAAAGACGCAATAAACGAGGCTTTAAGAGATTGGGTTACAAATCTTATGGATACGCATTACCTGATAGGCTCGGTTGTAGGACCACATCCCTATCCGATGATGGTAAGAGACTTTCAGAGCGTTATAGGAAAAGAGATAAAGACGCAAATAAAGGAAATGGAAAATTCACTCCCTGATGCATTGGTAGCATGCGTCGGAGGCGGAAGTAATTCAATTGGCACGTTCTATCCTTTCTTAAGCAACAGGTCTGTAAAGATGTTTGGTGTGCAGGCTGGAGGCGAAGGTAGAGGAAGGAATGCCGCTGCATTGCTAGAGGGGAAAAAAGGGGTCTTGCATGGAATGCTCACCTTCATCCTGCAGGATAAGTATGGACAAATCAAGGAGACAAGAAGCATCGCTCCTGGACTAGACTATCCGGCTGCAGGACCAGAGCATGCATATCTGAAGCATACAGGAAGGGTCAGTTATGTGACAGAGAAGGACGATGAAGCGATTAAGGGATTTACATCTCTTTCAAGGCTCGAGGGAATCATTCCCGCTCTCGAATCTTCTCACGCTGTAGCCTTCGCTGTCGAACTTGCTAAGAAGATGGGCAAAGAGGAAAAAATAGTGGTGACGCTTTCAGGCAGAGGCGACAAAGACATACAGATAGTTACAGATAGGCTGAAGATGAATATTGATGAGCAGGATATCTGAAGCCTTCTCCTCTAAGGGAAAGGATAGAGGGCTACTTATCACGTACACAATGGGTGGTTATCCATCTTATCAATTAGCCAAGAAGATATGTAAAACTCTGGCTGAGGGAGGCTCCGATATATTAGAGCTAGGAATTCCTTTCTCAGACCCTATAGCTGACGGACCATCCATACAGAATGCTTCTGCACATTCGATTTCCATCGGCATAAAGCCCATAGATGTACTGGAGCTTGCAAGGTCGGTAAGAGCTAGGTATGACATGCCTATAGTTTTGATGACCTATTACAACATAATATACTCTGCAGGAACTGAAAGGTTTATTTCGAAAGCAAGGGAATTTGGCGCTGATGGTCTGATAGTTCCTGATATTCTGATGGAAGAGGCGAATGAATTGATAGAACAAGGCAAAAGAAAAAAAGTGGATATAATTCCTATGGCATCACCTGTGACAGGCAGGTCGAGGCTTCGCAATATAGCCAATAAGGGAACAGGCTTCCTATATTTGGTATCTATTCTGGGAGTGACAGGGGCCAGAGACAGACTTCCTCAAACCATAACTAATATTCTCAAGTTCGTAAAGAGTAACGCCAAATCCTTGCCGGTAGCTGTAGGGTTTGGAATTTCAAATCCAGAACAAGTAAGGCTGTTGATGAATGGTGGTGCTGATGGAGTTGTGGTAGGTAGCGCTATAATAGACAGGATAAATCGGAATCTTGGAAATGAGGAGAGAGCTCTTACCGAGTTGAAAGAGTTTGTAGCAAGTATGAGAGAAGCCACATCCTTCTGACTCACTGCTTGCTCAGTCGATTAAGATGCCTGGCAAAGTCAAACAGGGAAAGATAGTCATCTCTATCAATCATTTTTATGATGCTAAGAACTTCATCTGAAAACCCTTTGATATAATCTTCAGAGTATCTGTTCATCATCAATACTTTTGCGAAAAAGGAGGGATTCTGAGAAAGAACTCTCTTCGCCAGCTTAATCTGCCTTTCAGCCGTGGTTGTCAAGAAATTCTCCATCTTCCTATTATCCAAGCGCTTTAAGACAAAAGAAAAGTAGGCCGCATTAAGCGCGTATGGCAGGCATAGCATCATAGCCATCAGCCTGTCATGCTCTTCAGCATCTGTAGCTACTATGTTTGCTTCAGGAAAAAAGCTGGAAGCAATCCTTGCATCTTTTTCACTGCCTATAACCACTATCCTCTTATTTTTAAGGGATGCAACTTTTGGGCCAAAGAGAGGATGAATCGATAGCAGGGTAGAATCAGTTACCATCTTCTTCAGCATGTCTAGATTCTGTTTAATGGAAGAAATTTCAACTACATAACTCCCCTTCTTCAGATGATTCTTTATCTCATCAAGTACATCTACTTCAGTACCTAGAGGCGTGGCAATAACAATGAGGTCAGCTTCTCTAACTGCATCTAAGCTTGAATCTTTTATCTCCAAGCCCTTTATCCTTTTCACCCTGGGGTCGTAGCCTAATACATTGTACCCTTTTTTTATGAAATAATTAGCAAAAAGCTTTCCCATTCCGCCGGAGCTGCCAAGAACGGCTACTCTCAATTCAGCTCTTCCCCGATAATTCTTATTCCCTGCTTTATCGTCTCCTCATTCTGCCCCAGGGATATCCTGAAAAAATCAGGATAGTCTCCGAACCCGTTACCAGGGGTTATGCTAACACCTCTCTTTTTCAGGAGACTCATTGCAAATTCAGAGGAGTCAATCCTTTTTCCCTTTATCCTGGGGAATACGTACATTCCACCATCCGGTTTCATGAATTCAAGTGAATCTATCTTTTCCAACTCTTCACTGGCAATCTTAATTCTTCTTTTCATTTCCCTTGAATTCCTTTTAACTGCGTCTTCACTTTCAAGCGCAGCAATTGCTCCATATTGAATGAACTCGGGGACCGAAGTTATCATCAGGGAACTTATCTTCAACATCTTTTCTATCATGCTGGTTGATGAAACAGCATAGCCTATTCTGAAGCCAGTCATGGCCCAGGTCTTTGAGAAAGACGATGTCAGCACGAAATCAGACAAATCATAGTCGAGAATTGATGGACAATCTGTATATGCATAGTCGTTATAAATTTCATCGCTCAACACTGTCAAATTCCTGTCTTTGGCAACCTCGATTATCTGCCCGAACTTCTCTCTGGAAATTACCTTTCCCGTAGGATTGCAAGGATAGCTCAGTATTATGGCTTTTGTATGGCTCTTTATTCTTTTGTTTATTTCTTCAACAGAAGGCTCCCAAGCATCATCTAATTCTGTGTGAATAGAGATACACCTGCACCCCAGATACTCAAGCGCTTCCCTATACATGGGCCAGTTAGGCTCTATCACTATAGCACTCTCTCCTCGTTTTAATATTGATGCAAGGGCAGAATATATTGCAAACCTCCCTCCGGGTGTTATCATTAGCTGTTCCTCAACTGCATCATATCCATGCTTCTTCTTAATGTATGAGGATAGAGCTTGGGTCAATTCAGGTATACCCCTGGTTCTAGTATAATGAGTTTTGAACGATTGGAGAGCAGAGTTGCACGCATCTATAACCCTCTGAGGAGGATGAAAATCAGGTTCGCCAACATCCAGCCTGTACAGCTTTCTGCCAGACCTCTGAAGGTCCATAGCAACGGAAGCCATAGCCATAGGGCTTATCCTCTGCTTGTCTGCTATGCCCAGTATATCGCGCTGCACCCTCTTGGAATCGTTTAAAAGTACAGACAAAATATTCAGTGCAGTCTCAATATCAACTTTAGATTTCCTGCTCTTCTTTATAACACTATCAATAAGCTTCTCTTCAGCTCCGGCATCATCTATAGGGATTTTGTTATCTCTCTTCTTCATGGCTATTTTTTCGGCCATTCTTTCCCTTTCCCCGACAAGTTCAATGATTCTTTCAGTAATGTCAATAATCTTCTTTCTGTACTGCTCTATGTTCATCAGCAATTTCACTTCCTTCCAAGAACGTTCGGAATGAAGCCAGACCTTATTGCATGGTCTGCAAGTACAAGAGCGGTTACTGATTCTACAACAGGAACTGCACGCGGTACTACGGTTGGGTCATGCCTTCCTGGCACCACCAGCTCAACCTCTCTCTGCTTAGCTAGGTCAACAGACTTCTGTTTCCTTGCTATAGACGAGGCAGGCTTGAAGACTATCCTGTAGATTAGAGGCATTCCAGTCGATAACCCGCCCAGAATACCGCCAGAATTATTCGTCTCATAAACCAACTTTCCATCTTTCAGGCTATACTGGTCGTTGTTCTGGCTTCCTGTCAGCTTGGCAGAATTAAAGCCGGAGCCGAATTCTACACCCTTGGCAGCGGGTATCGATAAGGCCATTCGAGCTAGGTCAGAGTCAAGAGAACCAAATACAGGTTCACCAAGGCCTACAGGAAGATTTGTAGCTACACATTCAACGACACCTCCAAGACTGTCGCCTTGCCCTCTGGCTTCAATCACTTTCTTCTTCATCTCAATTGCAACAGTATTGTCAGGTGCCCTCACTTCATTCTGGTATCTTTGCCTTCTTGCATCGTCAAGCGTAAAACTCTCTGCAACTATCCCTCCCAGCTCCAGCGTATATGCAATAACTTCTATTCCAAGAGTTTCCTTCAGCAGTTTCTTTGCGATTGCACCTCCCATTACGAACGAAGCTGTTATTCTGCCAGAAAATCTCCCTCCTCCTCTGTAGTCATTGTATCCTCCATATTTTTCCCTGGCTACAAGGTCTGCATGTCCTGGCCTGGGGGTATCTTTCATTGATTCATACAGGCTGGAATCTTTGTCCATATTCTTGATTATCATCATGATTGGTGCACCAGTGGTGAAGCCGTTGAAGACACCTGACATTATTTCAACCAGGTCCATTTCTCTTCTTTGTGTGGTTACTATGGACTGCGCTGGCTTTCTCAGGTCCAGTTCTTTCTGTACATCACTTTCGTCAATTTTCAGGCCTGCTGGGCAGCCATCTATAACTGCACCTACGCACTTGCCATGGCTCTCACCGAAGCTGACCAGAACAAACCTTTCTCCCACTATATTCCCAGTCAACGTTTAATCCTCCTCACCTTAACCCCAAGCTTTTCCAAATCCTTGACAAAACCTGGATATGATACATCAACACTCTCTTCTCCTCTAACTCTTATTTTCCCTTTGGAAAGAATGGAAACCAGAGAAAATGCCATGAAGAGCCTGTGGTCTTCGTATGAATTCAACACCACTTTCCTGAATTCGCCGGGCTTAACTATCAGACCATCATCCAATTCTTTAACCCTTGCTCCAGCCTTTGTCAGCTCGATGTTGAGCATCGATAACCTGTCTGTCTCCTTGTACCTGGCATGTTTAACACCTCTTATCTCCACACCTCTCTTGGATGCAAGCCCAAGAACAGAAACTACTGGAAGAAGGTCAGGAGAATCTGACAGGTCGAAGGTTCCGCCTTCAAGCTCCTCACCTTCATGCTCTATCAGCAAAAGGTTATCAGAAACTGTCAGCTTCAACCCCATAGCTCTTGCTATCTGAATTATCTTGGAATCAGCCTGAGGCATGTTTAGACCTGTGCAATCAAGTCTTAATTTACCCCCAGCTATTGCTGCGCATCCTATGAGGAAGGCCATGGAACTGAAGTCGCTCGGAACAGCAAACTCTGTTCCTTTGTATTCTCCTTCCTCAGCAACATGGAAAAATTGAAATGAATCTCTTACAACATCAATACCAAATTTATTCATCGTTAAAACAGTAGCATCAATGTATGGCCTTGAAATTGCACCACTTACTCTTACCTTTACACCTTTTCGTGCCAAGGGAGAAGATATCAGTATTGAAGATACAAATTGAGACGAGATGCTTCCATCTATCTCTGTTTCTCCTCCAATCAGACTATCGCCTTGCACTATAATTGGGGCATGCCCGTCATTCTTTGAGGAGAAAGCATTTGCTCCAAGCTTTGAAATAGAGTCCAAAAGAGGCTGCATCGGCCTCTTCCTCAGACTTGAGTCGCCCGTGATAATTGCATATCCACCACTGGCAGCTGCCATCAAAGTGGTCATGAACCTGAGAGTCGTACCCGAATTCTGAGCATCGATTACGTTATCAGGAACAACGGGCCTAGTCCCCTTCACTTTTACAATGTTTTCATCGGTATGTATTTCGGCGCCGAAAGCCCTGCATGCTTCAATCGTTGCAACAGTGTCCCTTGATAGAAGCGGATTTCTTATGGTTGATTCTCCAGAAGCAATGCTTGCAATTGTTATTGCTCTGTGGGTATAGCTCTTGCTAGAGGGAGGTTTGATGCTTCCATATATCATGCTGTTAGCTGAGAAAGATAACTCATTCAACATGTATCACCGAGGCCTTCTTGTTGTTGACTTTGGTTCGAATAATTAGGCTCCCTCTCTTCTCCCACTCGCTCAGCAAGGGTGCGATAGATTGCTCGGAATCTTCAGGAAAGATGGCAACAACCGCTGGGCCTGTTCCCGATACCCCTGCAGCCAGAGCGCCCTTGTTGATTGCATTAAGAGCTATTTCATTGCTGTATCCCATCAGCGCTGATATTACCAGACCGTTTATGGTTAAACAGTTCCAGATATCGCCATCGATTGCAAGGTTTACAATTGAATTCATAATGCCAGCAAAGCAGTGCATCGATTTCACGTCTATTTCATTCCTCTTTGATTTCTCTCTTGGGATGTTAACCAGTATCTGGAAGGACTCTGGAAAGCTCTTTGATAAAATCACTCTTCCCTTGACATTGTCGACTACATTAATTCCTCCGTAGATGCATGCTGCAGCATCATCCATGGCGCCTGTAATGCTCTTTTTTGCCTCAATAGATGCACTGCAGCTCCACTTCAGAATTTTTTCAAAGTCAACCTTGATTCCAAGTGCAGAACATAAGGCCAAGGCTATTGCTGTCGAGGAAGATGAAGAGCTTTTCAGCCCTGCTCCCATCGGTATTTCTGTTACAGTATCGATTCTTCCTGAGTAAGACATAGCATTCAGGCCTATCTCTCCCAGCACCTGTTTCACAGTGGCAAGTGCAAGACTTTTATCCGCAGGTACTCCGTTGACTGTTACCTGAAATTCACCCGGCTCTTCATTCAACTCAACACTGCATGAAGTCTTGAGGTCCACTCCCAGGGTAACCCCGGTTCCGGAAGGGATGGCGTTTACTATGCTGACAGCACCGTAAGTAAGTGACTTACCTTTCATCTCTTCGTTTCTCCTGTCAGATACTTCAATAGCGCAGATTTCATAATCTCAATCGGCGGCTCCTGGTTAAGCCAAATTCTTAATGCCTCAGCTCCTTGATAAAGCAACATTTCGTAGCCACGAATTAAGCTGCAACCCAAACTTTCGCCTTTTTTAGTAAACCCGGTATCATATGGATAATAAACAGCATCGAAGACAACATCAACTTTTTTCATTAATCTTTCCACTTCACCTGTCAGCCCAATATCTTTTCCACCCATCGGTGTGGCGTTGAAGAGAAGGTCATAATGTGAGAAGTATGCTTCTGTCTTGAATAAAATTTCAGGAAACAGTTTAGCCATATCCGTTGAGAATGATTTATTTTTTTCCAAGTTCCTATCCCAGACCACTATTTCTTCACAGCCTTGATTTTCCATAGCAAGACAAAAGGCCCTTGCTGCACCTCCTGTTCCGATTAAAATTGCCCTTTTGACTTTCATCTTCATTATCCTTAGCGGCTCGATTATTCCATAAACATCTGTATTGAAACCTTGAATCTTGGAATTTACTTTAATTGTGTTTACTGCATTTATTCTTTCTGAGTTTTGGTCTAAAGCGTCAAGATGCTTTATTACCTTTGATTTGTATGGCATGGTTACGTTTATGCCATCGTTTTCAGCTAGCATTTGTTCTAGCTTATATTCAAATTGCTCTTCATTTACGTTAACAGCATAATACCCTGCCTTTATTCCCATGTAGGCTAATGCTGCATTCATCATGGCAGGGGAAGCAGAAAACCCGACATCTTTACCGATTAGCGCATATTTCCTCAACCTGCCAATGACCTCCTGAAATTCAGCATCTCCTGCAGCGTTGGCTGTCCCAGGACTCTAGACTGTTCACTTCTTTCCAAAGTTACATAGGCCAGAGGTGCACCCAAAACCAATGAACGGAATCTGGATTGAATGGCTCTTTCACCCATGCAAAATGCTATCAGTTCTCCTCCGAACCCTTCATACAGGGAAAGTATCTTCGATTCATCCTCTTCCACCGAAGAGACTATCTTGACTATGCCGAACCTTGAGCCTTCATCTCTAATATGCATCAACTGCAATTTAGTGGTATTACCTTTCATGTCATGGTAGGATACTATCATCCTGCTTCTTTTGACCTTGAGTAAAAATTCATGATTTAGCATGCGGAACTCGACATCTATGTATTTAGGTCCAAGCTCTGACATACTCTTCACTGTACTGAGATACTCTTCAGCACTGCCTTTGAACCGCCCTCCTTCTTCTTTGCTTCTGAGGGTAAGAATACTCCTATCCAAATAAGAGGAAAAATGTTTTCTAAATTCCTCTGCATTTAAAGAGTGGAAAAAATCTAACCTAAACTCGATAAGGTCGCTTCCCTTTTCAAGAGCCAAGCCAGCAATTCTTTTTGCTTCTTCAAAATCTTCCGAAAATATAGTAGTGCATATACTGAACTTATGTCTAATGCCCTTTGCCAGCATGGAAAGGTCAACGTTCAATTATCAGCTCATCTACTTCCTTTCCTATGTGCCTGCCTTTGCTTGGCATTGCATATACTAGCACTTTATCTCCTTCTTTCAGTTCTGTCACAGCAACTGGCTGCTTCTCTTGATTGACCAATCTTATTGTCTCTGCCTTCTGAAGCACTATGCTTCCCGCCTCTTCAGAATCTCCTATGGAGGCCTTTATCATAATGAGCGGTCTCCTCTCTATCTTACTTCTTCCTACTGTTACAGACCTGTAATTTCCATTCAAATCGACTGCCAAAACAGCCTTACCTGCCTCCAGCTCGCTCAGGTAGCTGGTTTCATTTATTGAAGTAAGTATGTAGCTGTGCACAGCTCCAGCATTGACCCTGAACGGCCTTGTAGGAACAAACCTTCCTGCGATGGTTTCGCTGTGAACAAAGAAGAAGAAATTGGACCTGCTTCCTACTAGCATCCCCTCGCCTAAACCAAGAATCGATACTGTGTCGATGCAAACCCTTTCGCCTTCTCCAATATCAGATATAGAGATAACTTCTGCAGCTCTTAAGCCTAGCTTTTCTATGTTGGCATTTATTAATTTAGCAACATCAGGCTTATCTAATACAGCAGGACTGACAATTATTCCGTCAACGCCTCTTTCCAGTATTGAAACTGCAACCTTGGCTTCCTTATCATCGTCAACAAAGGCATAGAGCTTCTTTCCTCTTCTTCTGAATTCTGCTATCATGTTTTCAAGCGGTATTATCTTCCAGTCTATGCATTTAACAGCAACGAATGGGATATCCTTTTCTGAAGCAATAATCGCCTTTTCGATGTCTTTTTCGTCCTTTACAACAATAGATTGAACCAAGTCAGGTCCTTCGCCCTCAAAGTAGAATCTCGCCTTGCTCATTCCTGTTGTATCTATCCTTTTATTTGAAAAGAAGCCACTTATGCCAATCGAAGTGGCTTTTTCAATTATTTTGCCAGCGTTCTCCGCATCAGAAATATCCACCAGTACATCATGCTCTGCGTTCAACTTCGACAATCTCCTCGGGCTTGAGTCCGTCGAAAACAATTTTCGAAAGCAGTCTGACAATCAGATTCGGATTATCATGCTGGAATATATTTCTGCCAAATGCAACACCCATTGCCCCAGCACTCATAGCATTGTATGCCATTCTTAGCAAGTCTTCATCAGAATTAAGCTTCTGTCCTCCAGCCAGAACTACAGGTACTTGGCATCTCCTTACAACCTCTCTGAAGGTTTCTACACTTCCTGTGTAAACAGTCTTGACTATATCAGCTCCTGCGTCAGAACCTATCCTTGCTACATGGGCTATTGTTTCCGGGTCGGCAGGGTCCTTGACCATCTCTCCTCTAGCATACATCATGGCAACAAGAGGTATCTGATATTCATCACATCTGTCAGCTATCTCCCCGAGCTGCTGCAGCATCTCTGGCTCTTCTTTGCATCCTATGTTTACATGTATTGATAGAGCATCAGCCCCTATTCTTATCGCTTCTTCTACTCCCGACACTATCACTTTTCTGTTTGGGAACATTCCTGCAGAAGTGCTTGCAGAGACATGCAGTATCAGGCCTATACCCTCGTTGCTTGAAAGGGATTTCAAGACTCCTTTATGAGCCAGGAAGCAGGTGGCTCCGCCAGTAGCAACTTGCTTTAAAAGTCGTTGAGGGTCTTCAAGACCCTTAATGGGCCCTACAGTAAAAGAGTGGTCTACTGGCACGCAGAGCATTTTGCCGTTTCTCGTAATTCTGTTCATTCTGACTGCTTTTCCATAAACCAATTCTTACACCTCCTGCTAGACATAATCTTTCTCATGCATCAATTCTGCACTCAGTATAGCTGTACCTGCTGCACCTCTGATTGTGTTATGGGAAAGCAGAGTCAGTTGCAAAGAGTAATCATCGACCCCTTCCCTCAACCTTCCAACAACAACGCTCATACCAGGAATGCTGCCAGCCATTCTGTCGAGCCTAGGCTGAGGTCTATCAGCCTCTCTTTTTACTATGATGGGGTCTTTGGGGGCTGTTGGTAACTTTAATTTTTGGGGCTCTCCCCTGAATCCAGCAAGAACCCTCTCAGCTTCTGCTACTGAGATTTTGTGTGCAAACTCAAGGTAAAGCGTTTCTGTGTGACCGTCAATAACAGGAACCCTGTTGCAAGAAACAGCCATATGGAGCTCCCTTTCTGCTATCCTGTCTTTTTCAAACTTACCGAGTATCTTTCTGGCTTCTCTTTTCACTTTATCTTCCTCATCCTTTATGTAAGGGATCACATTCTCTGTTATCAGAAGTGAGGCAACTCCAGGATAACCTGCTCCAGATATTGCCTGCATCGTTGTGACTACTGCCTTTGTAACTTGAAATCTCTCCACGAGGGGCTTGAGAACCATTGCCAGGCCGGTGACTGTACAGTTGGGTGTGGTTACAAGCCCTCCTTTCCATCCCTCCTCCTTCTGCGTGGCAAGCAGTTGAAGATGTTCGGGATTAACTTCAGGTATTAGCAGAGGTACATGTTCATTCATCCTGTAAGCACTTGCTTCGCTAATCACATTAAACCCGGCTTTGGCAAACCTTGGCTCAGTCTCTTTAGCCACTTCCGAGGGCAACGCAGAAAATACAATATCACATCCTTTTGCCGATTCTGGCAGTGGTTTTCGAACAACCATTCTCCGAAATTCTTCAGGGATCGGCTCTGGTTGCAGCCATTGTACTGCATCCGAATACTTCTTGCCCGCTGATTCTCCACCCATCAAAACAGTCAATTCAATGAATGGATGGGAGGCAAGCATAGCAAGATACCTCTGGCCCACAGCTCCTGTGGCGCCTAATAGTGCTGCCCTGATTCTTTCGGGCATCAGGAATTCACCAGCATTGCCTCTTGGACAAGACGCTTTGCCCTAACTGCCTGGCTTGAGAGCACGAAGAATTTCACTGAAGAAAGCATGGTAACAAGACCGAAGAGATTTATTCCTTCTCTTGCCAATGGTTGGGTGATTCTTTGGATTACTCCTCTTTCTGTTTCAAGTTTGCTGCCCTTTACAGAAATCATGCTTAAGCCTTCAAACGAAGATATGGCTTTTCCCAAACGCTGCTTAATCACAAGGTTATGAACGCTTTCTACTACCCTTTCTCCTCCCTTTACGTATAGCACTATACCTTTTCCTTCAAATGAAGAAGCAACAAGCGAACCTTTGCACTCTTTTATCGCTCTTGCAATATCGGTAAAAGATTCTTCTGTGGAATCAATGCCTATGACTGTTATCATGGTAATATCTTCTGCAATGACTTCTACATCAATTTCAGGTATATCGCCTCTTATGACAGTTCCTGAATCGAGCCTATCCAAGCTTGTAACCCTTATTTTAACGCCATTACCAGTATATCTCAAAGCTTTCAGCTGAAGAAATTTCGCACCTGCAGCGGCAAGCATCCCTGCCTCTTCGCCGCTCAGCGAATCTATTTTTACAGCATCTTTTACTTTGTCAGGGTCGCTTGTATAAACACCGTCAACATCCTTTATCAAAATAGCTTCTTCTGCTGAAAGGCAATTTGCAAGCAAAATAGCAGTGGTATCGCTTCCCCCTCTACCCATTGTGGTAATTCTCCCTTCCACAGTCTTTCCGAGGAAACCGCAGACCACAGGAACATTACCTTCTTCAAGAAGCGGCATAAGATATTGCATACACTTCTGCTTGGTCAGTTCAGGTATGGGGTCTGCGTTCATATGCTTGCTATCTGTATATATTGGCCAGTAAGGTGTATCAGGGTCTACTACCAGTGCCTTCACGCCCTGTGCTGAAAGGGCTGCAGCGAATAGTCTAGAGCTAGTCTTTTCTCCCGATGCAAGAAGCTCATCAAGAAGCTGCGGCTTTATCTGCGGGTCGACACTCTTTGCCAAATTGATCAGTTGGTCTGTCACACCTTTTAGTGCAGAGACTACAACAACTACACTTTTACCTTCAGAGAGAATTCTCCTTACCACGTTTGAAGCCTGCAATATGGATTCCTGAGAGTCTAATACTGAACCGCCAAATTTCAAGACAACTGTTTTTCTAAATTTACCATTGCTCACAGAATATACCTCCAGTTTTGAGAGGGACTAGAGGTATCTAGAAATAGTACCAATAATAAGGCCATGCATAATAACTCTTGATTGCCTTATTATACCCTCTCAACGTGGGTTCAGCCAGCTGATATACTACTATATAAATATTTAATGACACAGTCGCTGTTATGTTATCCGGAAATTATTACACCCCCTAGCAAGAATAGACAGAATAGTAAGAAAGAGTATACTGAGCGACTTTTGGAAGAGTATATGGAGAAAGTATGGACTCTATGGAATGGCAAAACTTGATGATAGCAGGATTGCATGGACCATCAAGTCCAAAGGCAGGTTTACCGATAGGGATATTGCAATTGCAGCTAATTTATCGACCAGCAGGGTACTGCAGCTTTACAGAGAATACAGAAGAAACAATAGCATGCCAAAACTCAAGAAAACATGCAGGAAGAGAAGAAAAATCAGTGAAGAGGAAAGAATTGTTATCAGGAAGCTTTATGGTATATACAACGCCAATACATGCTATGTCGGAAAAATACTCGATTCTCATGGTTTTAGCATCAATGTATAGTACTAAGATTCGAACTGCTCTTATTTATCGCTTTTTTTACTTTGTCTACTGCACCTAGTGAAGTAACAAAAGCAATACCAAGCCCGAACGGGACCCCCAAGATGCTTAATAAGATACCCCATGCATGAGTATGTCTCTGGACTCTTCCGTTTCTTAATGGCTTATACAATTTTAGCCACGTAACATAAGCTAACGCAAACGAGATGGCTGGAATAAAGACATGTATCAATAACGTCGCTGTATAAACCTGCCATTCACCCGATATTCTTATAATTCCCAGGCTCAGTTGGGCATGAGTGTCGGCAGGGAGCCCGTAAGGAGTTTGTGTAGACAATGTTGCAAAGAAAGCAAGCAGTGACCAGTAGGCTCCTCCGGCAATAAAGGCTACAACGGTAGCAACGGACCATTCTGCTGCTTTTTTGATTTGGTCCACCATTATCTTCAATCATTGCTTAACAAATATTTTAATGTTTCTAATTATTAAAAAATGTCAATCTTTTTTTTAGATTTGTATATGCAAGTTAACATAGAATAATTAGTATTTTATAATACTCAGTGTCTACCATGGTCAGGTCGATAACATCAATAATGGCTGTACTTTTAGCTTCGTTCATGTTGACTTCGCAATTAACTTATACATTTGGCGCTTCAGCGACTTGGTATCCTCCTTGGGGAACTGGATTCTATGGGGAAAGCGCTTTAAAAAGCAACGGCGTGTGCTCTCACAACGGTTACGCAACAGGTAGCGCTAACAATGGATACTTGGGGTTGTGGACTCAGGAGGAAGCCCTCGGATTTGGACAGTGTCAATCTCAGGCACGCGGAGGATGGGGGAATGCAAACAAGGAATTTCCTTTTGCCTTGAACCAAGCTAACCCTGCATTTATGAATGCACTGATGGCGTCTATAAATAATCAAGAAAAGCAAGAGGAAGTACAACTGTCACAGGTAGCTCAGGAGGTTGCTATAAGAGCGGGTCTTCCCTTAAACTTCTTTGATACACTTGCAAAGTCAAACATTTCAGGTACCTTAGCGATGGTTAGCAACTCACCAGTGAGCTTTACGCCACAGGCAACTGCTATTGCGTCTGTAACTTCTAACGTTAAGTGGACAGGAAATCTTTACGCATATGTGGTAGGCATCGGACAGGCTATAATTACGGTGAAAGCATTACTGTTCGTTTGGGATGAAACACTAGGCAACAGTTCTACTGTAACAATGTCTGGAATACCAGCAGATTGGCAATGCAATATCGGATCTGGTTCATGTAACCAAAATCTGAATGAAATAACGACACTGAGTGCCAGCTACGCCTTTATATCAGGCCATACTTATGAAGTAGAAGTAGATATTTACATAACAGTTGCTGCAGTGGCTGCCCTTACCGATGTTTTCGCAAGGGCCGATTTCTTCACGGAATCGAATTTTGGTATATGGATCCAGTGGGTCAGTTTCAATTATTAGTGATTTTTTATCAATTTTATATTTTTTTACTCTACAGATATCGATTCATCGCGTTCTAAAGTATAGTATAATGTAAAGAAGACTAAATTTCTGGACAAACTCAGCAATCTCAGGATTATGAGCAGTAGCCCACCTATAAAGCATAAGGAGAAAGGATTAAACTTCATTACTAACTAGGTATCGGGGATTAAAAAAGTCATTATTTGGCAGCGTGATGAATCGCCTATGATGAATGGGTTTAAGAAACAGTGAGAAAAATCTTAGAAGTATGTCCGTCGTTTCTCAAACTCAGAGTTTTGTTTCGATTTCAGATCAAATAGAGTCTCTATTCAAAGAGTTAAAGGCGCTTCCTGTTGAGCTGCAGGAAAGAGGTAGATTCGTACCGATAAGTATGGAGGAAGACCCGGATATCATAAACACGTACTACCTTATGAAAGAGCTATACGAATCTCTTCAAAGGAGTCAGGGTGATGCTGTCTCTGCATTTGCTGCAGCAAACAACCTCTTTTCATCCTATTCAGTGGTCCATGAAAACTTCAAGAGAGCAACCAATAGTGTAAAGGCTGCCTTGGGTATTCAGACTTCACGTGTAGTCAGCAGGCTGCAATCGATAAACATGAGGTTCGAAACACTATTGAACAGAATGGTAGCTATGGCGGTAGCTATTGTCAAAAAATACTCT
>Ga0208548_100184_pt1 | contig 30140 bp, 26 predicted proteins | sample ECH_Chost_MetaG_FD_187133 | JGI IMG/M metagenome (GOLD analysis project Ga0208548, IMG submission 187133) | Hot spring microbial mat communities from Yellowstone National Park, Wyoming, USA - ECH_C host_MetaG (SPAdes) (version 2) | ecosystem: Environmental > Aquatic > Thermal springs > Hot... | reverse complement strand
CATGCTTTACTGCTGGAAAAATGGAGCTTGATAGCCCTTATTCACTAGCTATGAAGTGATGAAAAGGCAGTAAACCACAAACCTATGATCCACCCTTGTAACCCTTCATGGCGGGGAGGAGGTCAGATTCATGAAAAGTCTTTTACTCTTTTGATTTACATTCGATTAAATGAAGACGACTTTTAATGAATGTCAAAAAAGTTATAGGTGAACAAGAGATGTTAATCAGTTAGGGCTAAAGTAGACTCATGTCCTAATGAGTAAAGCCTATTGGTTGAGGGTCGAGTTATATTTAGTAATGAATAGTAAAATAATTGAAATGGAAGAGAGGTAAATAAAGTGCTTTCTAAGCTGCTCATAAAAAATAAATTGGTTAGAACCTCTTGAACCTTCTTCTTTCCTCAAAAACCTTATCGGATAAGTTAACTTTGTTGTTTACTTCACCTATCTCAACATTAGACTCCCTAATTTCTCCTTCCCTCCCCAGGGTTAATCTCATTGATCCTCTATGAAGTGAAACGAAGCCGTTCTTAATATTTATTACTTTTCCTTCGCTTACCTTATTCACTTTTTCATCCCATAAACTCATTATTATAGTTCCACTCTCGTCTCCAACTAAAACATCAGTTACTTTATGCAGAGATCCATCTTTACCAATTACTGATCTAGATTCTCCTATATTTATTACCTTTACAGTTACATCTGCCCTCATCTTAGGGGCAAGTTCCTTTACTTTCAATTTCAGCACTAGGTATATATACACATTGAACAATATTAAAATCTAAAACTTTTCCAACTAAACTTTTTTGAAATGTATGTAAAAAATTTTCACAAATAATATAAGGCTTTATAGGGTTCCTAACAATGTTTGCCCAGAGTCTATAACTACCGTCTCGCCAGTCATTGAAGGTATTTTAATTATTGTAACTACCATTTCAGCAACCTCATCTGGTTCCACTATCCTGTTTAGAAGGGTTTTCTTGCTAGCCCATTCCTTTTCCTCTTCTCCGCTTAGTGATATCAGACTCTCCCCCATTTTCGTCTTAACAACCCCTGGAGCTACTGCGTTTACCCTTATTGGGGCTAATTCCACCGCCAAAGTCTTTGTCAAGGATATTAAACCTGCCTTAGCCGCTCCATATATAGATAAACCCTTAGCTGGGATTATACCGGCTATGGAGGATATATTTATTATAGCCCCTTCCTTGTTCATGACCTTACCGGCCTCTTGAGAGCAATAAATAGCAGATTTCAACGTGACCTCTATTTGCTTGTCAATTAACTTGTCATCTGCATCTAAAAAAGGGGAATAAAGACCTAAGCCAGCGTTGTTAACAAGGAAGTCCAGTTTCTTGAACCTATCAATTGTCCTCTTGACTATTTCCCTACACCCTTCTCTTGTAGAGACGTCTGCAAGTACTAGTTCTCCTTCACCCCCTAGCTCTTCTATTCTCTTTAATGTCTCCTTTACTTCCTCCACCCTCTTCTTAGCATTAACAACTACTTTCACCCCTTCCATTGCTAGCCTAATAGCTATGCTCCTCCCTATCCCCCTACCTGACCCTGTTACAATAGCCACTTTCTCCTTTAGGTTTAGCATGAAGTCATTTCCTCTACGGGCTCATAAAGTTTACTTAAAATCAACTAGTCTTCATAGATAATATGTTAATTACTAATATTAAATTTAAACTAGGATTTACAATTAAAGGAGCCTGAGACCTTATTTAATCTTATATAGTTTCTTCAGCGTGAAGATTCCAAATTCCCTAAGAACAATAACCTAACACAGTTTTCCCTCTATCATTTCTTGAAATTTCTTAAAGTCTTTTCAAAATTACAGTTATTATGTATATAGATCAAAATCATAAGACTTAAAATTTTAAAAAATTAATAATAACCATGTGCGGGTATTATAACTACCAATTGACAATAGATAAGATATTAAGCTACGGTGAGAGGACTTACCCTACTAGGGAAATAGTGTATAGGGACAAGAGGAAGTATTCCTATAGGAACTTTGCGCAAACTGCGAGAAGGCTCTCAGCTTCCCTTCAGAAAATAGGAGTTAAAAAGGGGGATAGAGTAGCAGTAATAGACTGGGACACAGATGTATTCCTAATGTCTTACTATTCAATCCCAATGATTGGAGCTGTTTTACATACAGTAAACATTAGATATCCTCCTGAGCTAATCTTGAAGACTATTCTACACGCAGAAGATAAGTGGATAATAATAAGGGACGAGTTTGTTCCATTATTAGAGAAAGGTAAGCCCTTTCTAAGCGGTATAAAAGGGGTTATAACTTACAGTGAGAACAAGGAGAAGGTAAAGACGTCCTTCTCACCTTCATACGATCTCTGGGAGTTAACTGAAGAGGAGAACAAGTTACATGAAGTAAATATTAGTGAAAACGATCAAGCAACTATATTTTACACCTCTGGAACTACTGGAGAGCCTAAAGGAGTATGGTTCACTCACAGGGATTTAGTACTCCACACTATGGCAGTAAACCTCATGTCAATGAAGCCTCCTCTCAGCCTCAAGGACAGTGATGTCTTCATGATTTTAGTCCCCATGTTCCATGTTCACCAATGGGGATATCCATACAACTTCATGATGGGCGGGAATAAATACGTATTACCAGGGAGATACGACCCAGCCTTTAACCTGAAGTTGTTAAAGGAGGAAGGGGTGACTTACTCGGCAATGGTTCCAACTATATTACACATGATGATTAATCATCCTGAAGCTAAGAATTATTATGATTACTTTAAGAGGTGGAAGGTAGTAATAGGAGGCTCAGCACTACCCCTAGGCTTGGCTCAGACCGCAAGGAAGCTTGGTATAACAGTTCTTTCAGGTTACGGCCTCTCCGAAACAGCGCCTGTACTCACTATAGGTTATTATAACTCCTTAATAGAAAACCTCAACGAGGAGGAAAAATTCCTCCAGCAAATAAAGACGGGAATCCCAATACCTTTCGTTGAATTGAGGGTAATAGATCAGAGCGGAAACGACGTCCCATGGGATGACAGGACTATAGGGGAAATAGTTGTAAGGGCTCCTTGGTTAACGAGGGAATATTATAAGGATCCGGAGAAGACACTTAAACTCTGGAAAGACGATTGGCTTCACACTGGGGATTTAGCAACTGTAGATAAATACGGTTACTTGAGGATAGTGGATAGGGAAAAGGACGCAATAAAGAGTGGAGGAGAGTTTATCCCTTCACTAGTCCTTGAAGACGTTATATCTACCCATCCTAAGGTAGGTGAAGTAGCTGTAGTTGGGATGAATGACGAGAAATGGGGTGAAAGGCCTGTAGCATTCATAGTACCTAAGGAGAAAGTAAGTGAAGATGAGCTAAAGGAGTTCCTGTTAAGGAAAGTAGAGGAAGGTAAGATACAGAAGTGGTGGATTCCAGATAAGTTCATATTCGTTAGTGAATTTCCAAAGACTTCAACTAATAAGATTGACAAGAAGGTTCTAAGGGATAAGCTGAGGCAAGGTTAAAAGCCCACTTTCTTAAACAGATAAGGGGAAATTGATAAATTCAATTGAGCTGTTAAGGAATGACATTTTATTTGTTAAATTAAGGGAAAAATTATTGTCCTTAGGAACTAACATTTATGGAGGGGGTTTAAGGAAGGTAGATAGTATAATAGTGAAAAAGGTGAACAGGAGGTTCGGTGATCCAAGGCTATATGCAAAAAGAATAGCTAAGGAGCTAGGATCAAAAGAAGCTGCTGTCTTCTTAACGAGTGTTGACTTAAGGAAGTACATTTATGTTGAGGAGAAAGAAGAGCCTAACGTTTATATAATATCCACAATAGGGCTAAATAACCCAGCTTGCTTAGACAACAGAGGATATGGAACAGTTAATTTAGCTGTTATAACTGATGAGGGGTTAAGCGTATCGGGAATATTAGACTTATTTAGGATAACCTCTGAAATAAAGGCTAGCCTGATAACCATTTTAGGTCTCTCTTGTGGTTCTGAACCAGCCTTCGGCACTACCTCTGATGTTACTTTAGTATTAAGTAGACATGGGAATAAAGACTGTAACGTTTCTGCGTGACTTTTAAATATTTTTAGATACTTCTAATTACATCTGGAGAGAAGCTGTGGAGAGATACTTAACACCTAGTGAGGTTACTGAAATATTTGGTATGAGTGGTGTTATAAAGTGGATAAGGGAAGGGAAAATAAAGGCTATTGAAATTAACGGTAGGTGGAGGATTCCTTACAGTGAGGTTGAAAGATTACTGTCTGGTAGTGGAAAGGTAAAGCAAGTAGCAATTTATGTGAGTTTCATCAAATACACAAAAAGACGATTTGGAGAGGCAATTAAACGCATTAAGGGATTGGGTTAGGAAAACTCTCGGAGAAGTGTAATAGAAGTTAAGGACGGTTCTGGGTTGAAAGAGGATAGGAGAGGGTTAAAGAAACTCCTGGAACTGGCTAAGAGGAGGCAGATCGATGTGATAGTAGTAACTTATAAGGACAGGCTAACAGTTTCGGCTTCGAATACCTCGTAGAGTTCAAAGCTTACGGTGTAAACATCATCATATCATTCCAAGATGAGCCAAAGGATTACATGAAGGAGTTGGTAGAGGACTTCGTTGAAATAGTTAAATCATTTGCCTCAAGAATTTACGGACAAGGGTCTCACAAATACGAGAAGGTGGTCAAGTGTGTTGAAGACGTTGAAAAGGACTGGTAAACTGGAGAGCGACCCTCTGAACGAGTGGAAATGCCGCGTTCTTAGGGAGGTTGAAGGATATCAGAAGAAGATTGTTAACGAAATGATTGACATCATACTCTCTGAGGGTTTACCAACTACTAGGAAGAAGTTACACGAGAGGTTTTACAGTCATTATAAGGAGGAGTACCCCTTCCTACCTTCAAGGGTTATTGAAGGCGCTTATGTAGTAGCGAGTAGGATTGTCAAGAGCTTTAGGGAGAGGAAGAGGAAGGGGTTAACGAGAAAGGATAAACCGGAGTACAGAAGGGTTATGATCACCATTCCTAACATGGTTAACTGGAGGTTTAACAAGGTTTCAGTCAGCGTTTTAACTCACAAGGGTTGGGTTGAGATCCCACTTAGGGTAACTAAACAGTTCATCCTGCATGAGGGTTGGAGGGTTTCACAAGAGCTTAAGCTGAGGTTAGTGGGCAGGAAAGTCCTAGTTTGGTTAACATTTGAGAAGGAGGTTGAGGTGGAGACTAAAGACGGTAATTATATTTCTATTGACGTTAATGAGAATAACGTCACTTTAGTAGTCTTCGAGGGTTTCAAGCTCAAGGAGTTGAGGAGATATGAAACTAAGTTAGGTAAGATTGTAGTTAATTACTCCTTGAGGAGGAATGAAATCACCAAGGGTAATTCAACGAAGGACGAACTGGTTAAGAAGGAGTTGAGGAGATTGAGGGAAAGGGAGAGGAAAATTGACGTGTTGAGGAAGAGTGTTAAGGGGATAACAGATTTGGCTAGGAGTTTAAATGCTAAGGTTATTGTAGGTAAGTTTTCCTCAAGAGCTAAGGAGAAGATGGAGAGTAGTAAAGATGCCAAGCTTAGGCATAGGATTCATCAGTGGAGTGTTATTAAGTTCGGTGAAATGCTTAAGGCTCAGCCAATTGAAGTTGAGGAGGTTTCTGAATCATATACTTCCTCTATTAACCCGTTTAATGGGGAGAAGTTGAAGAAGGGTAGGCAAGTTGTTGAGAGGGTTGTCAAGGTTTTCAACCCCTACTTGATGACGGGCACTGCTCACGAGGGTGGAGGGATTAAAGTATTCAAGGTAAATGCTAGGTATTTGGAGAGTGGTGAAGTTTTGTTGGAAAGGGATTCAATTGCTCCTCTTAACTTGGCAAAAAAGGTGGATGGGAGGGTATTGAAGTTTCCCTCGACTAGCCCCAATGAGTTAAGGGTGACTGTATATGATCCCTTAAGAGGGGTGCCCGTGGCGGAATTAGAAGTGATTAAAGAAGGTAAGTTACGCCACGGGTAAACACTATTCTGGTTTAGCAACTCCCATAGGCAAAGCAGTTTCAAGGGCCTTAATTAAGGTATTCAACGCTTTCATTAAGAGCACTGACGTTAGGGAATATTTAAAGTACATTAAGGGAGATCTAAGATCTCCAGAGGCAATTTTAGCTTTAAGAACCATAAATTTCATTAAGCATTTAAGGAGCTTGTCTCTAGATCCCTCTAACTTGCTCGATTTTAATAAAAAATAAATAAGCTGTGATAAGAATTATTTTATCATTATATTTATAATAATAAATAAAAACTTATCTTAGTAACAACTACTTTTTAATTCTAAAAGTTGATTCAGAATTTGCAGGATCACCCCTGTGAGATCCCATGAGGGTACTGTGAACAGGGGGCCGTGTCATTTTATTTCCATCTAATTTCTTAAAAATGCTTAATAGCTCACTAAACTCTTAAGTTTGGCACTTAAGCTCACACTTTCAATGTTAGTTTTCAGTATGTTCGAAAATAATTCAACTATATTAGATAACTAGTAAGCATTCAATAATACTAGCACCTTATTCCTTTTTATGAAAATTCATCTAGAACCTCGAGTAACTTTATCACGCTTTCTTTAAACCCATTTGTTCTTAACCATCTTTGACACTACACTTAATAATTTACTAACAATTATTATAACGAGTAAATAACCTATAAACCCTGGAGAAAGTAATACTTATTGTGATTTAAGCTTCATATAAAGGTTTCACTTCTAGTATTTTTATTTGGCTTGGGGAGGAACACATTAAGATGAATAATTAATAAAACAATTGCAAATAGAGATCTGTTACTAGGATTCATAATTCCTTTAAATTACTGAATTATTCTATCTAAATAGCAACTTAAAGCTTTTATATCAAGTAAATAATTGGAAAATATGAGAATTATAGCTCTCTCAACTCTAACACTTATGGTAACTCTTACTTATTTGTGCGTGCAATCTTCAATATTGCTGTTAGCTCCCTTTATTTCTCCTTATTTCTTTCCTTCACAATCTACATTAACTTCCTTAACGGTGACATTCACTGGTTACTTCATAGGATTTATTTTAAGGCCCTTTGGGGCAATTCTCTTTGGATCGTTAGCAGATAAGTCTGGTAGAAAAATCGCTTTAACTTATAGTATGATAGGCGTATCTGTAATAGCATTTGCCCTAGGATTAATCCCTACTTACAATTCAATAGGATTTTTAAGCCCAATAACGTTTATATTCCTCCAATTGCTCCTTGGCATATTCTCTGGGGGAACTTCTGCTACTGGAAACACCATGGGGCCTGAAGTTGTTCCAGAAAAGTTAAGAGGTTTAACTAGTGGCCTAGCAGGCAGTAATGGAGGATTTAGCTTCCTTATCTCGACCCTCCTATTCCTGTTATCCTATTCTGCTTTTCCATTATTAGGTTGGAGGGCAGTTTTCATCTTGGAGGGATTTATAGCCTTAGGAATTCTCACATATTTTAGGTTGTCAATTAGTGAATCAGAAATATTCATTATCGTTAAGAGGACAAAAAAGAGGAAATCAAGTTTATTAGATGGAGAAGTGAGGAAAAGGTTCTTTAAAGCACTCTTCTTAACGGTTGGTTGGGCCTCAATATTTTATGGAACTCAGGGGACTATGACAACTTTCCTAAAAGAGATTGAGAGATTACAGCAAACCTCGATAGGAACTATCTTAATATATTCAAGTATATCCCTAATAGTTTCTGCAATAATTGGAGGTTTTTTATCTCAACTATATGGAAGGAAAACAATAGCCCTAATTGGAGGTTTAGTAGTTATTTTAATTAGCCCTTCATACCTATTGATGGTAGACCAAGGTGAGCTCTTCATTTCTCTTTACTCTGTTCTAATAGCTTTTGCAGCCCAATTCGGTCAAGGCATGCTAACAGCTTTCGTTGCTGAGAGCTTTCCAACAGAGATCAGGGGAAGAGGTGTTGGGTTAACTTGGAACATAGGTTATGGAATAGGAAGTTTGACACCACTTATAATAGCTGAGTTTTCCCTATACATAGGTTTACCATTAATCCTATTCCTTTTCACCTTAATTGTAGGTGTTTTGATAGTTATTGCTAGTATAATTGGAGGCGAGACTAAAGGGTTTATTGAGGAGGAAAAGAGGAGAATGAGCTAAAGTTTACCTATAGGTAAACTTTTTGATCGCTCATAAAGTGATATAATTAACTAATCAATGAAACTTATTTCATTACAAAGATTCTAGGAAATGGCATTTTACCTCTCTTCCATGAATGCAAAGAAGTCTTATTTGTTTTACTTATTCGAAAATTTTAAGTTAGGGAACTAGTTACAACTGTAATAAAATATTAGCTTAAAGAAAATAGAACTAATCTCGAATAACATTAACGTTGCATTACCTCCAATATACTTCAAGCTCAGGAAAGTTATAAGGCCTGAAGTTTGCAATAGAATTAAAGCCCTTTGCCCTTCCAGAGGTGGTGACGGTAGTTTAAATGTAAGTTTTTCAGTTAATTCCTCTTAATGACACTAACCACGCTCCTCCCCAGCCTCCCCAGCTTGACAGAGACCTTAATGCGATTAGGGAAGGAGCAACAGTATTCTCTCTACAGGAACCAGGGCTTTGCAATAAAACTTTCTTCATTAATTTCAAATGGGGGCTTCTGAACTACTGCCCGCCAGATACTGGATGTAGTCCAGAACTAAGAGTGGGAAAGATGAGTGCCCTGAAATGGGAAGTCTAACCCTTTAGTTTGGAGAACAAGTCGTAATTAGGACTTTACGAACTTATTTGCCCTAAAGAGATACTAGATTGTGGAACTCTTCAAAGACCCATTGGGTTACAGAAAGTGGTATGAAACTAATAAGGTAATCTATGAGAATGAGAAGAGGGTTATAGAGGAGTTAAGGTTAAGTGATTGCCTAGATATAGGCTCAGGGCCCTCTATATTTCACGAAGTAATAAAAGGGGAACTAATTTCGCTGGATATCTCATTTGACATGCTACTTTTTGCTAAAAGCGAAGAGGACAGAGTTCAAGGCGACGCGTTAAATCTCCCATTCAGGGATAACTCAATTAAATGCTCCTTTATTTCAGTTACTATATGTTTTATCAGCGATGTGAAGAGGCTAATCGAAGAAGTATATAGAGTGACTAGGGAATTCCTCGTCGTGTGTATTGTAGCTAAGGACTCTAGCTGGGGAAAATTTTACGAGGAGCTAGGGAGAAAGGGACACAGGTATTACTCTAAAGCCAACTTCATAACTAAAGCGGAATTAAAGGAGTTATTAATGGGCAAATTCAACATATTAGAAGTTTACTCAACTTTGACTTTTTCACCTTTAGAAGAACCAATCATCGAGAGCCCTAGAAGAGATGAAGAGGGAGCATTTTATTGTATAAAGGCAGAAAAAATTAACAGGAAAAGTTAGATATCCAAGAACTTGGAAGTCTTCAGAAGAACGTTAAATCCGTTTAACTATCATATCGCTTTAATTAGTAAATCAATTTCATCTTCTTCAATACACCTTCATCTCCATACTTAAGTATAGCATAAGAAGCTTCATGCGCTATTACTTCCTCAGTACTGAAGTGATCCATGTATTTCCTTTTTGTCCCTACACTCTAATTTCAATCATCTCACTTCATTCATGATCAAGAAAGCCTTATTCCTAACCAATTACTATCCTTTAAGATAGGTGGGTTATGAAACACCTTCAAGCAAAAGGATTTCATCGCACCATTTGCCCCTACACTTTCATTTCACTCATTTTATTTTCAATCATGATCAAGTGTAGAGACTTAGTCCTTGACCAAATACTCATTCTAATCAAATGTGGGTCATGGGACTCCTTCGAGCTCAACGGCATTTGGCTCACATCCCCTTAATCCCACCTTTTAAGCATAGCCCACATTAACGTGAGAGGTCATCCTTTTCAATAAAAATTTAGCATAAATGAATATAAAGAGATTTTCATTATCATGAAAAGGATTCAGCCCTTTTACTATCCACCCTTTTTAGAAGGGTGTGAAAGTCATCTCCTATTAATAAAAGTTAGCCATAAATATATACAAAAACATTTCCACGCGAAATAGGATTCACTCCTTTTGAGCATTGTTTACATTAGATAAGAGTCATCTCCATTTGGTGTAATGAGAACCAAAAGAATAAAAACATTTCTATAAAGGCGAAAAGGTATCGCATAGAACTCCGTCCGCTTTAATTATTAAAAAATATTTTTAAAAAATTAAATACAATAACGAAATGAAATAAAGGTACTCTCTACTAACCCTTGATAGAAGTAAATGCGATTAGTAAGGGTTAACTACTTTCCTTTTGTTGATTACATTCAGCACCTTTCTTAGAAACCTTTATGCATTCCAATTCTTCTAAAAGCTCATCAACTACTTTCTTTCCTTCCTTAGCCATTTAACCCACCTAATATTTAGTGTTTAAAGAAGGATTTAAGCCTTTCACCAATTCCCCTTACCTTGTGGTAGAGCTTTATAGTAAAGGACAAAGCATGAAGAAGTCTTAATTCATCTAATTTAATAAGCAACTTTGATACTTCGGTTAACTCCTCTGCAGTTAATGAATCAGAAATCTCACTGAACTTTATTAAGGTCTCAACGTAATCTATAGCTAAATATACATGTCTCCTACAAACTGGACACTTAATATATTTAGTTGCTTCACTTAACTCCTCTTTGGCCTTAAATAAGTGCTTAGTTGCCTCTGACTGAACTTCCATAGGTAGAATATTTAATCTGAGATTAAAATTCTTAAGTTATGAACAAGTATCTTGCTTACTCATAAAAGATTAAAGCTCACTCTAAATGGATTCCTTCTAAAAGGTAAGAGGTTTTGAGCTTACAGTAAAGGCTAAGACCTCTTTAAGAGCTATGCTATTAGTAAATGTTTTCTAGAGAAATATATGCCTGCCTTTTACTCTGAGATAATCTATAAAAAGCTTTAGCGATATGGAGAATATAGAAATAATGTTTACATAAAGGAAAGGTGGATGTTTATAGTGGTAATAATGCGGATAAGGGTTAATAGGTTGAATTAAAGATATACTAAAGTTAGAGAAAATATTTAATTTAAAGATCCTTAGAGCAAAGTGATTATTAGAAAACTTATTTCCTCTATGAGTGTTTTTCTCCTCTCAAACTGGAGGATTTAATTGAAGATAAAAGAGGAGACTTTTGTATTAGCGACTTATCAAATTAAGGAACCCTAAATAAGGAAAAGATAATGTCATTTTTACTAGGGATCAAGATACTTGTGATTTCTAAAATTCCTTAATAGGAATTACTTGTTAATGGGGCCGGTGGGATTTGAACCCACGATCACGGGGAATCCTGCCTATTGGGCCCAAGCCCCGCATCCTAACCAAGCTAGACTACGGCCCCACATTTCATTCTTTTACAGGGCTTTTTAAAAATAAGGGTTCCATTTGGTGTGGCTTTAAGAGATGAATAACTTACTTGTACAGTTTAGGTATTTTAGCCTAGACTATGCTTTCTAATGCTCATCACATGGCTGAGGCCTTTCTCATGGAAAGGCTTTCATTTTTTCTTCCTTCTCCTGTAGATGATTTCCAATGAAAGTAACGCTCAAGCGGGTTATAGGTTAAGATGAGCCTATTGGGTTAGAAGAACCTATCTATCCCTACTCCTTAATTTCAAGGATTTAACTTCATTCATAATCTATTAGGGACTTAGCCCTTCAACTATAGACTTTACTCTGAAGGGTGATGGAACTACTTATAGGTTAAGGAATTTCTCTCACATTTTAGCTTCCCATGATTTTAACATTTCTTACATTACAGAATATTGCCTTTATTCAGTGAAATTCTGCAGCAAAACAATGTAAAAGTCTTTCCTGTAAAAAGGGGTTCAGCTCAACTCCATCTGCTTCTTCATCAGAGCTATAGTCCTGTAAACGAAGTGGGAGAACTTCTCGTATGGTGCGGTAAAGAATAGAGGCACAGTGAAACCTAAATGAGTGTCAAGTATAATTGATAAATAAGGAGTTTCCCTGAGCGCTAAAGTCATTAAACCGGTTACCGATATTGCAAAGAGGAGGAAGAGGAAGAAGTAGTCCATTTCTAGCATTTTCCTAGAAACTTGCCTTTTGTCGCTTTTTAACTTCAAGTATATTAGGGCTAAAGAACCAAAGGCCAACATTAACCCTCCTACAGTCCCTGAAACAACTGGAAGTGAATAAATACTAAAGGGAGGACTTACTCCCATAAAGTTTTGCATTATCGAAGCTGATAGAGTTGATATGGTATCTAAAATGAAACCCAAAACAACAAGGAAATGGAAGTAAAGCCTGGAAAACCCTTGATCTTCTTTGGGGTAACTACAACCTACCCCTCCACCTCTAAACCACTCGTGTTTAAAACCCTCTCTTAACGCGTTAATGAGTGCAGAAATCTTAATCCCCTTACCTCCTATGCTCCTCCAATACTTAATAGCTGAGTAAACCCAAGAAGAGGCAACATAAATGGCAAGGAAAAGTCCAATAGGCTCTACAACCCAAAAAGGTATTATATCATAAAATGACCCTGGCCCTACTCTCAAATATATGAATTGCTTAGGTGTCATTAATGCTAGGGAAACAAGGAAAGTCGTTAAAATGCTCAGCAAAACTAATAAGATGTCGAATTTAGACCTCAACTTGACTATTTTCCTAAAGGGATTAAAGGAGTTCTCCTCGTGAATTATCGACCTCACTTCACTTAACGTCTTAGGTATATCTATTGAGAACTCGTGTGGTGGTATGAAGGGACATGCAGAATAACAATCCCTGCAGTCATGACATAAATATGCAAAATAATTTATGTCTTCCTTCTTGAATTCCCTCCTCAACTCCATTGCTTGGAAAACGGCGCAAAAGCCCTCGCAGTACCTGCAAGCATTACATATAGTAAATATTCTCTCAGCCTTTGAGTATATTTCACGAGAACTCAACTGCTCTCTCACCTGCAATAATTCCGAACACAGTACCTATAGTTAACCCAAATCCCCCTAAATAACCTCTTGTCAATATATTCCCGGACATTATTTCGCCGGTAGCGAAAACGTTCTTAAATAAACCCTTCCTCTCTTTGACCCTTGCCTCTTCGTTGACTTCCACACCCATGTAAGTGAAAGTTATCCCAGGCCTCAATGGGTAAACGTAGAAGGGAGGTTTATCTATTGGTAAGGCCCAATGGCTTTTTGGTATTTCCAATCCCTTGGTGGAGCAGTCGTCTAAGTCAAGTGGATTGAAATGGCATTCCCTATTCACCTTCTCATTATACTCCTCTATTGTTTTCCTTAAACTTCCTTTTTCTATATTTAAAACTTCTTCCATTTCGTCCATGTCTTCAACTTTATATGGTTGATAAATAGTTGGAAGGAAAAGATCTTTGGCCTTTGAATCCACTATAGAGTAAACTATTTGGTCTTCCTGCTCTGCAATCAATTTACCCCATATTGCATACCTTTTTGGCCAGATGTCTTCTCCCTCATCATAAAATCTCTTACCCCTTTTATTAACGACTATACTGAAAGGTATTGAATCTACCCTAGTCACTATACCCCCATCGAACTTAGGGGATCTAGCATCAACGGCAATTGCATGGACTCCTTTAGGGTCTCCCGCTGTTAAAGCCCCTTTATTTAGTAGTGCCCTTAATAGAATGCCATCATTGTACTTGGTTCCCCTTATTATGAAGTTCTTAACTGCTTCCCCATAATATTGACCTAACCAAGATGTATTAGCCTCAAAGCCTCCAGAGGAAACGATCAGCGCCTTTCCCCTTATGATTTTACCTTCCTCTGTTACAACCCCAGAAAAGCTATAATCTTCGCTTATTATTAGATCATTAACTGTAGTGTTGTAGAGTACCTTGACCTTGTTTTCCTTAACCCTCTTGTAATATGTGTTAACCAATTGCTTTCCTCCACCTAAGAAAAAGGCATTAGTCCTTGATAGGTGTAGAGTTCCCCTTAAAGGCTTCTGCCACTTAATTCCATTCCTCTCCATGAACTCCTTTATTTCGTAAGACTTCTCAATTACTAACTTAGCTAAGCTCAAGTTAGTTTCCCCCTTTGTCACACTTAAAAGGTCGTTTAGGAACTCTTCCTTTGTATACATTCCAGTAGTTGCATCGTCTTTATCGTGTGCATACCTTATATCTCTAGTATACTTGCTATTTCCTCCCCTTGAAACCTCGTCTCCCCTCTCTATGAGTAAAACCTTTCTGCCAAGTCTTGACGCAACTATTGAGGAACAGAGCCCCGCATTTCCACCCCCAACAACAATTACATCATATTCTTCGCTCAACTTTTCCTAATATCAAAAGCGATTTCAGCTAATAACTTTTCTTGCAATGAAGCTTTTTACTATAATCCAAAAAATAATAACTTGCAATCTTACCAGGTTCTTTCTTGATAGAACCTGATAATACCAGCTTCGCTGAAATGAGAAATGCATAAATTCCCTAAGGGATTTATTTCACCTATGAACCGAAATGTCACAACAATCCCTAATTATAGATTTTATACAATTGAAGATAGCAACGATTTCCCCTATTCAAGGGCTATATTCCTTTCTATCATAGTATTATGGTCATTGCAGTCTTACTACTTTTTTCCTTTAACTCTCAAGTGGAGATAACTGAATTAGTTGAAATGAAATATGTTTGGCTACTTTACTTCCCAGTAATATTGTTCTCAGTATCTGGCTTACTAATTAGCCCTGAAAGTAAATTGGAGAGAGTAGAGCAAAGGGGTTTTTATAAGGTAATATTCCAAATAACTACCAGAGGGTTAAACAAGGAAGCCGTGAAGAGGACCGTTGAAAGCGTCTTGTATTGGGCACCTATATACTTAAAGGACTTCAGAGTATGGGTAGTAAGTGAAGAAGGGGAAAACCTGTGCTTCCTTAAGGATTATGAAGGAGTAGAGGTCATCTACGTGCCTGGAAGTTACAGAACTAAGAACCTAACCAAGTATAAGTCGAGGGCATTGAACTACTCTATGGAGTTGAGGAAGTCTTTAAGGTTGAACAATAAAGCTACTTGGGTTTACTTCATGGATGAAGAGAGCGTGGTTGGGGAGGACACGATGCTTGGAATAATAGATTTCATAGAAAATGAGTCTAAAAAGGGAAAACTAATAGGTCAAGGCTTGATTGTTTACGGGAAAGTCTTTGGTTGGTTAAAGGGGAAGCTATACGAGCAAAGCCCTTTTACTATAAGGGACTTGCTTAAACAGAGGAGGAGGTGGTTTTGGGCAGCAATAGACCTCATTAGAACTCCAGGAGTACCTGCTTACGTAAAGGCGGTGAATGCGTATTTATTGATTAGTTGGTTAAGCTCTTTGATAAGTCAAGGTGTGACATACTTTAACCTTGTCTTCCCAACTCCTATTCCAAGCCCCTTTCTCATCCTTCCTCTTTCCCTATCATTAATTACCATGCTTTACCTCTATTGGATAGGATGCGAGTTGAACCTAGGAGGAAGATGCCTGAAGTTAAAGGCAATGAACCTGCTCTTTTTACCTATAATAGGTGTTTTAGAGGGGGCATCATCTTGGTATGGATTAATAACGTACATTAATTCTAAAAGGATAGGTTTTGAGGTAATAAATAAAGACTATATAAGTGGAAAGATAAGTGATAATGGAAGGTGATTTTATTAATATGGAGTAATAAAGAAATAAAACATAAATAATGCAAAAGTAATGCGTGTTTACCCGTGGCGTAACTTCTCTTTACTTTTAATCCCTTCTAATTCCGCCATAGCACCCCTCCTAAGGGATTATACGCATTTACCCTTAAGTTTAATTGCCTCTCCAGATCGTCCTTCCTTGCATTTGATGAAACCCTTGCATAAATTGCTATTTGTTTTATGCTTCTGGAACCGCTTAACAACCTTTCAATCTCATTATAAGGAATCCTCCACCTACAGTTAATTTCAACATCCCTAATCTTCCCTTCCCTAACTTAATAACTCCACTCCCACTCATTCAGAATATTTCCTCAACCTCACTGCGTGTTAAGTACCTCTCCACAATGATTAGAAGTATTTAGAAGTTACGTGTAAATGTTATAGTCTTTAATCGAAATTTTATTTACGCTTATAATAATTAATTACATTAGTCTCATGTATTTATTAAAGACCTATGATCATATTAGATGTTTAGTATAAATCCCTTTTCATGGAAGGGTTTTTGCCTTTCCTTAATTTAACTTTATCTATAGATAGGTTAGAATATATGCAATGCCCATGAAGAAGGGGAACTAAGATGAGGAGCAAAATCGTTCGGCTGTAAGAAGTACTATGTTCTGCTAGGAATAAGTAGAGTTGAGTAATAAATCATGTTTAAGCATGAATGTAGTAAAGTGTTAAAATCAAGGTGTAGAGATAAACATAGCAGTCAGTTATTATTTAATTTTTAAAAATTTTAATATATACAATCTATGTAGAACTCTCTGAACGCTTAACATGAATGATGAGAAGCCATTAACACTCTCATCCAGTGGGGAGAAAGTAGACGTGAAGTTTTGAATTGAAGTAAAATCAGCCAAATAAAATCTTTTTAACCATCATTCCACTCACTTATAACGCCTTCCAGTTTTAATTTATTAATTTCATCCTCTGAATAACCTATGGAGGAGAGAACCTCTTTAGTGTGTTCGCCAAGTCTAGGAGCTCTTCCGTTAATTTTCCTGTTTTCACTTGGAATGAAAGTTATGGGGAATCCGACGTATTTTATCCCCTCCACTTCCCTTACTATACCTTCTCCAAACCTCTTGAATGCTTCATCTAAAGTTAAAATCGGGGCTACTGGTACATCGCTTTTTGACAGGATTTCCTCCCAATAGTCTTTTCCTTCATTAATTAAAATCTCCTGGATAGCGTTGTTAATATATTCCCTATTCTTTACCCTCTCTTCCTTACTATTGAACTTCATTAGATCCTCTCTTCCCAATGCTCTACATAAGTTAGCATATTGCTCCTCAGTGAAAGCGGCAACGAACAAGTAGCCATCCTTTACCTTGAATGCCTGATATGGTACTACATACCTATGGGAGGAACCAGTCCTTTTTGGGATAACATTTAAGTTTAAGTAATAATATGCGTCTTCTAACGTTAAGAAGAACTGAGTCATTAACATTGGTACGTCTATAAATAAGGGACCTCCCTTGTTTACGCCGTAAAGAGTTGCTATTGTTGCCATTAAAGCAGTCGTTATGTCGACAATTGATGTTGCGAATTTAACAGGAGGGCCGTTTTCCTCTCCAGTTAAATCCATTAAACCGCTTAAAGCCATAATAGTTGCGTCGTAAGCTGCTTTATTAGCAAACCTAGAGAAGTTTCCGAAGCCAGTAATAGAACAATACACAATTTTTGGATTGAATTTCCTTACACTTTCATAATCTATCATTAATCTCTTCAGGGCAGAAGGCCTATAATTGGTTATTATGGCTTTTGACTTCTTTATTAAGTTGTAGAATATTTCTCTTCCCTTCTCACTCTTCAAATCTATTACAATGCTCTTCTTGTAACTGTTCGTACTGGCAAAGTAAACGCTTATTCCTTTAATGGATGGCTCAACCTTTCTCCTCTCATCTCCTAAGGGAGGTTCAACCTTTATTACTTCGAAACCCAAGTTACCCAAAATAGTTCCAGCTAATGGGGCTGAAATATTGTTTCCCAACTCAATGATGATATCCATGTTTTATTTTTCATTTCTCAGCCTTTATATTTTCATGTGAGAACGTAATTAGGAATTTTGAAAGAAGACTTAATACTTTTTACTTAAGGATAGTATTACCTTTAATATTAAGCAACCTTCGTTGAATAGTCCCAAACCCGTAGTTTAATTATCTTCAAATGATGAACTATACATCTTTGATATTATATGTGTTGTTTTAGAAAGGGTAAGAACAATAGATAGAGATAATATAAACACGCCAACAAATTACTAAGTAAATTAATAACTTCTCTTCATGAAAGGAGAAATGGAAAGATGCTATGAGAAGAGTGAAGAATTATCGCTATGGGTAGCTAATATTAATTATTAATGATTTATAACATGGCTAATTGGATAAAATTGATTATAAACTTAAACCGGATTAATAACATATTCTAATACTTTTTTAATTTGAATTGATAGGGAGTATAACGCATTTAAACGTTTAAGAGCTTTTCATAAATAATGTTAACTGCGGAGACTTTGAAAATAAAAGAGTCATTGAATTGGGAAGTAGGTATGTAAATAGGAGTGTAAGATCTCTCATTGAAAGGTTTAGTAGACCGTAAGAATACATAGGGGTAGATTAGAAAAGGGTAAAAATACGTTGACTTAGTTTTGCCTACAGAACATCTAGTGAAAAACTTTGGTTAAAATAGATTTGGCGTGTCATTGTCTCTACAGTGTCTTACGTCCCTCCAGTTTTTAACATGCTCTAATAGATAAACATGAAAGAAGTGCTAGCTCCTAATGAATATATATAACTACACGGCAATTAGGTTTTCCATTCATACATATCCTTTTGATTTTTTGAGGCATGAGATCAAAGATATTTTGAGAATTTTCTTTGATTTCATATTTATAAAATTAAAAAAGATCCAGAGGCCCCTGATGTATTCATGGAAAGCTAAAAAGCCAAGTACACGGGAACCTAGCTCTTTACCTAATATATCTCTATTCTATGATATTAGGTAGGAGAACTACAGAAATACCGGAATTAACAAATATGCTATACATAAGACATTAAAGGTAAAAGTTCAAACAAGTGAATATACTCGTAATTTATTAAGTTTAGTAAGAGTAATACTAAGAAAAAGTCTTAATTTAAAGGGAAAAATAAATAGTGTAAACCATTTCTAAATGTAAAACAGTATCGTTTTCTTGTGTAAACATACTGAAATAGTCAAGTCAATAATTTATCGAAATATTATAATCAGTTGAAGCCTTCTTTGCACAAATACTTAAATGTGTAACCTTTTAGAAGATATGTGGACGAGTTAAATCTATAAATCTACGTGGTTATATTGAAGGTACTATTAATAGGTGCAACTAAGTTTATAGGAGGAGGGGAAAAGGTATTAGAAATCATCTCTAGGTCACTAGAAAACCATGAAATAGACCTTATAACGGATAAATTTCACTATAATTTGGAGAAATACAACATTAAATTCACTACCCTTTATAGCACTTCTCTAACATTAGAAGAGAAAGGAGTGCTAGGATACTTAAGAAGATTGATGGTTAGAAGGGAAATAAATGAGATTAGTAAAGGAAAAAAATACGATATAATAATTAATAATAACCCAAGAGTTTTCCTTTATAAGGGAGATGTTAATTATCTTCATGGCTTTTCATTCCTTGATAACTACATAGATGAATATGGTAATTTAAAAAGCAAAAAAGTTCCTTTCTTAATGAAAACGTTAAAGATATATGGAATGTATAATAATGCTAACTTCCTAACGCATGGCAATTACACTTTAAACCTAGCGTTTAAGCTTTTCCCAGAAATAGGAGTAAAACCTAGGAGGATAGACAAGATATTATTACCATTAGAAAAAATGGATAAAGTAGATCTAAAAAATAAGGAGAACCTAATACTTACATTCGGGAGAATAAGCGAGGACAAACAACTTACTACTGTAATAGATATAGCCAAAGTAATGAGGAATCATACGTTCATTATTTCTGGATCGGTAAGAAGAAAGGAGGAGAAGGATTTTTTTAATTATTTGAAAAGTATTGCCCCTGACAACGTAAAGATAATTCCAAATCCAACCGAAGAAGAGAAAGAAAATCTTTATAAAAAGGCATGGGTTTACCTCCACACTAAGAGAAAGGAACATTTCGGTTTGACTGTTGTTGAGGCAATTTCGTATGGGAGTGTACCTGTAGTACCAAAAGCTGGAGGACCTTGGATTGATATAGTAGAGGAAGGCAAATATGGTTTTGGATATAACAGCATTGAGGAAGGAGTAGAGGCAGTTAAACAGGCATTAGGTCTACCAAGAGAAGACAGAGAATTCATCCTTGAATCGAGAAATAGGTTTTCCTTCGATAAATTCAAGAGTAATTTTCTGAATTACATTGAAGAAATTGGGCGTTATTAGTTCATTAAAAACATAAAATCTCCTACAAATAATGTTCTTATGGTACTACATATCGCATATCCTATTATATTCTTAGTGATTGTTTTAGGTTTACTAGCTGTCGTAGGAGTATCAAACATTGTTATAGATGTTCCATTAATTCTTTTAGCCTCATATTTTTCTTACTACATAGCTTCCTCTCTGATGAAGATTAGAAGAGTTAAATACTACGAGTTGAAAGGGGAAATTGCTATTGCTTTAGACGATATAAATAAAGGTAAAGTGGGCTTAGTTAAAGTTCATGGTGAGATTTGGAAGGCTAGAGCACTAGAAGATATAAGTAAAGGAAACGATGTGATAATAGAGGGAAGAGAAGGTTTAATACTTGTAATTAAAAAGAGTTTGAACTAATAGTTATTAATATATTCTTTTATATTTTTATATTAAATTTAAATTAATTATAAAGTTATTAAATCTTAACATTCTACTACGATATGAATTTTTGAATTAGTTTATGAAAATATACTAAATTAACAATATCACGTAACGACCTTAGCTCTTCTTTACCTAAACTCTTGCCTATATCATCCTCAATCCTGTAGTTTATTACTGGGCATTCTTTATCCTTAAGTGAGAAGCTTAACCATACGTCCTCATAACCGTTTATGAAGGTATCATCAAAAATGTCCCCTTTTTCAACGAAATTGCTTGAAAAGATACCAAAACTTCCTATATTTTTAAAACATGTCTCATGGATATGATAAAAGCGCCTACGACCCCTATGTATTTCCCCTTTTTTCTGGCAGACGAAGTACTTGATGTTAAATTTCTTCCTTATTTTATGCAGGACTGGAAACACTCCCTTTTTAAAGCGGTAGATCACGTGCCTGTAACGCTCTACTACCCATCTGTATTTTGAAATACATACGTAGAATGAATGATATCTCCCCTCTTGTGTAAATACTACAGGAGAGTTAACCTTTTCCAACTCCTTCTCCAACACGCTTACTTCGTCTATTTTATATTCATCGTCGTTTGAAAGGACAATCCATTGAGGGTCTAATGTCAATGCCTCCTCCATTCCCCTATTAACGCTGTAGGCGTAATTGAAATAAGGTCCTGAGCTCTCAACGAAGATTATGTGTAAACCCTTGAATATGTCTTTAATGTTTTTAGCCAGTTCCCCCTCGTGATCCTTTGTAGGTACTACAACCACTATTTTCCTCTTTCCTTGAACGTGGAAGAACTTGGGCTCTGCCTTTGGCCTCTCCCTCATCCACTTTATTAATTCCTCTGCAGTGGAAAAGTGGGAGTAGAATTCGTATAAGTCCTCTAGTTTATTACTAGTGAACAACTTATTTAACTCGTCCACATATCTTCTAAAAGGTTTACACTTTTTAACCTTTAGGATTTATACGACTACCGTGCTTAGGAAAGTCAAAGCCGTTTACAGGTTGAGGAAAGTAGTCAATAACCCTTTTCACATTATATTCCAGTTAGCAACTAAAAAGGAGCAAATCCGTGTGAAAAGTAAGAACGGTGTTTCAGTGAAATTACCTAGGGAGGTGGTAAGGGGCATAATAAGGGTAGGTTCCCTTTATGACACTCAATTTATAGTCAAAGAAGGAGAGTGCTTCCTCTTAGTTAACGGGTTTTCCATACCTATCCACATCGTAGAAAGTGCAGTCCAAGTAGTGACGAAGGTCTCTGAGTTCCTCCCCCTCCTCGAAAAGGGCTGGAGGTTAACACCTGAAGTCCTAGAGAGCCCAGAAGGGATTAGATTCTTTCTGCCTTTACCCCCTTCTGTAATTTGGGAGACTTTTGTGTTGAAATTATATGATATAAATGTTGAGGGGAGAGAAGTAGTAGATGTAGGAGCAAACATAGGGGATACAGCTGTGTTTTTCTCCCGTGTTAAGAAAGCTTCCAAAGTTATAGCCATAGAACCACTCCCATATGTTTTTTCTCTTGCACAAAAAAATATAAAAGCAAATAACATAAACAACGTCCTGTTGCTGAATGCTTCCTTAGGTTCTAAAAGAGGAAAAATAACAATAGAGGAGCCCCATGTAAAAGAATCTCCAGGTTTTTCTGTTTCCGTTTTGGGGAAGGGAGATAAAAGAGTGGAACAGATAACCTTAACTGATGTGCTCTCCTTACTTAAAGACCCATATTTACTTAAACTCGACTGCGAAGGCTGTGAATACGATATAATACTAAACGATTATGAGAACGTCAGAAAATTTGAAAAAGTAATATTTGAATATCATGAAGGCGTGACTGGTTTACCTTACACAGTACTCCTCAAAAAAATGAGGGATTTCACCTGTAAAGCCGGGGAAATGGAGTATGCGCCAAAAGGGATAGGGATTTTTTATTGTGAAAAAATAAGGTAAAAATTTTAGAATAATATTTCTTAGGGGGATTACTTACATTCCTCTTTCTAACCTTCAGGAAATAGCATTTCACTTCTTCTCCCTTCTGGAGAGGTGACTATACTAAGGTTCTAAACACTTAATATTTCTGGATTAAAGGTTGAAGATATGAAAGGAGTTCTCCTTCATGGAGGTGCAGGCACTAGGTTAAGGCCTTTAACTTTTACAGGACCTAAGCAATTAATTCCCATAGCCAACAAACCAGTTTCCCAATACGCTGTGGAGGATATGAGAGATGCTGGGATAAATGAAATAGCTATAATACTTGGGGAAACTTATCCAGAACTCGTTATTAACCACTATAAGGACGGCTCTTCGTTAGGGGTAAAGATTACATATATAACCCAGGGGAAACCACTTGGGATAGCACATGCAGTTTCATTAACTAAGGAATTTGTAAACGGTGAAAAATTCGTAGTCTACTTAGGAGATAATGTTTTACAGGAGGGGATAAAGAATTACGCTAAGAGCTTTCAGGAAAGCGATCTAGATGCATTAATACTCCTTAAGGAAGTTGAAGATCCTTCTAGGTTTGGCGTTGCAGAGGTTAAGGAAAATAAAATAATAAGGGTAGTTGAGAAACCAAAGCAATACATAAGCAACTTGGCTTTAGTAGGCGTTTACTTCTTTACGTCATCGATTTTCGATGCAATCTCGGAAATAAAGCCAAGCGCAAGGGGGGAACTAGAGATCACAGATGCGATCCAAAAGCTAATAGATAAAGGAAGGAAAGTTGGATATGAGGTTATAGAAGGATGGTGGATAGATACTGGGAAAAAAGACGATGTTTTAACAGCTAATGCATTAATCTTAGATCAGAGGTTGAGGGGAGAAGTACAAGGGAAATTAATAAACTCTAAGGTAGAGGGTAGGGTGAAAATAGGTAAGGGGAGTATTATAGAGAACTCACTAATAAGAGGACCAGTTGCTATAGGGGAAGACGTGATTATAGAGAACTCTTTCATAGGACCTTATACGAGTATTGGGAATGGGGTTAGGATAGCTAACAGTAACTTAGAATACTGCATTGTATTGGAAAAGGCATCAATTAAAGATATAGAGAGGCTAGAGGATAGCCTAATAGGCAAAAACGCAATCGTCAGGAAAGCTAGCAAGAGAATTTTAAGGCTTCACGTGGGGGATTACTCTGAAGTCGAGGTTTAAATCCCATTTCTTCATCTATGTTTCACCGTTTTCAAGCCCAACGTCCTCAAAGACCTAGGGAACCTTTAAAGAATTAAGTAGGGTAATTAATCCTTGTCCCTGAAGACAGTGTTTTCGATATTTATAAATAAGATTTATAATCATTTATCTAAAAACATACTGTGAGGGTTTTAGTAACAGGTAGTAGCAGTTTGCCTGGTTTCAGGATTTGGAAAATATTTGAGGAAAAGGGAGGAGAAGTTTTACCGTTGTGCTTTGAACACAGGATTAAAAATTGCATTAGTCTAGACATTACATCTTCCTTATCCCCCTCAATTATAAACTTTAAACCTGAAGTAATAATTCATACAGCAGCTTATGGAGACGTTGATGGATGTGAAGTGAACAAGGAGAGGGCATACAGAGTTAATGTATTAGGCACCTTAAACGTATTTAAACTGGCAAGAGAGGCTTCAAGTTTCCTCATTTACCTCTCGACAGACTACGTTTTTGATGGGGAGAGGGGCGATTATAAGGAATATGATATTCCTAATCCAGTAAATTATTATGGCTTAACAAAATTACTTGGTGAGGCTATTGTTAGTTCGGGCGAGGGCGCAATAGTGAGGGCCAGTTCTATTTACGGATTTGGACCTGGAAGGAGTAATTTTGCAAAATTCCTTTTTGAAAGACTTTCCAAGGGGGAAAAGGTAAAGGCTTTAGTAGATCAATTCACTACGCCTACTCAAGCCTCTCTTCTTGCTGAGGCGATTTATGAAATAGCCAAGAGAGGGATCAAGGGTGTTCATCATGTAGTTGGGGAAAAGATGAGCAGGTTTGAATTTGCAATAACGTTAGCTAAGGCACTATCATTAAATGAAGATCTAATAGATAGAGCAAAAATGGAGGAATTCAATTGGAAAGCTAAGAGACCAAGAGATTCAAGTTTATCATGTAGTTTCACTATGGAAAGACTTTCCACAGACTTTCATAGTAAGGAAAGAGCTATGGAAGCACTTAAAAAGGAGTTATTGAAAGAATATACGTGAGGGTTTTAGTAACAGGCGGAGCTGGTTATATAGGTTCTGTATTGGTTAGATATCTGCTAGAAAAGGGATATAGTGTCAATATATTAGACAGGATGTTCTTCGGGAATGAATCTGTTAAGGACATTGAAGATCAAGTGAGAGTTATAAAGCAAGATATAAGATGGTTTAATCCAGAAATCCTTGGTGAAGTGGATGCAGTAATAGATTTAGCCTCTCTTTCAAATGACCCTTCTGGGGAATTAGATCCTGAAAAAACATTAGAGATAAACTATAAGGGAAGGGTTAGGGTTGCCAATCTTGCAAAGAAAAAGGGAGTAAAAAGATATGTTATTTCAAGTAGTTGCAGTGTTTACGGTTTTCAAAACGTAGTGGTTAATGAAGAGTCCCAGGTCAATCCATTGACCACATATGCAAGGGCAAACTATATGGCGGAAACCGAAAATCTGAAGCTGGCTTCGAAAGAATTCATAGTGACTTCATTGAGATTGGCCACTGTTTATGGTCTAAGTCATAGGATGAGGTTTGACCTTGCTATAAACGGTATGGTAAGATCCCTGTACAAAACTGGAAAAATCATGATAATGAGAGATGGAAACCAGTGGAGGCCGTTTGTTCATGTGAAGGACATTGCTAGGGCCTTTTTAATGGTTTTAGAAGCTGAAGAAAACATGGTTAATGGCGAGGTCTTTAATGTAGGTAGTAATATGCAAAACGTAACAATTTTTAATGCTGCTCAAGCAGTAGCTAGGGCTATAGGTAAAGAATTCAGATATGAGTGGTACGGTGATCCTGATAATAGAAGTTATAAGGTAGATTTTACCAAAATTAGTAAGAAACTTAACTTTACTACTTTATATGATATAGATTATGGAAGTAGGGAAATATGGAAAGCCCTCTCTGAGGGGGTTGTAAACCCCGACGATCCCAAAACAATAACTGTGAAATGGTATAAGCAATTAATTGAGATGAGGGAAATACTAAAAAACATTGAGATAGACGGAGTTTTACTTTAATTGCCTATGGTTAGTTTATTAATAAATTTAATAATATATTAAATCTTTATATTCCTTAATCTAGGATGGCCTTTATCCTTTTTGGAAACTATTGGATCCTTCAAGGGCCAAGGTATTGATAAGTCAGGGTCATTCCAGGCTATTCCTCTATCGTGTTGGGGTGAATATTCCTCTGTGACTAAATAAATTACGTGAGAGTCTTCAAGTGCCTGAAAGCCGTGTGCAAATTCCGGAGGGATCCAGAACAATCTACCTGGCGTTATTTCCCTTGCAACCCATTTCCCGAATGTATTTAACCCGCTTCTTATATCAACTGCCACATCAAATATCTTACCCTCTAGAACAGTTACTAATTTTCCCTGCGCCTTGGGTTTTTCCTGATAGTGCAAACCCCTTATTACGCCTTTACGGGAAAAAGAGTGATTTAATTGAACGAACTTAAAGTTTATTCCAGCTTTTTCAAACTCACTTTGTTTAAATAGTTCTTCAAAGAAACCCCTCTCATCTGGGAACTTCTCAGCCTCGATTAGTATTATATCTGGAATCTCCGTTTTAAAGAACTTGAAAGGCACATCATAACTTCTTTGCATAGATTAAAATTTTTACGAAAGATCACAAATCCTCTTCCTACAGGTAAACTACTCCCCCCAAACGGTAAATTAAAAATTATTCTTTTAAAACATAGGAATCAAATTATCGTAATATCTCTTTATTAATTCAAACACAAAAAAGATACTTATTATGGTAAACTCATATTACCAATTAGATGAGAGAGGTAATGTGAGTTACCTGTGGTAAAAATATAGCAAGCGTAGTTAAAGAAGTTATATTACTCATGGACTTCAAGAAGAGGAGAGGAAATAAGTAAAACACTAATATTCCCAGCTTTAAGGAACTAATTAGGTTGAAAACGTGTCCAAGAACTTCATCTAGGACAATGTGTAAAGTTAAGCTAAGATATTGAAGTAGAGGAAATAGCTCAAAAGTTGCTGTAAAGCGTCAAGAGGAGGATCAAGTAAATTGAAATTGCTAACTGTGAACGCTTCAACAGCTTGGACTAAGATCAAGTATTGTGGACTGAATCCTTTTTCCCGTTACCTTAATTCTCATGATGATAAATGCCATTCGGCAAGGCAAGAAGGTGCATGAGGGAATGCCTTTCGCTTGAGTTTCATGATCCATATGAGGATAAATGTGCGGCCGATGTTTAATTCCCTAATACATCATGAATGAGAATAATAAAAATAGTAAATGAGAATGAAGAGATAAACGGAATCTCAGCTATTCCTTAGCGTTTACCCTTCATGAATGTTCTTTCTGCCTATTTCAGTTAATACTAAGTCTGTTGTTATTACTTCACTTGCAGGGGAAAGGAGTTCTGCAAAATTTTCCTTTATCACTCTCTAAGAAGACATCTATCTATACATAATTATCATTGTGATCCTCAATTCTATCATCCTTGGTAAACAGAGTTATCCTTCCCTTATCTAGGCCAAACGCACTCCTCAGCTTCTTCTCTTTGTATAATTTTATTAAACATAAAACAGTCTCGTCTATTAATGGGAAATTATTCTCCTCCTTAAGCTTCTTTAACATTTCAAGAATAGTTTCACTCACCCTTTATTGTATTATTGCCTTCCATGTGTATGCTTTCTACTTTAAAAATTAAACTAACGTCTAATGATTGTGTTCTTGGTATTGTATTACCTACTCCTCCTCTCCATAGTGTTACTACAAATCAATCGTGATGTTTAGCCTAAATTGACATATTTCTTTTGCCTAAAATGGATTATTTCTCATTCTAAGCACTTTCTTTACGTGAAGGTCAGCCCTATACTTATAGTAAGACATTACGAGAAAGATAGGATAGTAAAGTCTAGAAGTCCTCCCTTCAGGACAGGATGATAACCTGCTTCATGAGTACGTCTGGAATGATTAGAAGAGTGTTTTAATCAGTAAGGTTATTGTACTATGTCTTTAAATTCAAGTTTCATTCTGAGTAAAGACATTCTCACTATCAAAACCTGTTTGTATAAAAGGTTCCAATCATGTTATTAGATTAATATCTAGAATTTATAATTAAGATCAGATATTATCTTCTATGAACTTTAGGACATACCTTTACGGAATCCTCAGCTCTGATCCGTCTGGTATTATTCAGTAGTTTAGAATAGTATTACAAAATGGGGTTAATGAAAAGGGTGTTAGGGGGTAGGACTTTCATAGGGTTTCATAATATTAACTCTTGCCCTCACACTCTTTCCCTCTCCCCGCATAGTGTTAATGAATAACTACCAACTACTAGATGGAGAATCTCATTGAATCCTTCCTTTACCTAACATTACTGGTCTAGTTCTTACAGAGTTCTTCTTTACATGATAATATTAGTAACAAAGCTTATATATGGCATCAAAGGTAGGAAATGTTAGTTGGCTACTACGTAGGAACGAGATAAAACTATAGAAGTGAGGTTGTTTATTCGTTTCCAATGATTATATATATAATATAATGTGTTTGTAAGAGGGCTGAATCCTTTTTCGCGTTAACAGAAATCTTTTTATATTTGTTTATATCAACTTTTATTGATTAAGGATGACCTCCCACTAGATGTGGGCTCTGCCTAAAAGAATGGGATTGAGTCCCATGACCCACCTAAAAGGTGGTTGAGGGCTAAGTCCCTGCTTGATCATGATTGAACATAAAATGAGTGAAATGAAAGTGTAGGGACAAACGGAAAAAGATCCAACTGAAATTATGTGAAGATTACAAAAGGAGAACTCCGAGAGAGTTAGTTCAACTAATCCTAATCATTATCCTTCCTTCCCTTTCCTTCAAGACATTAATTATTGCCTCTTTTCCCTCATCCAAGCCATATGTTCTCCAAACCTTAACCTTACAGTCTTTACATAACTCTACTAATTCCCTCAATTCTTTCCTAGTCCCACCTGTAGTCCCCACAAGTCTTTGATGTCTTCCGTAAAGAGATGATATATTGACTTTCACTTCTCCGCCAGTTAAACCTCCAAAAGTTATTAATCTCCCATAAACTCCTAAGACTTTAACACTCAAGTCCCACACTGCACTGCCAACAGAGTTTATTACCACATCTGCCATCCTTTCTTGAGTTAACTCCTTTATTTTCTCTTCTGCCTCCTCATAATTTACAACATAGTCAGCAAATTCCCTTATCCACTTCTTTCTACTCACTGCTATAACTCTAGCCCCCATCTTCTTTGCTATTTGAAGCGCAAATTGACCAGTATTACCTGAGGCACCGAATACAACTACTATCTCTAAAGGTCTTAGTCCAGCTTCCCTCAGTGCATGATAAGATGTTAAGGCAGATACTGGTAAACTAGAAGCCAGTTCATCTGGGATCCCTTCTACCTTTATAACATTCCTCTCAGGAACTGAAAAGTACTCTGAAAAACCACCATTGGTTATGACACTTATTATTCCACCATTCCTGCATAACATTTCCTTGCCTTCCAAACATAAGTCGCAAACCTCATCAAATATCCTATTGTATACTATAACCTTATCCCCTACCTTTACGTTTTTCACGTGATCCCCTACCTTCTCTACTTCACCATAGATCTCTGCCCCTGGAATATGAGGGAGGGGTTTTACTTGCAATGACTGCACTACAAAATAATCAATTGGATTAACACCACCCATTTTAACCCTTATTAAAACGTCGTGAGCACCTATTTCAGGTGCCTTAACTTCCTGCACTTTTAGATTTTCTATACCACTCCTCTCAAAAACTAATGCCTTCATATTTAATTTATTAGCATAATAATATAAATACATTAACTTACCGACTGGAAAGTGACCGACTATTAAAGGATAGAATAAATGAAAGTTCTTAATCAATGATGAGACTTTTTGTAAAGGTAATTAAATGTGTAGAGACTCCATTTACTTCTTTTTAATTCATTATTAAGGGTTAAGAAGTATGAAGATTTATGAAAAGGTAAAAGTTTTTATAGTAGAATAAATTCTATTTTCTGCTAAAATTAAGCTCTAGCCAATGAGGTAGATCAACAATTACCTTTGCAATATTCCTTCGCCGTTGTTAACAGTTTCAGATAAGTCGTGAAGTTTATACACTTTGAATTCAATAGTAATTATAATGTTAAAACCTAAGGAAGTATGCCAACGCTTAGGAATATCTTACCGTATACTACAAGAGTATGTTAAGGATAGATTACATTAAACCAATAATCCTAGAAAGTGGAAAATTGAGGTTTAAAGAAGACGTTGAGGAATTAATGGGCTGAATCCTTTTTCGCGTTAACAGAAATCTTTTTATATTTGTTTATATCAACTTTTATTGATTAAGGATGACCTCCCACGCCGATGTGGGCTC